>Ga0207663_10000236_pt1 | contig 24262 bp, 25 predicted proteins | sample LARL53metaG_FD_184346 | JGI IMG/M metagenome (GOLD analysis project Ga0207663, IMG submission 184346) | Corn, switchgrass and miscanthus rhizosphere microbial communities from Kellogg Biological Station, Michigan, USA - LAR L5-3 metaG... | ecosystem: Host-associated > Plants > Roots >...
TAAGGCTACCAAGGCAAAAGCAATGAAATACCAGTTTGGTATTACGAAGCTACCATTGATGTCTATTGCTCCAAGATGCGTAGATGTCCAGTCAGTAAATTGCATTAATTGTCCACCCTTTGGATCATCCTGTAATGGAACCAACCATCTATTTACAAACCAAGCAAAATCCTCTACTAATACGGCAGTTATCAGGTTCGCACAGCCAAGAACAAAAGCTTTTCTTCTCTTCCTTCCACCAAACAATTTGAAGCTCATATCATCAAAAAGAGCAGCAAAACTAATGAGAGCAAAAATAAAAAGCATCGGAAATAGATGGTACTGATACATATTGCCAATTATTGGTTTTGTCTCTCTGCTGCGGTCAAATTCAGGGTGATTACTCTGCACTTTACCATTTGAGATTCGCAGAGCTGGATCTTTGATATAATAATATTCAAGATGAGCAAAACATGTAGCAAATATAACACAAATAATAGCAGTTGTTACGAACTCAATCCTTCTTGCATTTAACTGCAAGCGAATGTGCTCTGGAAGAATTGGATGATGATGATTATTACTAGTGTCTTCTGATGGTGCTTTTATAAATATATACTGTACAATATCTAATTAAATTATTTTGTATCATTCTTCGATGGGTAGTCAATCTGAAAATGATTCCTAATTGTCACTCTTAGTTTTTTGATATTCGCTTTGCTATGGACAGGCATAAGTCTGTCAGGATGAGACCGCATATACCCGAGGTATGGAACAGGTTATGCAGATGGATATGGCCAAAACATTTTGATTACTTTTTGTTACTACAATCATTATTTGCAATGACAAGAGAAATGAGTTTGCATATTTACAGCTTGGAATCCAAGCACTATAATGACGTATTGATAGGTTCAATGGTGACGGTCAACAACAGAAAATTGAAAATGAAGCCATTGGCTGGATGAAGACAGCGGTCTGAAAATAGCAGACTGCTACCAATTGATGATGAATCGCTACTGCCGTCATTGATGAAGGTATTTGTAGGGTAATTGTACTATGTGTAACAAGGTAGGAAAATTAGTCTAAATAATCTTCATTAGTACGTTTTAAAACTTTATTCTCTGGTATTAATATTCTAAATGAGATTAGCGTGTTGCTCCTAGTCAGCTCGACTCTTCGTGTCCACTCAATTGATTATACGTCAAGAAATCCCCTCTATTATTCTCACTATATCATATCGTATAGTTGATATCTTCAGATTCAAGATCGATTTTTTACCGTACCTCTTCATCGACCTCTTGCGGGCGATGTGAGCCATTCATATATATCCTGAAATACATATTCTTCCATTTGACCATGTGAGGTTATCCATTGATTGGAAGGGACAAATGTATGTCCAAGACCTGGATAGACAATTATTAGATGGTCAGGATGATTTACTTCTGTTAATCTTTGTTGTAATAGCAGCGCTTGTTCAAGGGGGGTTTGGCTATCATTTGCTCCTACGAGTATGAGGATACCGGTATTTGAAGTCACATTCCCTATCATGCTAATGACACTACCCAGGGCAGAAAACGATTTTCCATAACTAGGACAACCAAAGATGTTTATGCATTTGGCTGACAACTGTGAGGCATTTGGAGATGTATCATTTTCAAATACCCTTACAAGTGCAGGCTTAAGTTCATTATCAATACTTATATACACATCCTTATTTGTGTTATATTTGGAATTTAATTGGTGTTTGGTACCATTATTAGTCTCTAGAAGTAGTGTGAGATTTCCAACCATAGTACTGAAAATTGGATTCTTACTTGCTTCTGATAATGACAGCAATCCATCATGATTGTGGTCTAACACCTTTTCAGCATAAAGAAAAGGATGTGCAACTTCCTGGAAATATATAATATCACGCCATTTTTCAGCTACTGGAGCCATTAGGACCATATTTCTGACCTTATCTGGGTTATCGACGGCAACTCTTGGGGGTATGTTAGTACCTTCACTATGTCCAATCAATGTTGCCTTTTTAGTTGCATTTACTTCAGGTTGCTGCAATAATACTGATAAAGCCTTCTCCGCGTCTTGCTTCAGATTGTTAAATGTAAGATTACCCCATGCATTACTATCTGATATCGTGAAGTTCGGCCCCACACCTCTCTTATCATATCTAAGTACTGCAAATCCCCTGTCTGAGAGATACTTAGCCATATGAGAGTATGGAGATGTCGGTGGAAGTACTGAACCAGCACCAGCACCCGGAAAGATAATTACGCCAGGGAATGGACCTTTACCTATAGCGGGAATAGTTAATTGAGCATTAGTCTTTAATCCATTACCAAGGTCAATTGTTAGATTTCTATGCTTCACTGTCTCTACATATGGTTGAGCGTACGCTTCAGCAATTGTTGTGTAATGATGATGTAAAGTGGATTCACTGAGAAATGAAAATGACAAAGAAATTGAACATACTGCAATGATCGCCAATGATACATATAAGATACCATGTTTCTTTCTGCCATAACTCGGATTGACGATGACCATAGTCTTCTTGAATAACTCGAGTCTATTAATATAGCTATTACTTCCTATTGTACTCCAAATTGAATAAAGCCACAGTCTATATCAAATACTGGAGATGTTATCTAGTTTTTCATATCATAGGATAATAAATACAAGAAACACGATTTATTGGTAATGAATCAAAAAAATTCCATATTACTGGTATTAGGATTAACTCTGGCTCTCGTAGTAGCGTTAGCAGCAGCCCCAGCTCTAAATGAAATGGCGTATGCGCGTGGACGTAATGGTGCTCCCGGCACTCCAGGTCGCGCATCAACTTCTGTAACATGTTCTGCTACCGGATGTACTGCAGCTGCAGCTGCAACTGGAGCCGGTGGCGGTACTGGTGGTAACGGCGGTGGTCCTGGCGGCGGTACTGGTGGTGCTAGCGGTAGCGGTACTGGGGTAAGTACCAGTGTTGTATCGCCTCCACCACCTCCTCCACCTCCACCTTGTCTTCCAATTCCCGGGTTTCCTCATATCTGCTTGTGATGAGCTAGATATACAGCTTCATCCTATTTTTTTGAAAGTGCTTGGTTTATGCGTTAATTTCCCCGCCCAAATTGTCTCAAGCCAAGATGACTATGCGACATTTTCTGAAAAACTTCCGTACGTTCCTTCATATCTAAAGTTAAATCTATAAGCAAATCCTCTTTACACCAATGGGAAATACTTGATAGTTCTGCTGTCCGTGATAAGAACATCGATGAGCAGGGTATACGACCTCTCGCACCTGCTTTGAGTGAATTTGCAGTGTTTAGGACGGAATCTACACTACAAACTATTTAGTATCATGTGGAAAAACAGTTTTTCGCAATTAATTATTGTTATTAGGCTGCTCAGAGGCTGATGCTGCTATTGTATGTTACTAATGTTTCTTTTTGCATGTTCAAATGTTTCCATATCTTTTTCTATTCCTCAAAAACTGTCTTTTTAGTTTAAGAACAGCAATACCTGTGGTACCAGTGCCCATCATAGGATCAAATACAATTTGATTTTCTACGGTAAATAAATAGAAAAATATCGGTATCATTGAGTTATCGTTTATTAGGAGGTGTCATATTCCCAGTTGCATTCATGCCGCCACCAACGCTTGTCATATTTTTACTCATAGTCTGATTTCCTTTCTGCATAGTCATGGCTGATGTCGGAGTAGTATTGAAAGTACCCAGTACTGTTGCTAAGGCTATCAATGCGACAAAAAGGGCAGTTCCAATGATTGCAAAATAGTTATGTTTGGTGTTTTTGTTCATCAACTCCTTGAGTATTATATTGTATTTGAAAATTGTACCCGAATTAAGAAAGCTAAGTTTGCGTAACCTGTGGCAATAGAGCTACACAGGAAGCCTTGTTCAATGTTGGAGATGGAGAATTTACAAAAGTAGAAAAATACTGTCATGCATGCAAATGTATTCTGGCCTCCTTTCCGCTAATAATTAAAACTTCTATTTCATTAACTTCTGAATAAAATCAGTAGACCCTTTAATAAATTGAAAAAAGAAAAGTCTCTAATATATGAATTAATATTTTTCATATAGTTGGATTGCATTCAATCAGAGATTGTAGTTTTGGATGTTTATACTTGACATCTATATACATGATTGAATCATCTGATCGAAAATAGTTGTAATGTGGCTTTAGCCAATCTACCTTGATTATCATTATCTTCGATTCTATTTTTGAAATCAAGTGTTAATTTGCTCCTGTATAATATTATCACAATTGTCCAGAATCTTTCCAAGATTGAAATGATTCATAGCAGTCTTTGCATATTTTTTAAAATGTAGTTTCATTAGTACTGCCAGATGAAAGATTGATGCAAATCCTAGAATTGGCTAATGTTTATAAACATCATTTATGCATATAAAATATGAAATCTGATGCAAATCAGATTGAAGGCGAAGCTGTAAGTAAACTATATTCTGAACTTGAGTCGTTAAATAAGCAAAAAAAGAAGATAGAAGCAACATATCTTCAACTATTTCCTAAGGTAGACTCTTATCTTATACATGATGTACTTATGCGTATTAGTGAGGATCCAAATAAATATAGAGATAGTGGGCCATTCTATACAATAGAGGTATTTGCAAAAGAAGGAACGAATTCGGACTGGTGCAAAAAACACATATTAGAAACCACTGGTACTGTTCCAGCAGTTTATGATAGTGGTACTCATTATGTAACACATATGAGAGTGACGCCAAACGTCCTTAAAAGATTAAATGACTTTGATTTTGTGGAGGAAGTTGTGGGTGACTATACTGGAAGTGGTCCATCATTAGGACCTATGCATGATAGAGGAGAAATCGCCATAAAGCGTAAGGATGACAGAAGAATTAAGACATGGTAATGATACTAAATTATTAGACAAACTTTAGTAATTTAACGAATATACGTAATTACATTCCAATCAGTTACCTTTGAGTACCATATTTCATAAGCCGAAACTATTGTTGTTATTATAGAAAAAGATGGAGATACAGCACAAGATGATGATCCTAGATTTGATATAGCAAAACGATTTTTTTTGATAAGATTGGAGATACTGTTTGTATTACACCAAATGTATTGCGTTGCCATGGATCTGCAAATAAGGAACACAAGCCAGGTGGTAGATAATACAGTGGTTGGAGCAGTCAAAGCAGATGTGAAGCTAGCATTTCTGCGGCTATTACAATAAATTCTGTTTTATTTCTACGGAATACTCGCGGCGAAGGTGATCGGTTTTTGAGCATTATTATAAAAATTGGTAGGTATGAGCGGCCTTACTCATGAAATAGATGTTTTAGCAACACAGGGAACTAAAGTCCTTGCAGTAGAATGCAAAAATTATGACGAAGTAAGATTTGTAGGAATGAGCTTTGCTAGTACAAGGGTTCACCTATTAAGTTGTATGTTTAAGATAACTCATTATTTATTCCACTATAACATTTGCAATTGGGTGTGAATTGTATAACCATGATGAAAACTAAATTTCTTACTTGTTTTTATTTTTCCATAATCTCAAATCTGTAAGAAGCTCAGACACCCTTATCGCATCAATAGGATTTTTGTCATCTTCTTGTTATTTGTTTTTTCTTTTTACAACCATGATTAAACCTTCCGTATTTCTATGTCTACATAATAATAACTGTTATCTAAAAATGGACTAAATCAAAGTTTGATAGATTATTGTAAGAAACATTCCACTTTAATATAAATAGAAAACATACACTATTAAAATTTGCTACTAGTGGTGATGAAAGATCAAGCTTCTTGGTCTCTGCTACTAAAAACTACTACTCACATAATTTTGTTCGTAAGTGTGGGCACGTGTCATGTAGTCTTGGCAAAACTTCATTTTATTGCCCTCAAATGAATCCAAATCCGATACCCATAGAGATACTGCCCGTTAGCGGAATACCAAAATTTGGCATTGCTAAAGCGTCTGCATGATCACCGGTGTTAAACCCAGGAATCTGTGTTGTTGCATTTGCAAGTGTTGATAGTTACTGAAGATAAACTAATCCTACGAGAAACAATCATACTACTACAGCTACTACCCTTACGACTTTTTCAAACCATAAAGTAGCTAAACCGTGAGGTTTAGAAACTTATCGTGTATAAAAATTTTGATGAAAGACTATATCAAAAAAAGTTGAAGGTATAGAGTACAATATGAAAGATTATAATAATGATAATAACAAGATTTGTTGCTCTTATTGTGGTAAAGATTTTTCACAGAATGAAGATTGGCCTTATGTGGAAGGGGATTCTAACAGAGGAGTTTTAAAAATAGAACATTTTTGCTCCGAAGAACATAAACACAACTTTTTTACAAGTCGGAGTAACATACTCACACTTCATCTTTCTATAAGACAAGATATTTTCAAAAAGAGATTTGCTCATTTGGTCTATCTGAAAGTGTCCCGACGATATTATGCATATCTATCGCCAATATGGCCACTACTAGCATTCGCAAAACTAACCTTTTCAAAGGCTGTTGCTGTATTTATTGTCTGATTGGTCTTTTGTCATTGTACTTTACCATTATTCACAATGCAAATCTAATTGATAGAATATTGAACCCACAACAATATGTGACTTTGGTAGAAATGGACTTTCTTCAAAGAGCCGTTTTGAGCACCACTAGTTTATCTGTACCAGACTCTGCTCCCCATATTTCTCCTGGTCGTCCTAGGATCTGGCGTACATTAGCTCCTGGAGTTGGTATTACAAATACATCAAATTTTTCTTTACCGGGATCAAATCTCACTATGGCATTTGCTCCAAAATCACTTAACCATACCATGTCATTCTTGTCTACATATACAGCATATGGCATTGGATTGTTACCTGGTACCTTCCATTCTTTCCATTTGTTAGTAGCAGCAGGATCATAAACAGCCAAATTACCAGCATTCCATTCGGTAATCCAAAGCCTACCATGTGAATCAGACCAAATACGCCTGGCTCCTTGGTCAGGAGTTGGTGGCTGTATGACAATAGAATTATGACTGACCATATCAATTCGAGCAATATAATTTCCAGCTAATGAAGCATAGTAAATATTACCCTCAGGTGTTGTTGTTATTCCGTAAGGTCCAGGACCAGACGGAGCATTGAAAACTTGTATCCTTCCAATAGCTGGGTCAAGTCTTCCGTAAATGCCGCTTTGTCCAGTAAACCATAAAACACCATTATGATCAAATGTAGCTGTGTTTAGATTAGCATTGCTGATGCTACTACTACCATCATTAGGCAATGGAAACACACGCACTTCCTCAGTCACAGGATCAACACGTATGATCGCATTCAGTCCACCATCTGTAATCCAAGGAGCACCATCTGGACCAACAATGACACCATGTGGAGCTGAGCCTTTGCCAAGTGCTATGATATGAGATTTACCAGTTTTTGGATCCAATCGTGCTAACTCACCTGCAGCCTGGGCAGTATACCAGATAGTTCTACCATCAGCTGCAGGTGCAACATCATGGGGATGGGAACCTGTTGGAATAGTAAATTCTTGTAATGTTGGTTGGGAAGAGATAGAAGATATGTTGTCTTTAGCTTGTGCATGCAAGGACTCTTGTTGTTCTGTTGTTGCTATTGTCATAATAGCAACTACAACAACAAGAGCTAATGGTATGATTAATGAAAGGCCAAAAATTGTCTTAGGAATGTTAATAGAGGTTTTCTTCATCTAAATTCTTTGTGATTTTGTAAAATAAATAATTTTTGACAGACTCTATTTTATATTTTTATTGTACTCTACTACTTTTTGGCTTGTTGCGAAAGTAATACAAAGTGAGAATATTTTGTCAAATTAGGACCCACCGGACACAGAAGTTCGGCGGAGATCCTCATCGCCAAGGGCACGTGACTCGTCCCCGACAGCAAACCGTACGTCATCATCTAAGTCGAGAATGGCGCTCGAATTCCAGCGCGCACAATCGTGATTGCGACAGGGGCTGAGTATCGAAGGCCGCCATTGAAAGACTTGGGGCGCTTTGAAGGTACGGGAGTCTATTATGGTGCGACCTTTGTGGAATCCCATTTATCGTTGCACAGATCATATCGTATATTACCATCCTGCTTCCATGCTATGCGTAGGTGTGTCTCGAACTCTGTAACATTGCTATAGTTAACTTCGGTTTTTAGCGCTAAGACTTAGGCAGATATCTCTTCATTCATTCAGACGATTTGTGAAAACCACTATGTCTGATCTTGGTTATTCTGATTTTCCTGAATGGTACATAGGTCATTCTGGTTCTACATACTGGACAAAGAAAGAGTTGGAGAAAGCAGAGATATTTCGCAAAGTAGAACCGCTTTTAACATTTCTAAATATCGTTCAGCTAGAGAGGCAAGGAGCAGATATACAGAGCAAGGTAGGAGAGTTGGAAGAGTTGAATGAATCATTAAGAAATCGTGACAATCTGAAAGACGATGCCATAGCATAGTTGTCAGATCAGATTATGGCCTTGACAGCAAGGATGGAGGAGATTGGGAGGAAAACAACAATAATAGATTCATAGGATGACTAGGAATCGATTGTTATAGATGAAGAATATGTCTCTTTTGCTAAGTTCGACTTCTGCATCTTTAATTATTTGTTCGGAGGCTATATCGAACCAATCTTCTTTTCGACCGGAACCTAAATACTAAAAATCAGCCATCGATCGAAAATTGGTATATGTAGATTCATAGGCCTGTTGATACCATTTGTATATCAGGTCTTCATTTCCATATTCCAACAATGTGTTTATGACTCTGCCAGCAATTAATCCAAAAGTTATAGCCAATGTTATCCCCGATGTCAAAATGGGATCTACAAATGCAGCCGAATCGCCACACATAATGTATCCTGGGGCCGATCATTTTTTCAGATATTTGTGACCAATCCTGCACGATTCTTAACGGATCTGACTCTATAAATTCCCCATCTGCTAGAATTTTTGATACTTCGGCGCATTCAGAAATGTTTCGAAAATAGTATTCTTCAATGCCATTTTCCTGTAGCGAAGATATGTCTGGACTCTATATACTGGACTCTACAGTCAGTTATTTGATGTTTAGATAAAGAAACCTTGTTATAGAAAGTTAAATAGTGGCCGTAACAAACACACTGCCTATAAGATAGGGTTAAGATTGCAACCTCAATTAATAGGGGTAAATTTTCATGGTTATGAATCCTCGTCTTACCAGAACAGATCTACTCATGATCCACCGGAAAACTACATTGAGGATTCTTTCAGGATATTTGCTGATAGCGGATTTACATGTGTAAGAGTCACATTATACTGGGAATCATTGGAACTGAATAGAGATCGGTGTCTTGATGACTTGGGGGTTATAGCAGATTCAGCAGATAAGCATGGAATAAAGTGCATTTATGATAACCATCAATGGGAATGTTCTTCATGGATTGGAAATGGAATCGGGATGCCTAATTCAGTAATGTCTAGGTATTACGAAAGGACTTCAGCGGAGCGTACTCCAAACTACAACACCAAAAAGGATTTTTGGGATAAATGGTGGAACCGTAAAATAAAGACAATAGATGACAAGGATGGATGGGAAGCGCAGCTGTCATATTTTGCTGATATTATAAAACTATTTAATGATCGTAAATCTACGTTTGGTTTTGAGATATTAAATGAACCGGAAGTCTTTTCATTATCCCACTACTACAAGATCAGGCAATATCATGATTTTATGATTAAAGAGCTAAGAAAAATGACCAGCAAACCGTTAATGTTCTGTTGGGCTTTGCCCCACGTGTCATTTGATAACCCGCTCCTACAGGCCCGTATAGCTCCAGCTTATCATAAACATGATAATGTAATTTATGATGGTCATTCATACCCTCTTTCTGTTACAAGAATGATGTACTTTAGATTAATAAGACTTTTAATGAGCAACATTCCTCTATATTTGGGAGAATTTAATTCAGGATTTACAAGCGGAGCTATTTTGAACCAAGACCAACTTTCAGAATATATGAATATGTGTAAAAAGTCTGAAGTTTATGGGTGCGCCCTTTGGAGGTGGTCTTACATACATGACCAAAACATCCCTGCCTTTAACCTAGCTCGTATTGTAGATGGCAAAATACAACCAGGAACATATTTTAACTATTTTGTTAAGGCTTTAAAAGAAGCAAAGATTTTACTGCACTAGATAAGATTAAGCTTGCAGATTCAACAGCTTTTGTGAGAATAAGCTAACTGGGAAACAAGTAATACTGCATTATGACATGATTTATTTCTTCCCATGGCAAAATATTGGTATGTTTATGCACACGTCTTTTCATATGCCATAAACATCCCATCTTATTCCCGTCGTAATTTTTTCACATTCTTTTTTGACGATATTATTTTCAGATGTCATATTAGCCATAGGATTATTCAGTTGCTTATCACGACGATCAATGGCTTTGTAACCCTCATGAATTAGTGTATAGTAATCGTACTTGCCGTCTTTAGGATCTTTACCTTTAAGTTCTGTAAAGCTGTCATACAAGTAGAAGAATTTATGATCAATCTTAAGTAGTCCTCTTTTAGTGTAGTCATCATACTTCTTCCAACGTTTACGTCCCGCCATATCGTCCATCACAAGCAATTCCTTGTCATCTGGATTGTTAACAAGTCGACGATGAATATGAAGAAAATCAAATAGAATTCTTGTTGCAAAATCTCTACGTCTCTTGATCTTTAATTGATAAACATACGGGCCCACAAAACTTGCTATTGCGGCAAGCACTAACAGGGTAGGTAAAAGACGTGGATCTTGGTATGCATGGGAAGGGTATAGAATCTTACTTCCTTCGTCATAAGTAGTGTAAATTAAGAGACCTGCTTGTTTAGCATTTGCTTTATTGTTGAGTGAAGTATTTAATTGAATGAATGATCCTTCTCCTTGTGGGAACCTTGGTACAGACAGTTTCAAGGGATTAGGACTAGTTTTAACGTTTGTGTTCAATGAATAGTTGTTAGTAGTAAAAATAATGGGATCCTTGGTAAAGGCTTCTTTGGATTTCACTATTATTAGAGCATTCTTGGCAGGAGCAGAACCGTTATTGGTTATTTTGATAAGAACATCTCCATTTCATCCATGTCAGGGTTGAGCTTGTCATGTTAGGGGTAAATAAGGTATTATAGAACAGCGTTCCAGACGCAGCTCCCAAGATTATACCTAGGATGCTACCTGTAACTTGTATCCAGTCAACAATGGAAGACTACAAGGTTGATAATTATTTATTGTACTTAAAATTTTAGGGCATTAATCGAGATTAGGGAAACATTGGGAATCAGATATACTATCGTTAATCGACTTTTACTGGATTTTATTGGTCTTTAAATGGCACATACCCAAAAGTAACAGCTGAGTAAACGCTATGTCGGCTTGAAACATTTACCAGCAATACTTGCTTTGGCAGAAGGTCTTTCTTAAACTGCAGTACTAATCCTATTGCTGCACCTCCAAAAACCAAAACGATTGTTTTAGGTGGTTTTAAATCCAGAGCATTAACTATTTCTTTTTCAGATACGTTAGTAGGAGCTTTCAGGATGGAAGCCTTATTATAATTTGGGAAGATTATTTCTTGTTTAGCTAATCTTTGATTTGCTGTTTGCTGTGGCTCCCAAATAAAGGGACAAGATTGACGCGGGCTCGGAGGAGTGTGAGTCAAATTTGACTCAAATTTCAAGCCCAAAGATAATGTTGACAAAATCATTTATGTTAAAATATTGTGTAACCGTTGGTCCGAATCTGGTAGTTTGTGAACCAAATTTGACTTAATTTTTAGACCTCATTGTATCGTTTAATTATTGAAAATGAGACTTTGAAAGCAACCATTACTGCTAAATACTCCGTTCTCTTTGACGAAGATACATACGTGCGATTCTGCTCAACATGTAATTCTTTAGCTACCACGTAGGTAAATCTATGGCTATGATAGATTATAAAGACCTTCTTGCAAAAGAAATCCAGTCTTGGGATAGCTTCAAGTATGCATTAAGAAAAGAAAATGCAGTTCTGTTTGACCAAATGCTAAAGGAATGTCAGGAGAAAGAAGGAGAAGTACAATTTGCTAATGCAGTAGATTCAAAAGGAGAGTATTTTGCAGCTGAATCATTGTTTATGATCTTAATATTGCAGCAACAAAGAATGATAAATCAGATAATTAACAAGGTAAATGAGCAAATGGCACAAAATAAAAGGACAAGAAAAAACTCTTAATAACTTTTCATAACCAATGTCCTTTGTTATTTCCCTGTACCACTAGTTGAATGGCTGTGGGCGTAATATGGACAAATGCTCATTAAAAAATCCATTTTATACAATAGAACTGACGCTACTAACTTTCTCTAAACCTAAACATGAGTGTTATCAGTTATTGTAAAATCTAATTTTATCTCAAATATATCTTCAAGTATATCGATAGAGTTCTTTTATCAAAAATGAAAAGTTCCTTCCCTTATCATGTTGAAGAATAAAATTGTGTACGTCGTTATTTGTTTCGTGTTTATAAGGAATAGAAGACATTCGTGACCAGTTTTCTAGGATGTTTAAGAATGATGGAAGAGTAAATTCTCCTCTTAATAAGAGTCCTATGTCTACAAAGTCGTTCTTGGCAATAGTGACTGCAAATTTCGATAGTTCCTCTTCTGTGAGGTTATCTACAAGCCTACTAAAGGTAGACCTTGGAACATGAAACATTCTGGCTTGAGCAGCATATCTATGCCAATCAAGATGATCTTTTAGGATCTGATTTACTAGCGTATTTAGGCCCACTTGTTTCTTTTTTGATTCTTCGCGCAGCGGAGTTATGGAAATTGAAGGAATCCTAAATGTAATACCTTCTGTAGTTTGCTTTTGGATTTCATCGCTCATTCATAGATCCTCCTGCTCTTAGCCATTCGAAATAAGTTTGATAAAAATAATAATGTTGATATTAGGTTGATGATGCTTGGCTGTTTGTGAACTCGGATCTGGAGTATTAGTATTATCAGCTGGAGCTGATGGTATATCAGCAGCGTTAGTCGTTAATGTGTTGTTGTTGCTGTTGGTTTATCGACGTAATAATTCTCGTTATCATTACTATAACCAACCAGCATCCATGGCTGAAGGCTCTGAAGGCTTTAGCCAATGTGCTGATGCATCATCATGTATTTGTCTCTGAAATTAGCATTGAAAAGTACTGAAACATGCATGTTTCCATTCGCGATTCTCTTGGAATTCGTTGTGCCATCGTTGTTTTCAGCATACATTTTATTATTGGAACAAGAGTCCTTTACTATAGAGCCTTCAGAGCCTTCAGGGTCTTCAGGATTGTCCTTTCACTTCTTCTTCTAGTGATGTGGTCAATGATGACGCTAGTGGGGACATAATCCCAATATCTCTTCGTAGATATCAGGATGTTTGTATTTGCAATAATGTCACTGCACTTTTGTCTAAAATGAATGTGCAAATAATGACAATCATATTCTCCTTTGTGCTTCTTTTCAAAATTCGGATCCGCCGGATCGGAAGATCCCAGTGCTAACGCGTGCAGAGCCTCTCCAAGAGTGGGAGTGTTCCCCGCACGTTACTGGGATTGACAAAGCCGGGTTACGCACTGCCGGCCTGGCGATAGATGCATATACATATTTAAGTCGACCTACAAGTTAGCCTTGTTTTTATTTATTTATTTATTTATTAGCCAATCCTCTTCTTCTTTGCTTTTGCTCTTCTTCTGTTCTGGAAAGAGCAAGCGGTTTATTTGATTCTCTGTTGGCTGACCATAAAGATCTGGATGTATATAGTATCCTCTCTCTTTATCCGGCTTATTTTCCACAACCTGAACCCTGTGAGTATTTGCCCAAGGATCCTTACGTATACCAGTTACCTGCCAAGACACTTTCATAGCTGAAATACCTCCTGCAATTTTGAAACGACTTCCATTGTTGTTCTTCTTGTCATTGTCATTGTGGCCGCTATCATCATAGCCATCATTGTCGTGGCTGCCATCATGCTTTGTAGTAGTAATAGTGTCTAAAATTTCCTCTGCAATATACAGATTTGGTCCAGGAGCTCCTATAGCAGTAAGCTGATAGCGAAAATCTTTATTGAGTATACCAAACCAATCTGGAAGTTCTATCTCTGCTTCACCCTTGTCATCTAATACTACTACACCATCATACACATTCTTCATATCCGGTGACTCTACAAAGGAGTGGCAAAGATATTTGTTAGCTGGGTCAAGTGGGTGATCTATCTTAAATGAGCCTCCAGCTTTTTCAAGATTACCGGTTATTTTCACTTTCCCGTTTAGAATGGCAGCATAGCCACCTCTGCTCACGCCATACAGACCAGTGCCATTGCCTTGGCTGACGCCATATACACCATTGCCGCTGCTGCTCTGGCCAACCAGGCCACCGAGGATGTCGCCGACGCCAACCACACCCCAGCTGCTGCTGCTCACGGCATATACACCATTGCCGTCGTCGCAGACGCCATACACAGCATTGCCGCTGCTGCTCTTGCCAGACACACCATAACCTACGCCATCATCATCGCCGTCTATGCGTGGCATCTTAGGAATCCTCCTTCCAATAATAAGCAGGATTTTACGAGCTGTACATCAGACTGATGTATAAGATTCTTTACACTTTCCATAAGGTTGAGTTATGAGAATGTAGTTATTTAACAGGTTCGTCTGCTTCATATATTATATTATATTATACTATTATTATCATGGATTAACTGTACTTGCAGGTGTCGAAGTTGAAGTAGCATAAACATCAGCTGCACAGGGTTATCAACATAATCATCTTTATATGATATAACAATGGTAATTATTGCAAAACTGAATAATAATGTGTTCAAGCTCAAGCTCAAATGTACTGTTATGTTACCTCTAATCCATAAAGGGATATTTGCTTAGTCGTCATCCACTTCTGATTGAGTATGTCTAAGTTCTTCTGTATGCATATGGGTCTGATTAGCTGCAGTTGTTTTTGTTGTGTTATGACCTCGTTCTACAGGCTGTGATAACAATGGTAATAATGATGAGGCTGTGCTAAAAAGACAATCACCAATAATTTCGTCTACTGACTCTTTCGCTAATTTATTGTACAGTTTCTCAGCTTCCTCCAGTAGCATATCAAACTCTGAAGGGTACTGCTGTTGTTGTCCATAAGAAGCAGTATTATAACCTGTTGCTTGTGTTCGTGGTGTTGAAGACGTGTTATTATTATGAATTAAATGACTGTATTTATCCTGGTCCTTCCTCATGGATTCAATTAACGACAAAAGTGTCAACTTAACACCATTCTCCGATGCGACAAAATACTTCACTTTTTCTTCAACAGTATTTTTGATTTTAGCATATTCTTCATTTGTTTTGAAATTGTCTTACACTGGCCTGCAGTTTCATTCTTTTCTGATATAGCTGATCCCGTTGTGCTAATTCTTTTTCGCAGTCTAGATTAAGAGAGTCTAACCTTTAACGCATAGATAATATCTTGTCATTTATTTCCTGATAAATTCTGGCTGAATTCCGTTTCTCTGCTTCTAGGTCCTCTACTTCTCTTTTGCAAATTTCATATGTATATTGAACTGACGGTAAATGATCATTGGCAATCGCAAAAAGTCTATTTACATGCTGTACATTCATACCTGCAGCCTTGGCTAATCTATACATGTTCACAAAACAACCAATATCATCTTTGATTTGTCCATAAATCTGCTCTAACATGTACAATCCCTTCAGCTTCCAGTGGTCTGTATAAAGTTCAGTTACCTGCGGCTGTCTTAGATTTAATGCAATAGCCACCTCTTCAGGAGTAATACCATCAGAAAATAGTTTGTAAGCTTTCGAGGACAGAAGTTCCTGTCGTGTTCTTTGTTGTTCAGACTCCTTTTCTTTATCTGCGTCCTTCAAAATCTTCCCTATGTCGCTAAATGACATATGCAGTAGCTTAGATATCTCCCTGGTACCCATGCCTTGATTGTGATGCTCTAGGACTCGTCTTATTCTTTCCTCTCTGGTCAATGCAACCATATTTTTATCTCATAAACATATCAAAAATAGCACGCAAATAGCCGCTACAATCTGATACGACCTTGCTACATCTGATCTAACCTTCTATCTCCTGATACAAAGAAATTTTAAATGAACTCAATCTGGGTCTATAGATACCGTGGGAGATAAGAACACTTACGTGATGAGTCTCTGCTGCATAGCATACAGAGAAATTTATTTTTGTTATGTGAAGATTCTTTAGCAGGCAATGCTTCATACTGTATGATTCTCATTTGAATTATTTTCTTCTGTACGTATAGCATACTGGTAGTATATCATTATTATTGTAGTTGAGACCTGACAATGTCAGAAGATTAACCTCTGGAGGTTTGTCAGCAATTTTGAACTACACCATCCTTGCCATGATTACAATCCTTACTAGTATCAGTTTTGACTTCTGAGGATAATATAGTCTATGGTTGCTTCATTTGGCAACGAAGTTGATCTTGTGATAACTGTTATCATGAATTCATACTGTTTAGTAAGGATGGTAGGGATCGTAAGGATGATGTGGTCTAAAACTTCTGGATAGATCATTATTGGCTATCAGCCAAATCACCTGCGATTATCATAAGCGCCTGATTCAGACTACTTGCCTAGAAGGCCCAATTAATGGCTGTTGTTCTATATGTAATAGCAAGTATGAACTACTTAATGTTTGTAATTGATTGGGACTTACTTTCTCATCCACTTATTCTCGATGTGTTGAATATTTTTAATGGTGAAAGGGTTGGTAAGCTAAACATACAATACAGCATTTTCGTGACTATTAATGTTCTAGTTCCAAAATATATCTGAAAATCCTTAAGAATTATGATGGTCATAGAAGTAGGAATGGTTAGAGGCAAGGTCAGAGAACTAGCCGCATTATGGAGAATTACGAATTTCTCCGTAAGAAAAAGGAAATACTTAGGGACGAAGTCTACCGGTTAGTCGAAACTATAACAACAAAATATAATGAGGAAGTTGGTGATATTGGTGAAATAGATCCAATAACCAAAGTTGGACTAGGAAGAGATTTTAACGCATACATAAGACGACATGTTTCAAGAAATGGTTATCGAGTAAATGCAGCCGATTGTGCATGACCATCTATCTAACTTCTATATTTTCTTGATCTATCTTTGTATATCCTCTAACTCAAATCCGTCTCAAGCCAGAAGAAACCACTAAAAGACAACTTTTATCCTTCTAGAGAAATACGGTCTGGGACAGGCTTCAAGAAAATCACATATAGAATTGTCAAATTATATATATGTATTATTGAAATTCCCAAAACCATGAAAGGAAAAGCAACTATGGCTTTAGTTCTTTCGCTTGTAGTTGGGATAATCATAAACTATGGAGTTATGACTCCCACTGCTAAAGTATTTGCTACTGCTATAGGAGAACACCAACCACAACCACCACCAGAAGCCAAGCAAGATCCACTCTCTGAACAACAACGCTACAACGCAGCAGCTATGAAAGTATTAGCTCAAATGAGCATACCAGTCAACAAAACATTACCAAAAACCACATCTATTACTGATTCTGGAACTGAAATACAACACAAAAATGATTGGATAACTGTTAATCATGATATATTCTATACTAGAAGCAGCCCACAGACAATAATTGGGAAGGATAATGTAAATAAGCTGCAGGTAAAGTGGATATTTACCATTCAATATCCAATAGAACAGTCGCCACTAATCATAGGTGATAAAGTGTACGTACAAGACAATAAAGCAACAGTGTATGCACTTGATGTAAATACTGGTCTGAATTTGTGGAAAGCTAAAACAGGACAAGGAGCATCAATGCATGGTATGACATATAACAGTGGTATGATATTTACTGGCACCGGAGGCGATGCAAGAGTCGCTGCAATAAACGCTACAACTGGCACGATAATCTGGAAATCTCCGCGACTTGGTCCTCCTAATATAGGCTATTCTGTAAATACTCCACCAATAGTGTGGAAGGATTATGTAGTAGTAGGTTCAGCAGGTGGTGATGTGCCTCCATCTCAAGGAATAGTACAGGGAAATGTAACTGCACTTAATCGTACTAATGGTGACGTATTATGGAACTTCCATACTACAGTTGGTAATTGGGTAGGTCCAGGTAAAACACCACCTAACGGAGGGGTAACTACATGGACTGGAGGTTCATTAGATCCTCAGACTGGTATATTGTACATCCCTGCAGGAAATGCTTCACCAGACTTTAATGCAACAACTAGACAAGGAGATCAAAAATACGCCAATAATATGCTGGCAATTAACATTAGAAATGGTGGGCTAGTGTGGGCAACACCATTTATTGCACAAGGAACTATATTCAAGAATGTCAAGCTACCTGACACACACGATTATGATACTGCATGGGGAAGCACTATAAGCGAAGTAAAACTAGATAACGGAACCCAAAAGAAAGTGATCATAGGAACTGATAAGAGGGGAGATATAATGGCAATGGATGCTGCCACTGGAAAACCATTGTGGTGGACGATTGTTGGAACTCTATATAGAGATAACGTAGAGCCGAAATTAACCGGTAGTGGTTTAATTATTCCTGGTGCAGCTATACAAGGTTACCATGCAATAAACAATAATACATTATATGTTGCTGCAACCAGCGATGCATACAACTTTTTTGCAAAAGGAGAAGAGGGTTTTCTAGAACCAGTATTTAATGCAACCAAAAGTGGTGTTGGAAATGGTACCATAACTGCCATAGATATAAAGTCAGGCAAGATCAAGTGGCATACTCCGATAGACTTTCCAACACGGGTCTCTCCTTTAGTTACTAATGAGGTTGTATTTTCAGGATACATGACATCTTTTGGAAAACCATATACTGCTGATCTCTGGGGAAATCCAATTGAAGGTCGACTTCAGCCAACAGGAATAATCATGGCATTAGACAGTGACACCGGAAAGATTCTATGGCAATTCAATGTTGGATATAAAATAGGTGTTGGTGGTCCATCTATTGGACATGGAATGCTGTTTGTGCCGACTGAAGGTGAAAACATTGGATCGTTAATTGCATTCGGACTGCCATAGTGCGGCTGTGTCTTTTCTCTTTTCCTTTTTTGTTGTTTTAGTCAATGGTTCTAAGAATATTATATTGTGCCAATATTCTATACTACTGATACAAAAGATAAATCCCACTCCTCAGGTTGCATCATTGTCTGAAACACATAGTAACACATCTTGTGTATAATCAAAACCACCATCCCACAACGGCAGTGTAGGTTCAAATCTTTTTGGTTAAGATTTCCACTCATATATCTTTGTTGTTCGCTTATTACCGTCAGCTTCAGCTATATGTAGTCCTTCAATGTTTTTAAGGAAAGCAAGTCTTCCTGTAGAATTGGTATTAAATAATATAATATCATGGTATGTTGTTGTCCCATTAATGTTAGATCTTCCAATACCGTATCCAATCCAAGTTGCCATATCCTGTCCATCTGCTGTAGTTATTACACCTTGGCCAACACCATAAATTATTCTAGGAGATCTAGAAGTATCAGTCCATGTTTGAAGATTTGTAACATTTCCAACCCCCTTAATAGTTCCATTTTCTATATTAGTATATTCTATCTGTGGAGTGATGCCATTTGCAGTACTGACTACTCTTTGGCCTATTAGTTTACTAACATTTGACTCATAAAAAGGACTGGCTGCTATTCCTAAACTGGTTGTTGTATTAATACTACTTGGTACCGCTGGTAATGAGGTGATTGCATGCGCTTTTCCTATAGGTAATACTACAATGGTTGTCATGGACAATAGCCCTACTATAGCAAAGAATGAGATTACATTTTTAAACTGTTGTTTTATATTGACATTTTTCATTAATAAAGGAGTACTACATCTTTGCATTTAAATCATTCTTTGTGTGTCCGTATTCTTATCATTAAGGGTATTGTTGCTGCAGGGCTAGCGTCATGTCCTTTCTAGATAATTCCAATCTGCTGATAACATTCCAACTCAAAGGAAGTAATTTCATTTGACGACTCCATCACCAATTTCTTCACCTTTCTGATCCTCCTCTTCTAACTCATCTTTTTCCTCATGTTCAAGTTCATGGGTCTCCTCCTTAACTTGTTCTCTTTGTGTTTCCTTGGCCATTATTATTGCTATGTATTTGATCTTTGTATTTTGTTTTATTTTAAATGCTTCTGATTCTTGGAACCGTTGATACACAGCGAAAAGACACCATCACTGAAATCATGTCCTTATTTTGTTTCATTAACCATTGGAGTGATCATCCCTTCCTTAATCCAAGCATAAGTCCTGGCATGAATCCAAAGGCAGCTGCCACTGGTAGGCCTCTGCTGCCTTATAGGTAGTGAAAGTTATATCAATTGCCGATCTTTTCTATTTTAGGTCAAATCATAGATTGGGACTTTTTCACAGCATCATTATTGGGTACTTTAACTAACTTGATGAACAAGTAGGTAATCATTAGACTCACCGTTATGGTTCTCATTAGACTAAATTGTGGATTGCCTTTATGGCATTTAGACCTAAGTGGTCATCCGTCGAAAACCTTCAACTTTCAAGATTTGATAGAGAGACAAGCAATTGTTCTTTATCAGTTGATGTTAACGATGGTAGTGACAATGATATCCAAACTGATGATAACTCTATCATACCGAATCTGCAAAGCTTGATACATCTAATCGCAATTCTCTTTAGTTTTTGTATAATTGATGCATAATGAATTTGCTTGTCATATTCTGCTTTATTTTTGTATCACATATCCTAATCATGCTTTCTAATGCTCCCTATGTCTGGCTTTCATAAAATTCTGAAGCTTATGAGGACGTATACCGTTGGGATTTAGAAATAATCCATACTGACAAGTTTTTGGGGGCTAATCGAAACATGAGTAGCAGTATGGAGACTGCAATGGATACTATTACTCGTCGCATATACTGAAGTCTTTTTGTGTACTGTCCTGTAGATTAAACACTACATTGGCGAAATTAGTATCCTAGCGCCCAGGGATGCATCATGATGACACGGTTTCTTGCACCACGGGCAGTTCTTTCTATCTGCGTAATTACATCCACAAATATGGTATTTATTAAGACCTTTTGAAGCCATTAAGTTCTTTGGTATCTATAGCGATATTATTCATAAATAAACTCTTTGCTGTCTCAATAATCATCCTTCTTTCCATTTTTTATCTCTTCCCTTATTCAAAATGAACTGTACATTTAAGAATACAGGGACAAATAGAAGATAGACAAGATATTGGTCATTCAGGGAAAGAAAGAGTTAGAGATACCGTCTACAATTAGTTCTACATCCTATTGTCAGCATCAACGGAAGCCAAAGCCTTGTCAAGCAATGGATCAGCTAGTGCCGTTGATTTGAATAAGAAAGATGAGCCAGATGAGATACATACAGCAGGTTTACTTTGCCTTTCTTCCTACTTTTTCTACATCAATGGCTGAATGGCTAAGAGGAAAATTATTACTATAATGAAGGTAAAATTATTGAGGATCGGTTTTGCCATTAATAATAATGACCATGATGCTAGAAGGCCTGGGAGGCCTTGTTATAAGATACATTCACTTTTTTTCTTCGATTATGTGGTGGGGTATAATGTTCTTTATGTTTGTGATAATATTTCCTGCCAATAAAGACAGCCGATATTCTACTTTATTTCCAAGGGTTCAGAGATTTATGATAATCATTGCATCTGTTTCCATGGCATCTGGAATTGTGCTCACCTTAGTTAATACAAAGTTTTAGCATAAAAACACTATTTGGTAGTAGCTGGGGATATACTATACTAACTGGAGCAACGATCAGTATTTTTGTATACACGCATATTCTAATGCAAAACAGAAGAAGCAGCAGAACAACTACTACTACTGCAGCTGTATCACCATCATCATTATTAATGCCGTCAACTTCCATTTCATTAAGGAAAAATAATAAAAATACTATCAATAATAATAAGAATAGTCAAAAAAGGAAAATATCAAAACGATTCATCCCATGGCTACTCTTCATTTTGCTTACAATTACTGTTGCAGTGATGGTTTATGCTTCACATGGGTTCTTTTAATATATATTATTGAGTCGATTATAGAAATTATTAATTGCCATATGTGATAGAGGTGTGAAGTCATTGTTGTTGTTAAACTTAAAGTCCTAATGTTTCAAGATACGATCCCATTTCTTTAAATGAAGCATGATGATAGTCATTCATATGTTCAAGGATACGATAAAGATGATATCCATCACCAAGGAGGTCGCATTTGTTGCATTTAATTCTATAATATGGATCAATTCCTAAAGTTCTATATGTCCTCAACAGATCGCCATCATCAGCTATGTATTCATATATAGAGAAGGTCGTCGACGATCCATCTCTAATTCTAGCCTTTGACATCAGCAAGCCATTAACACATACCTTGACTATAGATTTTGTTATTGATGTGGTTTGATTATCTTTCTCTACATCTGTAGTTTCAGAAATTTTCATAAAGTGTCCAAAACACTGTTCTTCAGTGGCATTTTTGAGTATCTCTGAAAGTTTTATTTTCTGTTTCTGTTCTTGAATCTGAACCAGCATCAGGTTTTCATACGTAATGTTAGTTTAAAAAGAGATTGATTTTCTGGTATTCATTTGACTATGGTATTCTATCGTCCTTAATAGAAAAACGATAAACTACATCTTATTTTGTTAACATGATCTTATCATATCTTTGAGAGTAATTAAGCATACATGCACAGAGTTTTTGAATTCTGTATTGCACTTGTTAGCTCGTTTAGTTGCTGCTTTAGTTTAACAGCATATGATCTTTGATCTTCATAAGTAACTCTGTTCTGTGCCATCATTTAATGGAAGTTACTTAAAGCGTGTTGATAATATAATATTAACAATTTGAGCCAGAAACCACAGAAAAGAAATAAAGATTCAAAGGAAGCTGCAGAAAACAGCATTGAGCAATCAAGTGGTGATGAGTACCCAGCAACAAAACCAGTAGAAGAAGTCGCAGGACAACGAGATACAAAGGGTGCAGACGCTGCTGATTCATCTGACTCCATGATAGTTTAGGGCAGAGTATTCTTTCTCTTATTGACTTCAAATTCCGTGGGACGATTATTTCCATTTCAAAAACCTCAGCGAATGTGTTTTCAGCCAGCTGTAAAACAGTACTGCCCCTATTTGCAGCATTAGAAAATAGATCCTCATACGATATGAATCCAGTCTGCATTTGGGCATCAAATAAACAAAGAGCAGCTTAAAGATCCTATTTTAACTGCTACAAATGAAATTTCCTTGTTACCATTGATATCGTGATTTTCCTTCTTAAGCGTCCTCGATGAAATTTCCTTGTTACCATTGATATCGTGATTTTCTTTCTCGACGTCCTTACAGATTTTCTGACAATAATAAAATATAGAAAAAAGGTTATAAATAACATTTGAGCGAACACGTTGAAATGTTGTACAAAAGAGAGGCGTTTCTCTTGATTTTATCAGATAATAAAAACAAAAAAGACAGTCTTTAGGATAGTTTTTCTTTGAATTCAAAAGCAAACTATCCACAAGACATGATGGATGAATACAATTTACCATTCTGAAATTGGCTATCCTGGAGACTATGATGAGGAAGCACTTCCTCATCAATAACAAAATACTGAATCCTATAAAATAGTAGAAGTATAAAGTCACTGCAAAAATACAAATGCAAGTCGCTGCAGGATGCCAACAGCATCTCACAATTATTTATCTCGTTTTCGAAATAAATGATCCTTGTTATTTGGTCTGGTGTTTTCCAAGTTTCTCTTTGTATCAAATCTTTAGTACTATGAAGTACTACGGTATAGTCGTGGTGAATTCAATTACAAATAGCAGTAGAGTAGATTATAACTTTTCTAACTAGTGGTCTCAATAATAAAGAAGTAGAACAGTAGTTATTGTAATTGTATATGATCCGCTCCTAGGATCATTTGTAAGGAATCGCCAATGTTCTGTTTGTCTTGCTCATTTAGTCCCATTTCTGATGTAATATACTGCGATAACCGTTTTCAATTCTTTATCATTGGTTCAGGAGAATATTTTCCAAGCTAGTTATAAGACATGGTGTGTACATCTCAACTATAACTCAATTGCCTATTTCACTGGATTCAGAACGTAGGAATGATCCACT
>Ga0207663_10000237_pt1 | contig 24224 bp, 46 predicted proteins | sample LARL53metaG_FD_184346 | JGI IMG/M metagenome (GOLD analysis project Ga0207663, IMG submission 184346) | Corn, switchgrass and miscanthus rhizosphere microbial communities from Kellogg Biological Station, Michigan, USA - LAR L5-3 metaG... | ecosystem: Host-associated > Plants > Roots >...
CGCCGAAGCCGGAGCCGGAGCCGTCGCCGGAGCCGGAGCCGGAGCCGGAGCCGAAGCCGAAGCCGGAGCCGAAGCCGAAGCCGAAGCCGGAGCCGGAGCTAAGGAACCGATCGATACGTTCGGCTAAACCTTCCACACCTTTACTCCGTCAAGCGATTTCACGGCGGCTTCTGAACAGGGAATGAGTTCGATAATTCCCAGCACCGTCATTTCAGGAACGACCATCGTTACGCGAGAGTCCGAACTCAAGCCCTCAAGTGCCATTTGGCTGAGCGAAGCCGCACCGCTCCAGGCGTGGACGCGGCGAACGTTTACGAGGTCTGCCTCGCTTCCTCGTCGCTCTTTTATTTCGGCGTAGAAGACGCCAGCCCGATCACAGCGAATAATGTACTTCTGATTGTTTTCCATAGTTTTCTCCTTAGTGGGAAGTTGTTGTTGTTCTCTTCTCAGTGGCTTGGCGTTGGAATTCGTAGTGCACCCAAAGTGCCAAGTCGAGCAAGTCGGGAATCTGGGCGATGAGCCAGTCCTTTGTAAGTTCAGGCTTGCTGACCCGCTGCGCCGCCAGGGGGCTTATCGTGATTCCCTTCAACTTTGCATGAATGCCGAGTACCCCATCAGCACCGATCTTTCGGTTCGCCTCGATGGCACGCTGCCGGATGTCCTCTATTTGCTTTTCGAAGTCCGTCATGCTGCTCTCCTATTCCGAATGTCGGCCAGCCGTCGGAGCCGAACCGAAAGGGCGCTATAGCGGACGTACCGCTCAAGCTGCCGCCGGTGCTCACCGATCCGCATGGAGTCAAGCGCCGTCATCGCCGCATCGAAGGCCTTGTCGGCCCGACTCTGGGTCTTGAGGGCGAGGTCGGCGGATCGGTCGCCGGGGTAGCGGTAGAAGGTCACGACGGGTTCTCCTCTTTGCAAAGAGGAAGGTCGCGCCAATCTTGGCAATGCTCGCAGAACGTGAGCCCGCAATTTTCGCAGGCTGGACCGTTGTGCTGTTCCGAGTGCATCGCCATGTAATCGATGTCGCCGCCCTCGTCAATTTCTACCCACTTGTGGCCCTGCCATCCTTTGGGCATTTCTCGATCCAACATCCTAGCGACCTCCCTTCAAGGCTCGGCCCTTCAGCCACTTGCGCTGTGCTTCGCGGATAGCCTGTTCAATGTCACTGACACGCTTCGTCTTCTTGCCGGTGAGTTTCAGAGCCGCAACGGCTCGAACGGCTGCGCGATTGAAAGACATCTCAGCACCCCCACGCGGCGTCACACGAGCGGCGAAGTCCAAGGCCACCGGCGTAGAAGCCCACCTCTGCGGCTTGCTCTCGCCACATTTCCTCTTGGGCGCTCAGCCTTGCGTTTCGGCGGCGCTGGCGCTGCTCGATTCGGGCCTTGCGAAGCGCGGCGTGCTCCTTCTTGGATGAGATGACGGCACCGTGCGCCGTGGGATTGGCGGTAGTTCTCACTTCACTCCTCCCATCTGCGGTTCTTCGAGCTTTTCGAGAATCGCCTTGCACTCGGGGCATGTGGCCGCATCGCTCCGAAGAGCCTGCAAGGTTGGGACTTTCTTGCACTGGCCTTCCTTGAGGTGAAGCCATTCTTTGGCCGTCAGTTGCTTGGCCCACTTAGGCCGCCGGTGTCGCTGTGATGTCGTTTTCTGGCTCATTGTCTCTTCCTCGCAAAAATTTCTTTTGCTTTCAAACTCTATCACATATGTTGGCCAATCCGAACATATTTTTTACGATAAGTTCAAATTTTTGTTAAATAGTTCGGAATGCGTGTACAATGAGCCCAATGGCGAAGCCGAGAAAACTCCAGAACGATGTTGCCCGAATCTACGGCGAACTCATAGACTTAGGAAAGCTCAGCCTAACGGAAGCAGCCGCGTTGCTCAACGTTCCAAAGAATACGTTGCACGATTCGATCAAGCGAGCAAAAAGAGAAGCGGCCTCGCCCGAAGACAAGACCGCCTAGCCAGATATTCGACATCCAATCATACATCAAAAGGAAAACACCCATGCCAAAAAGAAAAACCCACCTTTCACTTGCAGAAGCGACCGACGAGCAAGTAGCAGACATGCTCGACGGCTCTGCCACCGAAGAAGAAGTCGAAGAAACAGACGCCGAGATGACCGGCAATGGTCGGGGTGAGGATAGGCCGCCGAAAACGTTCTGCATGGCCGATCCAGTGGAGACTATGGGCAATCTGCTCATCAAGGATCACTACCCTAAGCTGCGACCTCAGCGCGTCCTCTACGTGTACGTTTCCGAAGCGTCCAAATCCGAGGGCAAAGAGGTCATCGTCAAACCGATGAAGATCCAAGGCTTGAACGCCTGGCTCGCCCAGCTTTGGGACGGCGCCAACGAATCGACCGAAGGGCCCGGCGATGCCTTCTTCCTGATCCTCGTCGCCCAGACGATCTGGGAAAAGATGGATCGGAAGTCGCGCGAGGCTGTACTTGATGAGGCCCTCTGGCAATGCGACGTTCGCGCCAGCGGAGCTTTGTACGTTCGCAAGCTTGAGGTGCGCACGGCGGTGGAGGTGGTTCAGCGCCATGGTCTCTACGACAACAAGCTCGCCGATCTGGGCCAGGTCTCCAAGAAGTTCATCGACCAGCCCACGCTTCCTGTTGAGGCGGCGGTCTAGCCATCCGCTACCGCGAACTACAAACGGGCCGAGTGTTCAAGGTTGATCTTGATTTCTCGGCCCAACTCAAGCACAGCGTATTCGGCTTTTGGGAATCTGGTCCGCGTGAGGGAATGCCCGAAGCCATCTTGCTCGACACTTTGATCGCCCGGTATGAGCCGGCCGACGAACAGTTAACGGAGGTTGCGTAAATGAATGCAGACGAAAGCGAACTCAAGAAGATGTGGCACTACACGGTGCTTTGTATTGGCGCTTTGGTCGTTGCGGGTTGGATGGTGGCATCCGCCGCTCAGTGCTGTATTTCGATGTCGAAAAACTCGACGGCAGAACACATAAAGGAAATCGACAAGGGGATTATTCGAAGTGGACACTAGCTTTATGGCTTATCAAGCCAAGATCACGGAATATCGTCGTCTGCGAGCTATCCGCAAATACCCCGAGGCTATGGTCGCTCTTGATGAAGCTATTCAGGCTTGCCCGGTTGACGAGGCGATTCCTGTTCTGGAATCGTACAAGGCTGAGATGATCACGCTTTGCCGGCCTGCTTGGTCGCTTGCTCACACATTTGGAAGGCTCCGTGTTTGAACTACAGGAACTCGAAAAGGCAGTCGCGACCGCACGGGCCCGGTGCTCTGAGTACCAAGCGCTTGCCGATCGGCAAACGGGGGGGGCAAAGGAAAACGCCCTCGCCCACCTTGGCTTTTGGGAGTCCAAGCTCAAGCATTACATGGACCAACTGGATAGGGCGAAGCTGAAGAAATGAGTCAAATTCTACGAGGCGTCCGCTTTCCCGACGATGATGCGGTTCGCGACTTTGGTTACCTAGCCTTCTTCGAGGACGGCGACATCCGAAAGCACGCGAAGATTTTACGGCAGTGGCAGGTAGGTGTGAATAATGCCCTGTGACTACTCAAAATATCCGAAGGACTGGAAAGCTATTAGCCTGCGCATTAAAGAGCGCGAAGAGTGGAAGTGCAAGTTTTGCGGTGTTAAGCACGGGGACCTTCGCGTTGGCGACGAGGTGGTTCGCGCTGGCAGTTCTGAAGCCTTCTACGCGAGCGAGAACTACGCCGCCGGTCTTGGGCCAAAGCCTCGGTGTATCGTCCTTACCGTCGCCCATCTTGCCGACCCAAACCCGATGAACTGCGACGACGATAACCTTGCTGCCCTTTGCCAGCGTTGTCACAACAGACTAGACATGCCGATGCGTCAAAGCAACGCCAGAAAAACGAGGGCTTTGAAAGCAAAGCAAGGAACGATGGCCTTATGAGCGAAGACTACGACCCGTTCGAGTCCATTCCAGATGCTCCGCTCTGGCACGTAGATCCTATCGATGGAGAAGACATCAACGCGGCTGCCCGAGATCAGACGAACCTCCTTGGGCGCGTGAAGAAAAAGAAGGAGACCAACCACACACCGCGCGTCCTCAAGCTGATGGAGGACGAGGGATATTTCGCCTTCAACGCAGAGGGGAAGAAGGACTGCGGGCCGCACGGCGTCGTCAAGGTGGACTTCCTGGGCCTATTCGATGTTCTGGGCATGAAGCTGGGAGCAAAGCCGATCGGCGGCCAGATTTGCCACAAGAGCGATATGGGCAAGCGGTTTACGAAGATGACCTCGACCAAGATCACCATCTACAACAACCGGCGGCACATCGACAACCTTCTCATGTGGCTCAAATGCGGCAACCGCGCCATCATCTTCGGCGCCGAGAAGATCGGCGTATGGTGGGAGCTCTCCAAGCGCGAGATAACGCTCGCTGAAGTCGAGAAGGCCCTCGGGCGAAAACGATCATGAAACGGCCAAGGCTTCTTGACCTTTATTGCAAAGCTGGCGGCGCAGCGATGGGTTACCACCAAGCGGGGTTCGAGGTGGTGGGCGTCGACATCGAGCCGCAGAAGAACTACCCGTTCGAGTTTCACCAGGCCGACGCGTTCGAGTTCTTGGCTGAGCATGGGCGCGAGTTCGATGCGATTCATGCTTCGCCGCCTTGCCAGTCGTATACGTCGCTCCGTTCGCTTCATCCCGAGAAGGAATATCCGGATCTGCTGGACGCGACCCGCGATGCATTGATCTCGTTAGGATTGCCCTACATGATCGAGAACGTTCCCGGGTCGCCGATTCGGGCCAACCTAATGCTTTGCGGAACGATGTTCCGGCTCGGAACCCCTTGTGGGGCGGAGTTGCAAAGGCACCGGTATTTCGAAGCTCCCTGGTTCAGCGGATTTGTGCCAGATTGCGAGCACGGATGGTCTCTTGGTGGGGTCATCGGCGTGTTTGGTAGCAAAGCTCGTGATCGCTCCATCAATCGCGAGTATTCAGTGCGCAGGACCATCGGGGTCGTGGGGCACACGGCAAATGATCAAGGGGCCAAACACAGACGTCGGCGAGTAATGTCCGTAACGGGGTCGACTGCTCAGCAGAACGTCGTTAACAACCAGATCCGAGAGACCTACAGCGTTGCCGAGGCTCGGATCGCGATGGGGATTCCTTGGATGACTATGGCTGAGTTGTCTCAGGCGATACCACCCGCCTACACAAAGTTTATCGGCGAACGGCTTATGCGCGAATTGGGAGACCTAAAGTAAAATAGGTGCGGCGATTGGAACCCGCCAAGGAAAGGCACATATGAACGATTTTTTACCACAACCTGAGTGGGGCGAAGGCCCCGGCAATGTGCCGCCGGAGGTTCCAAACTTTCGGCCTGCCGCCCCACTCAGACAAGAACTGATTACTCTGCTCTCACGCTTGCTGCGCTATGCGGCTGAGGAGTTCGACAAGCAGGGTTTCTCCCCAAGATGGTTCTTTCTTCGTAGGCTGGCGCGGAACGTTGCTCAAAGGCTGGCTGATTAATGCGCGAGCCACCTCACTCGCTTGAGATGGAGATGGCCGCTCTTGGCGCCATGATGTTCGACGGAGTAGCCGTTACAGAAGGCCTCAAACGGCTTGTTACAGAGGATTTCTACCGCCCTTCACACCAAGAGATATTCAAGGCGATGCAATCGCTTCACACGGCCGGCAAACCGGTGAGTATCGAGTTTTTGGTGGAACACCTGAAGACGGCAAAAAAGCTGCACGACATCGGTAATGAGGATTACCTTGTCCAAGTTGCTGACTTCGTACCATCGCCAGCGAATATCGTTTACTACTGCGAACAGGTTATTGAGAAATCGGAGATCCGTAAGTTCCGGGACTACGCCACCCATCTGGCTCGGGTGGTCGATCGGGGCGGAGATTACGACGAGGTCTTTGCCGCCGCCCATAAGAACGGCCAGTTCAGAAAGCTGACCAGTTCGATAGAGGCGGAAGTTTTCGACGATGCCACCTTTGAGCCGGTCGAGGTTTCCTATCTCGTAGAGCCGTACCTCCCCAAGGGAAAGTGCATCTTGCTTGACGGGGAAGGTGGCGTGAGCAAATCGACGCTGACCCTTGCCTGGGCGGCTGCCCTGACTTCTGGCCGCATCCCGATCGCAAACACGCTGAGAGAGCCGGTGAACGTCCTCTACCTCCACAAGGGCGAGGACACGAGCAAAGAGCTTGGGACGGTCTTTAGGGGCAACGGCGGTGATTTCAAGCGCATGCACTTCTACCGCGAGCCTATCGACTTCGATCCTAAGGGTCTTGCGATGGTTGAGGACTACATCGTGAGCCATGGTATTGGCCTAGTGATCGTGGATGCGCTATTCTACTTCTTGCAGGGGATCATGCCAGACGTCTATAACGCTTTACCGGCCCAAGCTGTGATGCAGCGGCTTCAGGGCGTCACAGAGCGCACTCAGGCCACGTTTTGGAATATCCGGCACACGCGCAAAGGGGAGATTGGAACCAAGGCGAGCGAGCTTGGTATGGGTTCCGTGCAGTTTCGAAATTCCCATCGCGGCCAACTTCTGGTCAGGCATCATCCGACAGAGCGCTTTGTGGCTGTCGTGACGGACGAGAAGGGCAGCATCCTCACCAAGCGAGGCGAGCCGTTCATTTACCGCAGGGAAGGCTTAGAGGTTCAGTACATCCTCAACATGGCGAACCCATTCGACTCGCAGAGCTCCGCACCAACCCAAAAGCTTGGGAAAGTAAAGGACGCCGAAGGGCTCCTAAAACGACTCTTTTCCAAAGCGAGCCTCTACACGCGCGAGCAGATCGACGAGGAACGCAAGGCCGAGAACATCAGCTATTACGCCCTCAACAGCGCCCGCGAATCCCTAGGCATCGAGTCGACCAAACATGGCTACTCTGATGGTAAATACCGGTGGGGTTTTATAACGCGAGTGAACCCATATTTGGAGGAAGGTTTAGACCCGTTCGAGTAAGACTACATCCAGCTTTTGATTCAGCTTTTGAGCTTTTGTGAAATCGAAAACTCAAAAGCTCAGTTCAAAACCTGGTGAAACGACCGCAGCTTTTGAAATGGACCGCCATACCTCAAAAGCTCAAAAGCTCAAAAGCTGGCTCCAGTGTGCTCCCTAGAGTAAGGGGGGTAGGGGGGAGGTATTAGTGATTACAAGTAATCACTCTAGTGGCTTTTTTAGGTTCCCTTGAACTGAGCTTTTGACAGCTTTCGATTTCACAAAAGCTGAAGATTGTTGCAGTAAACGAAGCCTTCTCCCCTTCCGAGATAGCGCGTTGTACACGATGTCTGTAAACTTTTGAGACTGTTTAGAGGAAAAGCAACCGAACGCCTTCGGCGTGGTAAGCGGTAAAACCACTTTGATGAAAAACATTATTGCGTTAATCACGCTTCTCGCCTTTGCTCCAGCCATCTTCGCGCAAGGTCCGCCGCCACCACCCATCTACGTAACCTGCACCGGCCACACGGCTGGCTCCAGCGACTTTGGCAACGTCTCGTACGTGGAAGACAACTACGGCGGGGATCTCACCGCCACGATGCACCAGGCGATTCACTACCCGAACGACATCAGGGCCGACCTCGCCGGTCTATCGCGCGGACAGGGAACGTTCCACTACGCAGCCCTTACGTACGGCAGCTACGCGCACATGACCGTCCACGTGAGCGAGACCGGCTATAGCTCCTCGACGACGTTCTACAAGGCGCAAAGCGGCCTGAGCGGGTCTGACTTCCTGAACGCGGACGCCACTTGCACGCTTTCGGGGACCTACTCCTCAGTCACCGCCAGCCCGAACGCCTTGTACGACGACAACCAGTTCGACGAGGCGTACAACACGCACTCGTACACGATCACGGTCGACTTCGTGCCGATCGCAGGGACGGGCACCGAGGTTGCCGTCTTCGACATCAATACGCCTCAGTGCCTAACCGAGGCGAGTGGGTATTGCCACCTGATCTACAACCCCGCTACACCCAGCGCCACGGTTCAGATGGAAGCGTGGGGACAGGCAGCCTGGTCGTGCGGCTTTACCGTCACCGGCTCGTAACCAGTTTGTGTTAAACTTCACGTGCCTCTGTAGCTCAGAACGAGGCGTTGAGTGCACTCGGCGCTAGGAATACCATGCAACAGGATGGGATAGAGCATCGGTTCTGTAAACCGAAGGTCGCAGGTTCGAGTCCTGCCGGAGGCTCCCCTTGCTTTCGCTTCTGACATGGAGTAACATTGGCTCATGGAGGTGAGGACCATCGTCTACCTCTTAATCGCGCTTCTCGCCGGACTTCTTGGACTGGTCTACTGGCTTATCCAGCGAGGGCAAAAGCGCAAACTCAAAAGCATCGATATCGGGTGGCATGAAAAGCCCCCGGAGGAAAAGTAAGCAAATGGCAGATTCGATTTTCGATCAGTTCGACTTCAGTACGCTTCCCGTTCAGGACGTCCAGTTGCACGTTGGTGCCACGGCAGAGGTGGAATGCTCCACGACCGACACGATGCCAGACCCCAACGATCCGAACGCGACGATCCCCGTTCCGCTTTCGCAGTTTATGGGCCACGTCCAAGAAGGCGAAGGCACCATCGTGAACATTCTCGCCGACGAAGATCCAAGCGACACGAAGGACGAGGTCACAGCGGTCGGTGCGGTCGACGACGCTGCCATCATCTGGTATCTCGCTGATGGCGCAGACGGCACGAAGCGAGGTGCGGTCGTTCGCGTGCGGCTTGCGGCCAAGACGGTCGCGCTGACGGGCATGACGATCTCGTTCAGCGAGATTCAGGCCGTATCGTAGCAACTTAAGCGGCAGGCCGGGTACCAGTAGGTCCGACACGAGAAAGCCCGGCCAACATTTCACAAAGGAAGGCGCGACTGCTTGGGCGGTAACTGGTTTCGAAAACCAGCGGGGCTGCAAGGCTCGGGGTTCGACTCCTCCGTCTTCCTCCAACACCTCGTGGAGTATTGGCAGAGTGGTTGATTGCGTGGGCTTGCTAAGCTCAAGGGCTCACAAGGCTCCATCGGTTCGAATCCGGTATACTCCTCCACAGCTCGCGGTCAAAGAGCCGTGATGCTCCCTCAAAAACACTCGAAAGCTTGGCCGCGTTCCTACTGGTATGGGCGCGGTCTTTTTTCGTGTAAGATGGCTGCGTGAGTGGAATCCAGCCCAAGACCAGCGCCTATCCGTGGCCGTCGCTCCTCGTCGACCATGACCTTATGGAAGCCATCGTCGCCAAGCAGAAGGCGACCGGCTGGACGTACAAGTTGGGCGACAAGATCCCCCTTGAGTGGACATCCGTCCCGCCGCATGAGAAGACAGATTGCTCGGGCGAGGTGCGCTACCTGCTCTGGCGGTGCGCGGGCGTGGACATCACCGACGGCTCGCCAAACCAGCACGCGTTCATAAAATCCCACGGCTTCAAGCTTTCGGATGTTGAGGCTGGCAAGCTGCACGACGGCAAGGTTCGCATAGCGTTTCTCTCGCCGGCCATGACGACCAGCCATATCGGCCACGTGCTTCTCATTCGCAACGGCAAGACCTTCGAGTCTCATGGCAGCGTCGGGCCTGATTCACGCGACTGGACGGGCCTTGGCTGGCAAGGTCACTGCCAGCTTTACGTTCTTGATCCTCGCGGTAACTAAAGTCCGCGTATAATCGATGGCGTGTCAGGTTCCAACGGCGTCTACCCGAAGGAGGAAATGCTCCCGGTTCTTCCTGCCCGTCAAAGTGGACGGATTCAACTCGTAACCCTGTTTGTTGCCTCGTTTGGCGCAATTGGCGTCATACTGATAGGCGGTTATTTGTTCTACGAGGCCCGGTTCGGGTCAGCCGTGGAACGCCTAATCCGCTCAACCGACGCGAACACACAGGCACTCAAACAATGGAACCCCAGGATCTCCCAGACAAGCTCAACCAACTCGCCGCCGCCCAAGACGCAGCAACCGCACGGCTTCTCGCCACCGAAGCGCTAGCGATCATCCACGCTGTATTTCCGATGTTCCCTTCGGTCGACTTCACTGGCATGAGTCTTTCCGAATGCCAAGCATGGGGCGTGCAGGTCGCTGCCACCGACTGGAGCTCTGCTGGAGACGGTGGCAAGTGAACGAGGAATACCTGAAGGAATGTATTACGAACTTGGGGTGCGCGGTCGTCCTCATGCTAACCATGGGCGCCCTACTCGTTCTCGGTGAGTTCATCTGCTATGGGAAGGTGAACTGGTAATGCTCCTAGCCGAAGCCCTGCCAGCCGAGGTAACCGTCGCCATGTGGATTGCGGGTCTGATGATTCCTCTTGGTGTTGCTGGCATGGCTGCTCTGTGGCGGCTTGGAACGAAGGTCGAAGTCATGAAGAGCGACGGTTCAATCAGGGACAAAGACATGTTGGAGCTCAAGTCCGACGTCAAGGCAGTGACGGTGACGCTGGCGAAGATCGAGGGAGCTCTCGGGGTCAAGCAACCCGCAGGAAAGGAATGAACGACTTTCTACCCAGAGGTTCGTGTGCCGGCTGGACGACCGGCATGATTGTCGCCATCGATATCGCCGATGCTTTTCTTTGGTTGGCCTACTATGTCTTGCCTGCCCTCATGTACCTGTTTTCAGTTCAAATAAAGTTTAGGGAATTGAAATTTCCTCGATCATTGATTCTCTGGTACGTGGCGTTCATCTTGGCTTGCGGGACGACCCACGCAATCGATGTGCTCATGACCTGGATTCCTGCATGGCATATCGATGTCGTCATCCATTGCTTGGCGGCTGGCATTTCGATCGCAGCTCTTATAGCCGCACTACTTGCTATCCGGGGCGTATCTGGTCAGAAGGCGCCGTAGTGGCGCTGATTGAGGCTTTGCTCGCCATACGCGTTGCTTCTCGCTCCTGACCGTGATAGAATGAACAAGCTAATAAGTGGCTAGTCTGTCCATTGAACGCCCGTCCGCTCCCCCTACTAGCGGCGGGCGTTTCCTTTTGCGCCGTTGTTGTAGAATGCCAGGTATGGCTATCGACATCAAAGCAATCGAAGGAAGCTTGGGCGCTGCTTTTCCGAACCTGGGCAAAGACGTGCTCCGCACCGGCATGTTCGGGGCAGCCATCGTAAAGAAGGCGGTCGAGCTCGCGACCACAGGAATCGGCCAGGAAGTGGCCTTCGCCGAGGAGACCGCAAGCATCCTCGCCCAATACGCGCGGGAGATCGCGCATATCAACTTCTGGTCGCTCCTCTCGCACCCGGACCTCTTCAAGAACGAACGCGAGGCGGTTCGCGCCTTCGCGAAAAAGTGGCAACTCGATCCCGAGTTCATTGCGTTGATGGGGTAGCCAGTGCGAGAGGTTTGCAGGACGCCCCATAAGCTGCATCATGCAAATGAAGAAGGCGCACGTAAGTGCCTAGAATCGCTAATGGCCAACCCCAAGTGGGATCGGGAGCCGATGCATGTCTACGAGTGTCCGTGCGGCCGTGGTTGGTGCATCGGCCATTCTATGATACGCGTCGATAGACGGCTGAACCAATCAAAAGCGAGAGCATAATTGTCCACAAAAATCAAGCACAGGTTTGACGATGACGATGGTAAGTTCGATGATAAGTCGGTCGAGGAAACAGACCTGCTGCTCCGTCGTCTCACAAGGCAGATAAATCGCCTCCAAGTCAAGGCATACGAGCTCCGTTTCTCGTCAGCGGTGATGATCTACACGCACGACCCGCTGACTGGTCGCGAACATCATTGGACGAACCTGAAGGGCAACCGTCTCGAAGCTTTCGGGATGCTCACGCTGGCCCAAGAGGACCAGAAGCGGTTTTTGCTCGGCATCGACGACTGATGTAGAATGAAGGAGCCGGAATCACCCGGCCCCCACCAAAGCGAACTCTGGAGGTTCACGATGGCAAGTACAGATTATCCCAATTGGTCGGACATCGATGTCCGAAATCCATATCGGCTCATCGGGCGGCAAGTGGCGGCCTCGCATATGGCCGAATTAAACGATCGTTGCGTCGTGACGGTTACGGCGTATCTGCCTAACGAGGCTGACGGCCCCAAGATTTTGGCCTATGGGCCTTCTGGCTTCTACGAGATGACTGTAAACCGCTTTTTCGAATCGCGTCAGGAAGTAGAGCAAAGATGGCAGTTCAAGGAACCGAAATGAAACACCTAACCCTTTTGGCAATCGGTCTGCTGGCCGTCGGCTGCGGCGGCTCAGGCGGTGGCACCAAGGAAATCCCGTTCGCTTTCGGCGCCTACACCGGCAGCGCGACCGGCGGCAACGGCGATGCGTACGGCTCCTGCTCGGTCGTTCTCGTCTCTGGCTCGGCGTCACTGACCTTCACATCCAAAACCGAGACGCTGGCGGCCACGGGCGCCCTTGTGCAGGGTAAGTACGCGAAGGGCAGCTACTCGGGCCCTGGCGGTGAGGCGGGCGATTGCCAGTTCAAGATTATGCAGGTCAACCCGCAGACGGTGGAGGGGTCGATTGTGTTCGAGCGACCCGGGTATCAGACCTACCTGAAGTTCGAGGCGAGTCGGTGACTGAACAGCAAGAAGATAGACGACGGATAAAAGCACTTTATGTGCCCGATGAGATCCTGTGCGAGATACTTTTAGGCAATCAGCCTATCCGCCCGGTAGGTATCCCCAGCGATGCTGACTTAGTGAGGATTGCCTATGATCACGCACGGCTTGGCTTCATTCTAGGATTTAGACATTCTTCATTCGAAATAGTGGAGCAAGGTGACGTTGTGCCAGAGGTATTGGACTGGGAACCCGTTATAGATGAGACATCCGAGGTGTCAGATGAGTGATCTAGGCGAGAATCTGTTCAAGGCCACAGGCGAACGGGGCCTCACTTTGGTGCCAGATTGGCAGAAGGCTATTCAGGAAGCCAAAGGCGTACGAGCTCGGGACTTCTTTTGTGAAGTTTCATGGGATGAACAGGCTATGTTCTTCACCCCAAAAGGCGAAACGGTTCCCCTTCGAGTTCAGGCACAACGCTACGATGTCGAGAGTCCGAACTATCATTGGTTTCTAACCGTAGATGGACGATGGCATAAAGCGATGCGGACTGACTTCGATCTTGTAAATCCTCCACATGTGCCTCCTGACGTAAAATAGCCTCACATGGCAGAAGAACCTCTGGGCTACGACGCGAAGGGCTGGCCTGTGTGGGCAGTGAGAGACGACGGTAAGCCTTGTTGCGGCGTAGCCTTGAAGCCCCTACGCCGCAACACCAAACGCAAAGGAAATCCCCGCGGTATCTGCCTGCAAACCAGACGCATGGAGAATGGGCGCTGTCGTCTCCATGGCGGCACCACTCCCAAGGGCGAAGAATCGGGCGCGTACAAGGACGGTCGGTACTCCAGAGAGAACGTGAACCGCGACGCACTCATTGTTCGCCTCATGAACACACCTGTCGGCAAAGGGGCAGACCGGCGCAACCTCCTGGACCAGCTTTACGACGTCTTCGCCGACGCCCTCGCCAAGAAGGACTTTCGCGCCGCCAAGGACCTCTTCGAGCAGATCGCCGGTGGTCCTCGGCAGACGGTTGAACACAAGATGGACGACGCGGCGGCGCTCCAGATAGTGGGGCGCATCGCTGTCCGCTGGGAAGGTAAGCCGATGGACGCCGACAAGTTTCTGAAGGAGGTCGCATCAGAACTCGCGGAAAGCCGGTAACGCTTGAACAGGCGACCGATGCCATGTTCAAGGCCGCCGACATGGAGCGAGTCCGCTTGCGGCAAGAACTCATTCGTCAGGGCCACGCCGATCCTCTGTGGCCCGAACCCTACTGCGAAGATTCGTACGAGGCGGCGCTTGGCTTCCTGTACGAGATGCGCACATTCAACGAGGCGAATAAGCGCGTCGCTCCGATCCTGCCGAAGGAGTACTTGGCCTGGATGGTCTGGCACTGGTTCGACACGCGCAGCACAGGCCAGCCGCTCGCACTTTGGAAGTCGCGCCGTATTCTCATCTCGTGGGCGATGCGAGGCCTTGAGCTTTGGGATGCCGGGCTCGCCATGTCGTCTACCCAGATCGGAGCCGCCACGTACGAAGGCGTAGCAGGCTCGGAGCGGTTCATCTGGCGCGTGCAGCACCTCTACGAGCAACTTCGTATCCATCGCCCGGGATGGAACCTTGCACAGTGCAAGCCAGCCTATAATCCGACGGTTCGCGAAGTGCGGACACTGATGCTGCCTAACGGCTCGGAGTTCGTGGCGATCAACGCCGAAAAGGAATCGTTTCGCGGCTCGGGTACAACGCGGGCGGTCGCGGAAGAGCTTTCGGGCTACCGATCGGTCAATGGCGTATGGGGACAAATGCTGATCGTCTGCCAAGGCGAGCCGGGTGAGGTCGGTGGCCACGCGGTCGCCATCGCCAACACCTCGACCAATACCGAATGGCTCAAGCTTAAGGCGAAATCCCACGTGCTGCCGAGTTGGCCGACTCCGCCGAAGGGCTGTGAGGCGTGGGAGACCGCCGACGGCGTGCGCGTGCTCAAGATCCACTACTCGGCCGACCCTGAAAAGGGACCTGAATGGGTGGCTGGGGCAAAGGTCGGCGTTCCGGCGGACGAGTGGGCTTCAGAAATGGAGCTCGACGAGACGATTGAGGATGGCCTGCCCGTTTTTCCGTCGTTTTTTGAGGCATCGCACGTGCCGGTTCGATTCAAGACCGAGAAAATCCCGCTCATTCCTGGCTCGTGGTACGTGGCGAGCCTGGACTGTGGCCAGACGCTCAACCCTGCTGGCGTTTTGAAGCAGATCACACCGAAGGGCAAGCAGATTCAGTGTCTTTTGGAGCTTTGCATGGCTGGTACGGCTATGTCGACCTTCATGCCCACGTTCCTAGACATGATAATGCTCCACTACCCCGAGATTCTGAACCAGATTTTCTGGGTGGGGGACGGAACGGTGACTACGCGCAGCGGCACCGATGCCAGGAGTGCCCAAGACGAGGCGAGGCGGCACGGGGTGACTATTCTGCCCATGCCGAACGCGTTCCAGACCAGGCGCGACGCTGGGGAATGGGAACTTCAGCGAGTTCTAGACGACAACGTGGCCGGGATGCTCGTGTGCGAGCTTCTTTGCCCGACCCTCACGGCGGCGCTACGTGGCAAGTACAAATACAAGGTGAGTGCCTCGGCGGATGTAAGCGGGCCTGGCATGGTGCTCTTGAAACCGGACAAAAACTGGTACTCCAACGTTGGCGATGCTTGGGCTTACGGCTCCATCTACATTCGTGATATCCTAGAAGGCAAGCGGGGCGGCGCTAAGAAGGTGACTCAGACCCTGTTCAAGAGGAAAAAGGAAGGTCGTTTCAACGACGCCATGAGCAGATATGAGGATTGAGACCGTCATCAGGGACACGGGCCACGTTCAGCACGGTATGACGCTCGGCATGAATATGAACCTGCTTCCGTTTCACGGGGAGCTTTGCGAGATTCGCATTGAGGCGCTGGCTTATGATCTGCCGTTGCGCATGGAGTGCTCAGGTCAGATGGCTCCAGCCGTTCAGTGCATCATGGATTCTGCCAGACCTGGGATTCCTCGGACTTATGAAGGCCACAACCTCGTCTTCTTCGACCAGCAGGCCAACTGCGGAGCCTCGATAGGCCGCAACCCACACTTGGAGAAGTTCAACGGCTGGCTGTGCCGCGTCGACATCGACAAGGTTAGCGTAGAGAAGCTGAAAACGGACGAGGTCATGGACGCCTTGGGGATGATGGGATGACACGAGGCCGCCCCAAATCCCGTAAGCCCCTTTGCTGTACGCTTCAAGTCCGAATGGATGCCGAGATGGCCGAGTGGGTAAGAACGCACGGTGGCGTCCAGCGACTTAGGGGAATGATTCGGTGAGAGATGAGTAAAACGAACGTCCGTATTTGTGCCAACTGCGGCGAGGTGAAAAGCGATGAATACGTTTGTCCGCCAGGAGGCTGCGCCATCTTCCGTCGTCGGCAACAAGCCTCACAGCCTGATGCTGGCCCTCAACTAACGGCGCAAGACTTCGAGGAGCTGATCTGTCTCGTCAGAGCCCAGAGAGACAAAAACGGCTATCCAATTCCTATGCCTCCACTAGCTGACAAACTTGTGCTTGAAGCACAACGCCTCGGCTACTGGGATAGCACAACGAATGACAATGATCGCACCTAGCATCACCGTCAACGACCGGTCATACCGAAGCCCTCGCATCGACTACGCAGGGCTAGCTCGGCGGCTCTGGTGCCTTCCCGGTTGCGCCGTCTTCGCCACGCCATCACACATCGCGGTCGACGAGCGAGATTCAGGGCTGATCTTGCCCACGAGATGGACGGAGCGGCAGCGGCTCCCTGTGGCTACGTGCGTTCAGGCTGATCCCGATATCGGGATCGTGCCTGGTGACGTCTGCATCGTCCATCAGGGCTTCGCTAAGCGTGTCTCGTCGGTCAGGATCGGTTCGTGGACGCTTCCGCGTGGCGATGGCGAGCTCTGGCTCTTTGGCTGCGCCTCGCCCCGCAAAGGCGACTGTTACCGCCTCAGACCCGACAACTGGCTCTATGCCCACCTGGACCACCACGAAACGGCCGCAGAGCTTCAAGGCGAGGTATGCCCCTTCATCCCCTACGATCTGGACGTTGACCTGCGAGCCGTGGACTGCACCCGCTACTACCGAGGCTCGCTGGAGCAGCACGGTCAGGTAGCTTTAGCGCTGCCGACGGCGCAGAAGACTCGCAACGGGCTCGCCTTGATCGACAAGTACCAGGAATGGCCGGATATGGGCATCACACTGGCCGCCTCACCCGGTTGCAAGCACGTCGAGCCGGGTCTACTCGCCTGGTACCAGCGGGCGGCACTGCACGGCTGGGGCTCGTTGCCTCATCTCCAGTTCGCGAGCGTTCACGAGCAGGCGATTTTCGCCTTTGTCGATGCGTCATGAAGAAATACGAAGACTTTGATCCAACCCCTCACGCCTTATATGCGCAAGCTGTCCTCACAGCCTTTGTGAAGACGTATGATGGCAATTTCCCCAAATTATTCGTGCATGATAACCAGCTTTTAGCCGCCATAGAAATGGGACTTCCGCTTCAAGTGTGCGTTGGTAGCGACTTGAGGCCGATGGAGTGGTACGTCGAGTGCAACGGCAAGCGTTTTGGTTCTCTTGGCGCATAGCCGTGTAGAATGCAACCATCCGGGCGCTTGAACGACGATGGCAGCTATCCCCAAGTCTAAATCAACAGGGTTCGAGGACAGAAACCGCAACCCAAGGCCCGTTACCGATGTCGAAATCCAGTTCGATCCGCCGGACTTCATTGCAGGCCCTCACAGCGACGTCGATGCCGCCTCAAAGCGTCGTGATGTCGGCTACACGATCCGCAACATGGTCAAGGCGGACGAGGAAGCCAAGGGCGCCCTGTGGGAAAGCTACGATAGGACCGACCAGGCCTACCTGGGTCGCGACACTGAGGCCTTTGAGACGCCCTGGGAGGACGCGCCCACGTTCAACCAGCAGACGATGCGTAACAAGCTGGACGGCATCACCGCGTTCACGTGCCTGCCGCTGGTGAAGGCCGATCCCTACTTCCTTTTCAAGTCGGGTGGCATGAACGGCAACCCGAACGAGCAGATTGAGTACTGGGTCTCGTTCTTCCTGACACGTTCGCAGTGGCCTTTGATGCTCGCTGAGGCTACCAACCTGGTCGAGCGGCGCAGTAAGTGCCCGGTGAAGCTTGAATATCAGGCCATGCGCCGGGTTCGAAACAAGACCGAGAAGCCTTCTCTTAAGATCGAACCACTCGATACCCAGTATTTCCGCATCTACCCGAATACGGCCGTCGACTTCAAGAAAGCACGGCTCGTGGGGGACATCATCCAGGTTTCAGTTGACTGGATCACCGAACACAAGAAATCGGGTTGGTTCTTCGACGACATCCAGATCATCGCAGGCCAGCCAGATTTGCTCACGATGGCGGATAAGAAGGACGACAAGCAGGCGGACGCTAGCAATGCTAAGTACGTTCAGGACGTGGCCGTCGACCTATTCGTTGGCCTCTACGCCGAGGATTTCGAGGGCGAAGGGGAGGACACCTGGTACGAGGTGGTGGTCTCAATCAACGACGGCATGCTGCTCTTCATGGAAGAGTACAAGTCGGACGCCGAACTCTACCACGATTTCTTCTTCTGGCGAGAGACGGGGCGCTACTACAACGAAGCCTCCATAGCAACGCTGCTTTACGACACGCATAACTCGGTGAACTTCGACACCGATATGATGCGCTGGACGACCCTCTACGATTCCATGCCGCCCGTGGCCGGCATGGGTTTTGGCCTACCCGACGAGGACATCCAGCTTCGCCCCGGCACGTTCATTCCGATGGAGGAAGGCGGCAGCGTCCAGCAACTTGGCGGCCACCTGAACACAAACCTCTTTGGTCCCTTGATCGAGATGGGCAAGCGCAACGCGGACGAGACGGCGCGCATCTCCCAGAACGGAACGGCTGGCAATCTCTCCCCAGGCACGACGGCGACTGAGGCCGCGCAGGTGGCGCAGGGGCAAGCTACTGGCATCGAGGCTTACCAATATCTGGGCCTTGCGTTCGGGATGGTGAGGCTGGCCCGCTCGGTTCAGATCCTGCTCGGGGAGAACTTCGACGACTGGTATCCGGAATATCAGAACCAAGGGCCGCAGGTCACCAAGGAAGACTTTCTTGCCGACTACTGGATTATGGTCAACGGGCAGACGCCGACGGACACGCCCCAGGCGATCGCAGGCCAAGCTACTCAGCTTCTCCAGGCGTGGAACATCGCCGTGCAGGGGAACCCAGATCTCGCCATGCGCTATCCGGACCTCGTTCCCGAACTAATCCGCTCGCTTGTGGAGTCCTCGACGCTGCCCTCAAAGCACAAGATCATGCCCAGTCGGGAAGAGGACGCCGCGAACCAGCAAGCCATTCAACAGCAAAAGATGCAGCAGCAGCAGCAGCTAAGGAGCCAATTTGCCGCCCAACTCGCCCAACAACTCGGACAGCAACAGCAAGCGCCAGGAGCGCCTGGAACTGGTGCAGGAATCGCTTCGCAGCAACCCGGTCAGGCTAATCCTGGCGGCCCTGGAGGAATACCGGCAGGACCAAATCCGCCTGCTGCTGCAACTGGACCACTCCAAGTTCCCCAACCTTGAAGCGCAGATGAAGGCGCGAATTAATGGTATAGAATGGATGCAAAGCCGTAAGTTCGAATTGTTTCTCGTGAAACATATCGAGCGCCGAACCCAGGAACCACATGAGCGATATAGCCGCAGCGATTCAACAGGCCGAAGAGCAGGATCAAGTAACGCCCCCCCAAGAAGAGGAAGAGTCGTCCTCGACCCTCCAAGCCCAAGAGCAAAACGAGGACGTTGACGAGGGTGCCGAGGAAGAGCAAGCAGAGAACGATGAAGCCGACGAAGACGACATCGACGACGAGCGCCTGAACCGTATTCTCCACCGAAGAGGATATGCAGCCCTTCCTGCAAACGAAGTAGCCCGCGCCCGCCAAATCCTTCAAGATGCCGCAGGGACAAAGAAGGAAACGACATCCACGGTCGTGGCCGAAGAGGAAGACGAGGATGAAGACTTCGACTACCTGCTGACGACCAACCCCAAGGAAGCCCAGCAACGCATTATCGACAAGGCGACGCGCCAAATCGTTAAGCAGGAACGTCTCGTCGAGTCCCTCATCAAAGAGGCTCGGGAAGCTGTACCAGAACTCGATGATGAAGATGTCATCATGCTACGGGCCAATCTCAAGGAAGTACCCGTAAAAGCTCTTGAGCAGGCCCACAAGCAAGGCACCGTCGTTTCCATGGCGAAGACGTACGGCTACGACAAGCATCGCCTAGGTTTAACCGACATGAAAGACAAGAAAACCCCGCCCAAGACACCGCGCGTAGCGGAGCGACCCAAGCGCGAAGCGCCCGCCAAGCCCGATGCGGGTAAGTCTTCGAACGAGACTCGTTTCTTTGAGGAACTGAACCGTGTGAACCGGCAAGACGTTCGCAAGGCGGCTGGTCAATGACACTCGAAGAACTTGAAGGCTTGAAGCCGGGAGAACTCCTCAAAACCGCTCGTAACTATGGATGCGGCTTTAAGGTTGGAACCGAGAAGCAAGTCATCATCAATGCGATTCTAGCAAAGATCGAGGAAGGGGCTGAGCCGAACGTTCCTCAGCGATCAGGCGCGGTCCCAGTTCCTGACGTTCGCGCCGATACGATTGCCGAGGCGCGTTTTCTGCCCGAGGATGAACAGTTCGATAACCTCTACAAGTCGTACTTCGCATCAGACGACCTCGTGTACGTGATGGTCAATCCCAAACCAAGGATCGCAGACCGTCGAAACCCGTGCGACGTCAACTTCTACCTTCAAGAAGGATATCGAAAGTGCGACGTACAGGTCCCTGAAGGCATGTTCCTTAAGCTTATCTACCGCGAAGGTCATCCAGAGCACCCCCGAGGGGCGGAAAGCCACATGCCTCCCGGAAAGGTGCTGATGGCGATACCTCGCCTTGAGCACGAGCGCAAGAACCGGCAACGTTCTCGTCACGATAACCCAGGCCTGACACCAGAAACTCAGATCCGAGACGTCGAGATGAAGGCGGGCCAATACCTCACCATGGTTCTCGACAAGAAGGGTTTCAAGCCGGGTCATGCGGACGATATCATGGCGACGCCTGCTGAACTCGCAGCCCACGAGCGGCGCATCGAACGAGGAGCCGAGAAGATGCGGCAACTAGGCCAAGAAACGGGCGTAGACCTTGAAGAAGCGATTACAAGAGCGGCTGAAGCGGCGCTTGTGGAGTAAGATGTAAGCGTTCTCTCTTCTAGCAAAGACATGGCCAAGCCCTCGCCTTAAGAGCGGGGGCTTTTTAACGTCTTCTTGGAGTTTTGAGAATTCCTGTGCTATAACGTGCTTGCCGGGCGGCCAAGGAAAACATGGCTGTATTCGGTAGTTCAGAATTTCGGTGCGTATCCGGCACGGGCTTTGTCCGTGTCGATCTTCCAGTAGCGGCCTCGCAAACGATGAAGGTGGGCGACCTGTGGAAGTACTCCTCGGGTCAGGTCACGCGGACCGCCGCCGCCAGCGCCGCCATCGACACGACGACCAAGATTGCGGGATGGATGGTGAAGCACACCTACACCGACATCTCGTATTCGTCTTCGCTCGCTGCAAACACTCTCGTCAACGTCTACCTGTGGACTCGAAACGTTTTCATGGTCATGCCGACCTACGGCGCGACTCCAGCGATTACGAACTTCGACACCAAGTACGCGGGTTACAACGACGCAGGTATTTACAAGATCGATCTTTCGAACACTTCGAACCCCTGTTTCACCCCGTTTGCGTTCGAGCTCGGGGACGTCATCACCTCGGCCAATGTCTATCAGGGCACGTTCGACGTAGGAGACCGCCAGAAGGTGGTTCTCGCTGACGCGGCAAGGAGCAACGTAATCTTCTAATGGGCGTATCACCTTACGATCTCGACCTTATCCACACCGGCATTGACCTTGTTATGAAGGTCCAAGCCGATCAGGGGAAAATCGTCCTCGGGCGCATCGCACCGAAGGAGTCCACCCGTGAAGGCTACAAGCGCGTTCAGCGAACGACAGGCTTTCGCAACGCGCAGGTCTACGACCGTGGCGCACCTATCGAGTCGTCTCGCAAAGAGAATCTCGACCTGAAGGACTACTACCCGCTTCTTTGGGCTCTCGGCTGGGACGTGTATGACTACGACTCCGACGAGGACGTGTACAAGATCATCCCTCAGAACGTCACCGATGCGGCCCTGTCGATGATGCGAACGCAGGATATCGAGGAGTGCGGCCTGTTCAACAATGGGTTCGATACGAACTTCAACATCGTTGACGGTCAGCCCCTCTTCTCCACCGCGCACACGGGGGCGACAGGTGTAGCGACTCAATCGAACCGGCCAGCAAGTGGTAACTCACTCGACGCCGAAGCCGTTGAAGCCATGTGGGCGCTTCTGCGAGGCCAGACCGACTTCAACGGCGAAAAGCTCTACATGACGGGCTCATTCGAAGCTTGGACCGGCTCGACGCTCGCACCTCTCATGTGGCGCATCATCGAAACCGAGTTTCAAGCAGGTACTCCGGACAATGACAAGAGCTACGTCCACACGAACTTCCGGGCGATGGAGTCTCCACAGCTTTCGAGCACGACGGCGCACTACTACAAGACCGCTGACGACACGCTCCACAAGTTGCGGATGATCGAGTTCTCGCCTTACACGGTCAAGAACCTGCCGATGAAGGACGACCTTTCCGAGAAGACGGTCGTTTACCATCGTCGCCGGGCGGTGGCTGAGGACTGGCACTACACGGCTGCGGACCCTGGAGCGTAAATGAAGGCAAAAACACTCAGGTCCAAGGGTACGACCAAAAACGCCGACTGGGGCTTCAAGATGCGCCCCACGGATTCGGTCCATACGACCAAGTCCGGCATCAGTTGCGACACGAACGGCAACATGGAGATTATCGGGCCTACTGGCACGATTCTCACGACGATGACCTCCTCGGGCATCTCCATCGGCCAGATCGATGCGAATGACTCGTCGCTTGACATCAACGGGCAAGCGGCGGCGCAGGGAGGGGTAGTCGTTCTTAGAGGCGGTACGTCCTCCACCTCTGGAAACGCGGGCGGCGCGGTGCAGACGGTCGGCGGCACTCCAGGTGCTACGGGTGTCGGCGGCGCGGTCTCTCTCACGGGCGGAATCGGTGGGGCGACCTCGGGCGCAGGTGGCGCGGCCTCCATCGCTGGCGGCGCTGGCACGGCGGGTAACGCCACCGGCGGCGCGGCTTCGGTGACGGGTGGCGCAGGTCAAGGCTCGGCGGCTGGCGGTGCATCATCCCTAATTGGCGGCGCTGGTGGTGCAACGGGCGCTGGTGGCGCTTTGACGCTCACCTCGGGCGCCGGTGGTGCAACCTCGGGCGTCGCGGGCGCTATCGCCATTTCCGTCGGTGCAGCAACCTCTGGGAACGGCTCCTCGATCACGATCACAGCGGGCAATGGCGCAGGTGGCACGAACTCGGGCGGAAACATAAACCTGGTTCCGGGAACGGCTGTTTCCACGGGTACCCCTGGAGAACTTCAAGCCAATGGTGATAGTAATCTCATCGCCATCACCATTCCTTTGACGGCAACCGACGCGACGCGCGTCGTCATGGTCGTGAATCGTGCGATGCGTCTCAAATCTGCTCGCTCGACGTTCTCCACGGCCTCAACCTCAGGCACGTGGAAGATGGAGAAGTGTACAGGCACGACCGCTGCCGGTTCTGGTACGGCTCTCAACTCGGCTGCCGTGAACCTTTCTGGCACTGCAAATACTACTTCTGCAGCAACGTTAGACGGAACGGTAGCTCAACTTACCTTTGCCGCGGGAGATCGGCTCAGCATTATCATCGCCGGTACCATGACCAACCTTGTTGGAGGCATGATTACGGCAATGCTCACGCCGGTCTAGTAGACTACATCTTATGAAAACCGGGCAAACTGAATCCGCTCTCACTCTCGCAGGTCTGACCAAGATTCTGGAGAACTACCAGCAGCAAGGGCAGACCCTTCGGGACAACGCCTTGCGGATGGAAGGGTGCCAGATGGCAATCAAGGCCCTTATCGACCACGAATTCCCCGTTCTGATACCCGAAGCGGAATGGCTCGACCAGCAGGAGAAACAAACTGGCGACGCAGTGGGCTAGCCTGATAAACGAACTGAGGGTGCGAACGCCTCAGATGTCGCGCACGATGGCGGTGACGCTGCTCCAACGCACTCTGAACGATCTTGTACGGCAGTTCTGGCTCACGCGCGACGAACAAGTTATTCCGTTGGTGGAAAACCAGGGCTCTTACTCCTTCGACTCGGATGTGATGCGGATTTGGGTGGCTGAACTCCAGTTCGGAAGCGGCGATCCCCAAACGCTCAAGCAGAAATCCATACGCACCGTTGACCAAGACTTTGCCGGTTCGATCTTTGCTTCAAGTTCAAGCGGTCAAGCTCCCGAGTGTATCTTCTTGAATCCCACCAAGGCGGGAGCCCGGCAGGTGTGCGTTTTGCCGTGGCCATCGCAAAGCAGCATCGTCATTTCTGGGGCCACGAACGCAAGCCCCATCGTCATTACGACCACAACAAATCATGGATTAAGCGATGGCAGTGCTATCTTCATCGGGGGAGTACTCGGAAACACAGCGGCAAATGGTTATTTCTTTGCTAAGGAAACAGGCTATTCCGCGACGACCTTTGCTCT
>Ga0207663_10000240_pt1 | contig 24147 bp, 24 predicted proteins | sample LARL53metaG_FD_184346 | JGI IMG/M metagenome (GOLD analysis project Ga0207663, IMG submission 184346) | Corn, switchgrass and miscanthus rhizosphere microbial communities from Kellogg Biological Station, Michigan, USA - LAR L5-3 metaG... | ecosystem: Host-associated > Plants > Roots >...
CCTGTCGACGTGATCGCCGCGATCTCGTTCGTGTTCCCCTACAAGGCCGCCCTGCAGGCGCTCGACGCCGCCGTCAACGGCGCCACCGATCCCAACCTCGCCGTCTCGTCTGTCCACCTGCTCGGCTTGACCCTCCTGTTCGGCGCCCTCGCGCGCGTGGGGCTGCGGCGGCTGGAGTGACGGCGCGCCGCTCGTGCGAGCTGGGCAACGGTTTGACAGCGCCTGTCCCGAGAGCTGGAGCTCAAGCCAAGCCCACGCTAGATTCTGCGGCCCAACAGCGAGGCTTGGCTGGCGTTGTCCACGCGCCGTAGCAGAAAGTCCCTGAACTTCGGGGCAGTGTATTCGTACTGCCCCTTCCTAGCCCGATAGAGCACGCCGCTGTCGACGAGGCGTCCAAGCAGCACATTGATGTTGCCCGGGGTCTTGCTAACCGCCTCATTCAGGTCAGCAACTACGAGTGGCGGATACGCACAATCGGCACTCGCGAGCAGCACGTCCTGCTCCGCCGGCGTGAGCGTGGCCACGCGCGGATCGTAGAAGTCGAGGTCAAGTCGACGGTAGATCTCGGGACGGGCCGCATCAAGGAGCCGCTCACTGAAGCGAGCTACTCCCGCCACGTCGGCGGCATCCCAAAGCTCAGCTCCCCACAGCTGCAGGAAGTACGGATAGCCCTCAACTTCCTCGACGATGCGCTCAGCAAGTCCTGAATCGAGGTCTACAGGGGAGTCGGCCAGTGGCCTCACGAGCGCGTCCTTCGCGTCATCGGGTCCAAGTGACCCAATCTCCTCGCCACGGAACATCCGCTCCGTGTAGGAACGAGCACGAAGAAGATTGCCTGTGAGTGTGGGCAGTCCGCAGACCACCATCCCGATCGGCAATTCCGCCTTCTGCAGCGACGAAACCGCCGCGACGAGCAAGGACAGCGGATGTTGTCCAGTCGGGCGTGTCTCATCGCGGATCACCTGGACCTCATCGAGCAGAAGCATGAGACCGCTACTCCCGTGTGAGACCACGCTCTCGACAGTCTCGAACAGTGCGCGAGACAGGTCTTCTCGCGCCGGGTTGGCACCAGGTTCGTAGGTCATCCGGAACTCCCCCCACTCGATGCCGAGTGTTCCCACCTTGCGCGTCGCGCCCCCTACGGCGCTCTTGAGCCTCTCCACCCGAGACACCTCCTCGCGCGCAGCTCTTAGCGCTGTCCTCAGGCCAGCCGACACAGCATCGTCTGTGTTGTGGCCTGGCTGAAGCTCGAGGAACGCCGCAGCCCAATCCAATTCCCGGGCAACCGTACGGAACTCACCGAGGAGCACAGTCTTACCCACGCCACGTAGGCCTGTAAGTCGCATATTGGCGGGCTGCTCCGGCGCTGCTCGAATAACCGACCTGAACCGTCTTAGCGACTGGTCCCTGCCCGCCAAGTACAAGGGCTTGGTACCCACACCCGGGCGAAAGGGGTTCTTTCCCAAGGGCGCAGACATTACATACTTCATCATAACAAGCCCCAACCTAAAGCTTGCTTCTTTAGGAGCCAAGGTTCGAGATCATGACTTGATGAGGGTTCACACCCGTCGAAGCGGCGGAGACGGGCCGCGTCTCGAAAACGCTGCACTTTCGCGCACGCGCGTGGCCGCGGTCACTTCGCCGCTTGTCCCGCCCGAGCGGACTCGGCACCCCCCACAACGGGCGAGTATCCTCGGAGGCGATGGCCTTTCCCACTACGCGCATGCGCAGACTGCGCGCGACCGCCGGCCTGCGCGGGCTGGTGCGCGAGACCGGCCTGCGCGCCGAGCAGCTCGTGCTGCCGCTGTTCGTGGCCGAGGCGGGCGCCGCGCCTGCTCCCGCCGACGATGATGCCGCGCTTCCCGCCCTTGCGCGGCTGTCGATCTCCGCGGCCGTCGAGCGCGCCCGCGAGGCCGCCGGCCTGGGCCTCGGCGCGGTCATCTTGTTCGGCGTGCCTTCGCACAAGGATCCCGAGGGCTCGGGCGCGTACGACGACGAGGGCGTCGTCCAGCTGGCCGTGCGCGCGCTCAAGCAGGCGCTGCCCGACGGCCCGCTGCTCATCACCGACGTGTGTCTGTGCGAGTACACCGACCACGGCCACTGCGGCGTGGTGCGCGAGGACGGTCTCATCGACAACGATGCGTCGTTGGAGCTGCTCGCCCGCACCGCCGTCAGCCACGCCCGCGCCGGCGCGGACATTCTCGCCCCCTCGGACATGATGGACGGGCGCGTCGGCGCGCTCCGCTCCGAGCTCGACGCCGAGGGCTTCGCCGACACTCCGATCCTCGCCTACTCCGCCAAGTTCGCCTCCGCCTTCTACGGACCGTTCCGCGACGCGGCCGGCTCCGCCCCCGCGTTCGGCGACCGGCGCTCCTACCAGCTCGACCCCGCCAACGGCGCCCAGGCGTTGCGCGAGGCATCACTCGACGTCGGCGAGGGCGCGGACATGCTGATGGTCAAGCCCGCGCTCGCCTACGGCGACCTGATCTCAGCGGTCAAGCGCGAAACCGGCCTGCCCGTAGCCGCCTACAACGTCAGCGGCGAGTACGCGATGGTCCGCGCCGCCGCCGCCGCCGGTCACCTCGACGAGCGCGCAGCCGTGCTCGAGATCCTCACCTCGCTCGCGCGCGCGGGCGCGGACACGATCATCACCTACCACGCCTTGGACGCGGCCCACTGGTTGGCAGGGACTGAGGCGCCGTTCACATGAGCACTCCCGACGGCATCCTCGCCGCCGACGCGGCCACCCCCAAGCTGCGCACCCGCACGCACGGCGCGGCGATCCCCCTCGACGAGGCCGACCGGCGGCTGCTCAACCTGATGCAGGGCTCGTTCCCGGTCGCCGCCCGCCCGTACGCGCGCGTGGCCGAGCTGGGCGGGCTCGGCGAGGACGAGGCGATGGCGCGCGTGCGGCACCTGCTCGACAAGCGGATCATCCGCCAGGTCACGCCGATCTTCGACACGCGTGCGCTGGGCTACTCCTCAATGCTCGTCGCCGCCCGCGTCGACCCCGAGCACCCCCACCGCGCCGCCCAGGTCATCAACGCTCACCCCGGCGTGTCCCACAACTACCTGCGCAACCACGAGTTCAACCTGTGGTTCACAATCGCCACCGAGCCCGACTCCCGGCTCGGCCTGGAGGGCACCCTGGATGTGCTCGCGCGCGAGGCCGGCGCCGAGTCGGTGCGCCAGCTGCCGACGCTGAAGCTGTTCAAGATCCGCATGGACCTGGAGATGGAGGGCGACACCGACGCGCTCGCCCGCGCGACCGAGGCGCAGGACCCGGTCGAGCTCGACCCCCAGCCCTACGACGAGCTCGACATCGCCGTCATCCGCGCGCTCCAGGGCGACATGCCGGTCGTGTCCGAGCCGTACGCCGCCGCGGCCGCCGCGGTGGGTATGTCGCAGGAGCGCTTCCTCGACCACCTCGCGCGCATGCAGGAGCGCGGGCTGCTGCGCCGCGTCGCGGCGATTCTCTACCACCGCCGCGCCGGCTTCTCCGCGAACGGCATGGGCGTGTGGCAGGTCCCCGACGAGCAGATCCTCGACGTCGGCCGGCGCATGGCGGCCGTACGCGGCATCTCCCACTGCTACCAGCGCCCCACCTATGCGGACTGGCCGTACTCGGTGTTCACGATGGCCCACGGCCGCTCCAAGGACGAGTGTGACGCGATTCTCGACTCGATCGCCGAGCAGACCGGGATCTCCGAGCGCGCCACCCTGTACAGCTCGACCGAGTTCAAGAAGATCCGCCTGCTCTACTTCACGGAGGACTTCAAGGCCTGGGAGCGCACCCACGCCGGCTGAGGCCAGCGCGCCTTCCAAGGCCGGCCCGGACAGCCGGCCTTGGTGACTTGTCGTGGCGGCGCAGCGATCACAAAATCAATCCACGAGCGAGCACGCCACGACCTAAGAGGCTGGACGCCGGTCTCATCCGAGATTCCCAATGACCGCTCTGACCGACACCCGCTCCGCCGCCTTGTACCGCCGGGCCCTCGAGGTGATGCCCGGAGGGGTCAACTCGCCCGTGCGCGCGATGCGCTCGATCGGCCGGCACGACCCCGTGTTCCTGGCCCGCGGCGAGGGCGCCGAGGTGGTCGACGTCGATGGCAACCGCTACGTCGACTACGTCTGCTCGTGGGGTCCCCTGATCCACGGGCACGCCCACCCCGACGTGCTGGCCGCGATCTCCGAGGCGGCCGCGCGCGGCACGAGCTTCGGCGCGCCCACCCCCGGCGAGGTCGACCTGGCGGCCGAGGTCGCGCGGCGCATGGACGGCGTCGAGATGCTGCGCATGACCTCCTCTGGGACCGAGGCCGCGATGACCGCAATCCGTCTCGCCCGCGCTGCCACCGGCCGCGAGGCCGTGCTCAAGTTCGAGGGCGCCTACCACGGCCACGTCGACGGCCTGCTGGCCCAGGCGGGCTCGGGCCTGGCGACCCAGGCGCTGCCCTCCAGCCCCGGCGTGCCCGCCGCCACGGCCGCCCACACGGTGGTCGTTCCCTGGAACGAACCGGACGCGCTGCGCGCGGCGACCGAGGCTCACGAGCTGGCCGCGATCATCGCCGAGCCACTGCCCGCCAACATGGGCCTCGTCCCGCCGCGGGCGGGCTTCCTGGAGCTGCTGCGCGAGCGCGCAACCGCGACCGGCGCGCTGCTCGTGCTCGACGAGGTCATCTCGGGCTTTCGCGTCGCCCGCGGCGGCGCCCAGGAGCTGACGGGCGTCACGGCCGATCTGACGATCATGGGCAAGGTTCTCGGCGGCGGCCTGCCCGCCGCCGCGGTCGGCGGCAGAGCGGAGCTGCTGAACATGCTCGCGCCCGCCGGCGAGGTCTACCAGGCGGGCACTCTCTCCGGCAACCCGCTCGCGGTCGCCGCGGGCCTGCAGACGCTCGCATTGCTGGACGAACCCGCCTATATGCGTCTCGCCGCGATCACCGAGCGCCTGGCCGCCGGCCTGCGCGAGGCCGCCGGCGACCATCCCGTGCAGGTCGTCAGCCTGCCGGGCCTCTTGACCGTGTTCTTCAGCAACCGTCCCGTGAGCAGCTTCGTCGACGTCCGCGCCTGCGACCTCGATGCCCACGCGGCCTGGTGCCGGGAGCTGCTCGCCCGCGGCGTCTACCCGCCCCCATCCCAGTTCGAGGCATGGTTTCCCTCGCTCGCGCACACGCCCGAGCAGGTCGACCACACGGTCGAGATCGCCGCCGCCGCGTTCGCCGCGCTGGACGAGTCGGCTTCGGGAGGTGTCGGATGAGCGCCGGCGACGGAAGCGCGCTCGAGCGCTTGGCGGATCTGCTGCGCGAGCAAGGTGGCTTGATGGCGACGCTCCTCGCCCCGGGTGTTCTCACAAGCGGAGCCCGGGGTCCCGCCCAGACCGCTGCCTCCGGGCCGCGCGCGCAGGGGCGGCGCGCGGAGTACGAGCTGCTCGTAGAGACAATCTACGAGGGCTACCTCCTGCACTACGACGTCCCCCGTGTGATCGCCTCCCCCGAGGACGACCTCGGCCTGCTCGCGGGCGACCGGCTGTACGCGCTCGGCTTGGCCCGACTGGTCGCGCTCGGCGACACCGAGGCCGTGGCCGAGCTCGCGGACACGATCACGCTCAGCGCGCTCGCCCAGGCCGCCGGCGACCCGTCGCTGGCCGGCGCGGTGTGGGAGGCCGGCGCGCGCGCGGTCGGATGGGGCTCCGGCGAGACCCACCAGCGCGCCAAGCAGCTCGCCTTCGCCGGCTCCCCCGAGGCGCTCGAGGCAATGCGCACAAGCTCGGCGGGGCGCTCCTGAATCGCGCCTCGATATTGTTCGTAGCGGTGCCAGACAAGCACGCCCAACACAAGTCCAAGTACACCCTCGACCGCCAGATCCCGGGCGCGTTCGAGGGCGAGACGATCACGCGCCGGCGGTTCATGACCGTGGGCAGCCAGGGCGCGGGCGTGATCGCCGCCTCCGCGTTTCTCCTGCCCGCGCTCGGGTTCGCTGTCGGCCCGGTCTTCGAGTCAACCCCCCACCGCTGGGAAAGCGTCGGCCCGGAGGACATGTTCAACGACACCAACTACGTCCCCGTCGTGCTCACCGTCAACGCCACGATCGGCGAGGCGGGCAAGACCACCGCGTACGTGCGCAGGTTCAACGCGGCGATCGACACCGACCCCTACGACCGCGACAGCCCCTACATCGCGATCTCCAGCCGCTGCGCGCACGCCGGCTGCCCCGTGCGCTGGGTCGATGCCGCCGAGCGCTTCATCTGCCCATGTCACGGCGGCGTTTACGACTTGCTCGGCCGCCGCGTCGGCGGTCCGCCCGTGCGTCCGCTCGACCGCTTCTACACGCGTGTGCGCGACGGCCAGGTCCAGCTCGGTCCCCGCTACAGCGTCAACAGCGAGCTGCGCCGCTTCTCGCCGCGCGACCCCGGCGAGCCGCTGGACGGCATCGGTCAGTACGCCTACCCGTCGCGCCCCGGCGCGCAGAAACTGTAAGAACGCCGATGCCCAAACTGCCAGCCCCCCCAGTCCCCTCCCCTCTGAAGGCTCCGCCCCCGCGCCCGGGCGAGGGCAACGGCAAGCCCACGGCGCGCGACCACGCCGCCGAGGCCGGCACGACCGTCGTCGACTGGGTCGACGAGCGCACCTCGCTGAGCGGCGCGGCGCGCTGGGCGATGTTCCGCAAGGTGCCCAAGGGCACCAACTGGTTCTACACGCTCGGCTCCGCCACGATGTTCGCCTTCCTCTCCCAGGCTGTGACCGGCGTGTTCCTGGCGATGTACTACCGCCCCGACCCCTCCGGCGGCGCGTACGAATCGATCCGCCACGTGACCAACGAGGTGTTCCTCGGCCAGTTCGTGCGCGGCATGCACAAGTGGGGCTCGAGCGTGATGGTGATCCTCGTGTTCCTGCACATGGGGCGCACGTTCTTCTTCGGCGCCTACAAGTACCCGCGCGAGCTCAACTGGGTGATCGGCGTCGTGCTGCTGATCCTGACGATGGTGATGTCGCTGACCGGCTACCTGCTGCCGTTCGATCAGCGCGCGTACTGGGCGACGGTGGTGGCCAACAACATCACGGCCACCGGTCCTCTACTGGGCCCTTACCTGGCTGAGTTCCTCCGCGCGGGGCCCGAATTCGGGGCGACCACGCTGTCACGCTTTTACGCGATCCACATGATGCTCGTCCCCGGGCTGATCGCCGCGCTGATCGGCGCACACCTGTACCTCGTGGCCAAGCTCGGCACGACCGCCCCGCCGTGGCTGAAGGCCGAGAAGAGCTCCGAGCTGCGCGAGGCGGACGCGTGAACCGGCGGGAGAAGGAGGAGTATCTCCGCGAGTACGCGATCCTGAAGTCCCAGGGCAAGCCGTTCTTCCCGTACGCGGTCGCCAAGGACGCCGTGATGGCGTGCGTGGTGATGGCGGTGATCATCGTGATGTCGCTCGTGCTCGGGGCCGAGCTGGGCTCCAAGGCGAACCCGACCACCACCACCTACGTGCCGCGTCCGGAGTGGTACTTCTTCTTTCTGTTCGAGCTCCTGCGCGTGATCAAGCCGCCTGGCCTTGTCCAACTGGCGACGATCGGCGTGCCCACGCTCGGCATGATCCTGCTGTTCCTGCTGCCGTTCTACGATCGCGGGCCCGAGCGCCGCCCCGAGCGCCGACCGATCGCGACACTGACGGGCATCTTCGTGATCGGCGCGATGGCGCTGCTCACCTACGAGGGCGCCAACGCGGGGTCGCCGACGGCGATCGAAATGGCCACGCCCAAAGCCGTCCTGCAGGCCGGCGGGAAGACGCTCGCCGAATACGAAGCCGGCAAGCTGGTCGTCGCCCAGTCCGGCTGTCTCGCCTGCCACAAGATCGGCGACAACGGCAACGACGGTCCCGGCCCACAGCTCACGCACGTCGCCTCCCGCCTGCCGCGCCAGGGCATCGCGCGCACGCTCGTCAACCCGACCGCGCCGATGCCCTCGTTCAAGAACCTGCCGCCGCAGAAGTTCAAAGCGGCCGTCGAATTTCTGTCACAGCTGAAGTAGCCTTTCTGGCAATGCCCCCTCAGCAAGGCGCCGGTGCTGGCCGATCTCCATTCGGTGCCGGACCGAGCGACACAGAGGAGTCCTCGCCAACTGGACCGGCGTCGCGCGGGCCCTCGGCCGGAAGCTTGGAGGCCGGGCAGGTGCGGGCGATGTTCGACCGCATCGCCGGCGTGTACGACCCGCTGAACACGGCGATGACCGCCGGTCTGCACCACCGCTGGCGTGCACGCGCGGCCGACTTCGCCCGCGTGGGCCCCGGCAGCCGCGTGCTCGACGTGGCGACCGGCACCGGCGACCTGGCGATCGAGCTCGCGCGGCGCGTCTCACCGGGGGGCGAGGTGCTCGGCAGCGACTTCTCCGAGGCGATGCTCGCGCGTGCGCGAGAGAAGATTCAAGCTGCGGACCTACGTGGCGTAAAGCCGCGTTTCGAGTGGGCGGACGCCCTGCGGCTGCCCTACGACGACGACTCTTTCGACGCTGCCACGGTCGGCTTCGGCGCGCGCAACTTCTCCGACCTGGGCCTGGGCCTGGCCGAGCTGGCGCGGGTCGTGCAGCCGGGAGGCAGGGTGGTCGTGCTGGAGATGACGACTCCCACCAAACCCCCGCTATCGGTCTTCTACGGGCTGTGGTTCGACCGGGTCGTACCTGTGCTCGGTCGGCTGGTGGGGTTGGTCACGGCGCCCACCCGGCGCCTGCGGGGCTCCGGCTCGAATGGGACGATCGGCGATGCGTACGCCTACTTGCCCAGCTCAGTCAAGCGCTTCCCCGCACCCGCTGCGCTCGCGGCCGAGATGGAGCATGCGGGGCTGCGCGATATCTCCTACCTGCTCACCGCCGGGGGGATCATCGCGATCCACGCCGGCACCGTCCCCATGGAGGGGTCATGATGGGCATCACAATGGGGGGTACGTCCGCTACGGACGGCGCGGCCGAGGCGAGCGCCGCAGATATGGACGCCGTCGAGGCGATCATGCGCCACGGCGGCGACGGCCTGCGCGAGCGCATGGTCAGAACCGAGCTGCACCTCGAGCGAGTCACCGCCGAGGCGGGCGACCCCCTCGCCGCCCATGCCACCGACACCGTCTTGGCCGGGGGCAAGCGGTTGCGCCCCCTGCTGGTCGTGCTCGCCGCCGAGTCGGCAGGCGGGCCGCGACCGGGCGGACCGGGCGATGCCGCCAGGGGTGAGGACAGCCTCGTGCGGGCGGCGGTGGCGGTCGAGCTGGTGCACTCGGCGACGCTCGTACACGACGACGTGATCGACGGCGCCCGACTGCGACGGGGGCGTCCCTCGGTCGCCGCGGCCGCCGGGCGCAAGCTCGCCATCGCCACGGGCGACCTGCTGTTCTCGCGCGCGTTTGCCGAGCTCGCGCGCAACCGCGACGGGGCTCAGCTGCGCGCCCTGTCCGACGCCAGCTCGGCGCTCGCCGAAGGCGAGCTGCTGCAGCGCGAGGATGCCTACGCCGCGCACGTCGCGGTTGCCCGGTATCTGCGCCGCTGCGAACTGAAGACCGCCGCGCTGTTCGAGGCCGCTTGCCGCCTGGGCGCGCTGGTGGCCGTCGCGGGCTCCCCGGCGCTCGCCGAGGAGCTCGGCGCGTTCGCCCGGCGCATCGGCCTCGCCTTTCAACTGCTGGACGACGTGCTCGACGTGTCCGGCCCCGTCGAGCGCACCGGCAAGGCCCGCGGCACGGACCTGCTCGATGGCACCGTAACGCTCCCATTCATCCTCGCGCGCGAGCGCGACCCCGAGCTCGCCGAGCTAGACCTCTCCTCGCTGCACGGTCCCGAGCAGGCCGAGCAGCTGTGTGAGCGAATCGCCGCGACGGGCGCGCTCGACGAGGCCCGCGAGCGAGCGCTGGCGCTGGTCGCCGAGGCCAAGTCGGCGCTGCCGCAAAGCCTGCCCGACGGCCGTCGTGGCGCGGTCCTGCTCGATCTCGTAGCGGACGCGGTAGTCGAGCGCTACAGGTAAGCAGGCCGGACCGGATGTCCGGCCCAGGTGACGGCCGGGGCGGGCGTAACGGTCACAAGATGTAACGAGCAGTGGAGCCCACCCCGGCAAGGAGGCAGGACGCCGGTCACAGTCTTCGGCCTTCAAAATCGCTCGGAACGATCACGTCTGCCTCCAGCGCCCGCACGAAGAACTCGACCTCGTCAGCCATGTTCGCGTGCGTGATCCGCTTCAAATCGCTCAGCAGCGTGCCCGCGGCGCGGTCCAGCTCGTCATCTAGCTGCTCCACTACGCCTTGCTCGAACACGCCCTCACGGAGCGCCTCGCACTCGGGACAGCGCAGCACGATGCGCCAGTGTCGGGAGCCTTCTTCGACCCAGTCGAGCGGGTAAACCAGCTCGCCCGCGCAGTTGAAACAGACGTGCAATGGGTCCGGTGCGTACGGCGGATCCGAGACGTGCTGGTGGTCGTGGTAGACGACCTCCATGTGCTTGCCGTCGGGCATCTGCACGTGGTGGCGAATATGCGGACTGGTATCTGACATGGCTTGCTCTGAAGTCATCGACGCTGACCCCAGTCGCCTTTAGCGCAGTGCCGCACAGCTCAGCGAGCGGCGGTTGACGTGCGCCAAAAAGTTGGCGTAGGCCCATAGGCGCAGTGCTAGGTTCATGAGAGCAATGGCCACCGCGATCCGCACGATCGGCCACGAAGACAAGCTGAGCCTCGTCGATCACCTCGAAGAGCTGCGCACGCGCCTGATCGTCAGCGCGGTCGCGGTCGTAATCGCGTTCGGAGTCTGCCTGTGGCAGAACCACGCCCTGCTGGAAATAATCAATCGCCCGCTCGACAAGCAGACGCAGAAACAGGTCGAACGGGGCCACGGCCCGCTGGGGCAGACCGCGCTCGCCCAGCAGGGTGTCCTCGCCGTCGCAAGCCAGGTGCAGGCAATCGCGGACACGCTGGCCAATCCCGCCAGCAAGCTCCCGCCCGCGACCCGTGCGGCCCTTGCCGCCGAGATCCCGCGACTACGGGCCGCCGTCGCCGAGATCCCGCGCGTCCCGCAGGGCAACAAGCCGGTGACGCTCGGCATCGGCGAGCCGTTTACGACCACGCTCACGGTCACGCTCCTGTTCGCGCTGGTGTTCTCGCTGCCGATCATCCTGTTCCAGCTATACGGGTTTGTGCTGCCCGCGTTCAGCCCCAGTGAGAGACGCATCGCCCTGCCGCTGCTCGCGGCGATCCCGTGCCTGTTTGCGATCGGCGTGCTGTTCGGTTATTTCGTGGTGCTGCCCGCGGCGGTGCACTTCTTCCAGAACTTCAACAGCGGCGAGTTCAACGTACTCGTGCAGGCCGGTCCGTACTACAAGTTCGCCGCCACAATGCTGCTGGCGATGGGGCTCGTGTTCCAAGTTCCCGTAGCGATCCTCGCCGCCACCCGCGCTGGGATCGTGACCCCGGAGCAGCTGCGTAAACACCGCCGCTACGCGCTCGTCGCGTGTGCGGCGATCGCCGCATTCCTGCCGGGAGACGCGGTCACGCTGGTGTTGGAGACCGTGCCGCTGTACTTGCTCTACGAGGCGAGTATCCTGCTCGCGTCGCTCCTCGAGCGCCGCGAGCGCAAGCGCGAGCGGACCATCCCGGGCGCCGGGCAGCCACCGGCCGGCCCGGCCACACAGGAGAGGACGGAGCCAAGCGTGCAACAGATAATCGACCACTTCGACCGAGAGCTGAGCTGATGCTGTTCGATCTGCGCGGGCGCGGCCGTCGCCGCACGGTCCAAGTGATCTACGTCGGTCTCGCCCTGCTGATCGGGTCAGGCCTCGTGTTCTTCGGCGTAGGTGCGGGCGTAGGCGGCGGCGGGCTCTTGGACTCCCTGACCGGCAAGGAAGGCTCGGGCAGCGCCAGCTTCGCCAGCCAGATCAAGAAGTACAAGAAGCTCACCAAGCAGCAGCCGAACAACGTATATGCCTGGGAAAAGCTCACTCTCGCGCAGCTGCACGAAGCGGGCAGCGAAGCCTACGTCACGCGCACTGGGCTGACGAGCAAGGGCAAAGAACTGTTCGTCCAGACCGCCCAGTCGTGGAACGGCTACCTCGCGCTGAACCCGCCCAAGCCCAGTCCCGAACTGGCACAGGAGATGGTGCGGGTGTTCGGCGAAGAAGGCCTCAACCAGCCCGCCGAAGCGGTCAAGGTCCTGCAGATCGTGGTCGCTGCCCGGCCCGAAAGCGCGGCGCTGTACGCGTCGTTGGCGCAGTACGCCTACAAGGCTCATAACACGCGGGTCGGCGATCTCGCCTCCGATAAGGCGGTCGCTCTCGCTCCCGCCGCGCAGCGCACGCGGCTAAAGACGCAGCTCGCGGAAGTCAAGAAGAACCCGAACCCCCAAAACGCCGGGGGTGCGGTCATCACACAGGGCGAAAACGGCACGTACACCGCTACGAGCAAAGGCAAAACCTATCCCGTCAAGCCGGGCCCGCACGGATCCTACGAAGGGACGGCCCCGGCATCTCCCTCCACTCCCGGCGGGCTGCCGTCGAACAAAAAATAGCCGGCGAGGGCTTTGCATGGCCGGCCCCGAGGAGACTCGCCACGCGGCCGACGCCCTCTCGGATGGCGGCTCGGAGCGGGGCGACTGGCCCGCGCGGGCGCCCGGCGATGGCGATGATCCCCAGCGCTACACCGCGCGCCTGCTGATCGGCTGCGCGGATCAGCCGGGGATCGTCGCGGCTGTGTCGGGCTTCCTGTTCGAGCAGGGCGCCAACATCGTCTCCTCGCATCAGTACTCCTCCGACCCGACCGGCGGACGCTTCTTCATGCGCACCGAGCTGTTCCTGGATGAGCTGGGCGCAGCGAGCGGCTCGTCGCAGCACAGACGCCGCTTCGAGGAGCGCTTCGCCACGGAGGTGGCTGACCGGCTGGGAATGGACTGGGAGATCCGCTACTGGGGCGAGCACAGGCGGATCGCGATCCTCGTCTCACGCTACGACCACTGTCTGGTCGACCTGCTCTGGCGCTGGCGCCGGGGCGAGCTGGACGGGGACGTGGTCGCGGTGGTCTCCAACCACCAGGACCTGCGCCGCGAGGTCGAGGCCGCCGGCGTCGCCTACCATCACGTACCCGTCGCGCAGGATCGCAAGTCCCAAGCCGAGGCGGCGCTGCTGGAGCTGCTGGCAGGCCATGCCGACCTGCTGGTGCTTGCCCGTTACATGCAGATCCTCAGCAGCGATTTTCTTGAGCGTGTGGGGATGCCAGCGATCAACATCCACCACTCGTTCCTGCCCGCGTTCGCCGGCGCCAACCCCTACCGACGCGCGCGCGAGCGCGGCGTCAAGCTGATCGGGGCGACCGCCCACTATGTGACCGCGGAGCTCGACGACGGCCCGATCATCGACCAGGACGTCGTCCGTGTCGACCACCGCCAGAGCGCCGAGGATCTCGAGCGCGTCGGCCGCGACATCGAGCGACTCGTGCTCTCCCGTGCCGTGGCCCTGCACCTGGATGATCGGGTGATCGTGGACGGTCGGCGAACGGTCGTGTTTTAGGTGCCCGCTCCGTGTCTGCTTGGATAGAATCAGGCCTCGAGCCGGCCGCTTGTCCGCCGGCGCCCTCCCGGGCCGTTAGCTCAACCGGCAGAGCAGGGGCCTCTTAAGCCCAAGGTTGCAGGTTCGATTCCTGCACGGCCCATCGTCGTTTGTGCCCTCGAGGCGGCGGAAGCGGCGTACGTGAACAGACAGACGTCAGTCCGGCGAGTTGCCGTTCCGAGCGACGAGCGTCGCCTGGCCGGCGTCAGTCCAGATCGTCTGCTCGCGTCCCGGGCCGACGCCCACCAGCGTGACCGGCGCGCCGACCTGCTCGGCGATGAACCGCAGGTACTCGCGGGCGGCGTCTGGCAGGTCGGAGAACGTGCGACACTCGCCCAGATCCTCTGACCACCCGGGCAGCTCGGTCAGCTCGGCGGTCGTGTGGTGCAGGACCGACTGGTGGTAGGGAAAATCGCCGAACACGGCGCCCTCGGCTCCGCGGTAGCTCGTGCACACCTGCACCCGGTCGAATCCCGACAGGACGTCGAGCTTGGTCACGGCCAGCGCCGTCATCGTGTTCAGCCGTGCCGCATATCGCAGCGCTACGAGGTCCAGCCAGCCGGTGCGCCGCGGGCGGCCGGTGGTGGTGCCGAACTCGCCGCCCCGCTGTCTGATCTGCTCGCCGGTCTCGTCATGCAGCTCGCTGGGGAACGGTCCGGCGCCGACGCGGGTCGTGTAAGCCTTGGAGATCCCCCAGATCTCGTCGATGTTCTTCGGCCCCACGCCCGTCCCGACGCAGGCGGCGCCGGACAGCGGGTTGGATGAGGTCACGAACGGATAGGTGCCATGGTCGATGTCGAGCATCGCCCCCTGCGCGCCCTCGAAGATGACCTTCTGACCCTCGTCGATCAGGTCCCACATCAGCTTTGCGGTGTCTGCGATGTGCTGCTCCAGGCGATGGCCGTAGGTCAGGTACTCCTCGGTCATCGTGTGCAGGTCGAGCGTCGGATCCTTGTCAAACGGACGTAGTGACAGCCGCTTCGGCTCCATCGCCGCGACGATCTTCTTCTTGAGGATCTTCTCGTCGAGCAGATCCTGCACGCGGATGCCCAGCCGCGCCGCCTTGTCGGCGTAGCACGGGCCGATCCCCCGGCGGGTCGTGCCGATCTGCAGGCTTCCCAGCTTGGCCTCGCCGGCCGAGTCCAGCAGCAGGTGGTAGGGCATGATCAGGTGCGCGTTCGCCGAGATGCGCAGCCCGCTCACGTCGATCCGACGCGCGCGCAGCGCGTCCAGCTCCTCGATCAGCACCTTCGGGTCGATCACCACGCCGTTGCCGATCACACAGCGCTTGCCCGGATACAGGATCCCCGACGGGATCAGGTGCAGCTTCCACTCCACCCCCTCACGCACGATCGTGTGCCCGGCGTTGTTGCCGCCCTGAAACCGCACGACCGCGTCCGCCTGCTCGGCGAGCAGATCGGTGATCTTTCCCTTTCCCTCATCGCCCCATTGGACGCCGACTATCACGATTCCGGGCATACGACGTAGGAGTGTAGGGGCTGGGAGCGGGAGCTCAGATCGCAGGAGGAGAGATGTGTCGGCGCTGCTGACGCCAGGGTCAGGCAAGCCGCGCCGCGGCAGGAGACTCCAGGCGTTTGTCTTTGATCGAGCGTCGCTCGTCCGCTCCATATAGCGGCAGCGGATCGCCACAGATGCCCACGAGCCTTGAGACCGTCCGCTCTCCCAGCTGCGCGATCAGCTCCTCGTACGTGAGGTTCGTCGTCACGATCATCGCCCGCTCGTCCTCGTAGCGGGTGTTCACGATCGAGTAGAGCTGCTCCAGCACCCACTCGGTGCTGTTCTCGGCGCCCAGGTCATCTATGTGCAGCAGATCGACAGCGGTCAACCGCTCGAGAAACCCAATCATGCCCGCCTCGGTCTCGATCGCGCTGCGGATCAGGTTCAGCAGCCTCGGCAGCGAGTAGATCGCCACCGAGCGTCCCTCCTCGAGGGCGGCTTTGGAGACGATCATCGCGAGCGTGGTCTTGCCCGTGCCGACATCGCCTTGAATCCACAACCCTCTCCCCGAGTCGAGGTTCTGCTCGATCGTCCGCACGTAGCTGCGAACCTCCTGGATCTGGGCGGGGGCGGTTCTGGCGATGTCGCTGATCGGCGGGCGATCGAACGAGACGCCCTGGTATCGGCGCGGCACACGACCAGCGAGGCTCTTTGTGCGGGCGCCGGCGATGCGCGCGGCCCGGCAGCGGCAGTCGGACGCCGTGTTCGTGGCCTCGTCGATCACGAAGCCGCTGCCATCGCATACCTCGAATGGACAGCTCTCGGCGCTCATTGCTCAGCGCTCCCCGATGGGAGGCTGCGGGCGGATGGGCTTGGTGTGTCCAGCGCATACCGCTCCCCGGCGTAGCTCAGGAACTTCGGGTACTCCTTCTGGAATGTCAGCGTCACCTTGCCGACGGCTCCGTTGCGGTGCTTGGAGATGATCAGATCGGCCTCGCCGGGGCGCTCGGAGTCCTCGTCGTAGTACTCGTCGCGGTAGATGAACATCACCAGGTCGGAGTCCTGCTCGAGGTTTCCGCTCTCGCGTAGGTCTGAGAGCTGGGGCACCTTCGGCGAGCGCGTCTCGACCGCGCGGCTGAGCTGCGACAGCGCGATCACCGGCACCCCCAGCTCGCGCGCGAGGATCTTCAGGCCGCGGCTCAGCTCGCCCACGGCGGTCACACGGCTGTCGTAGCGGCTGTCGGTTCGCATCAGCTGCAGGTAGTCGATGATGATCAGCCCCAGCCCGCCCTCGCACTGGCTGTGCAGGCGCCGCGCCTTCGCCCTGATCTCCAGCAGCCCCACATCGCTTGAGTCATCCACCCACAAGGGTGCCGCCGCCAGGCGCTGCGACGCCTTGAGGATCTTCGGCCAGCGCTGCTCGGCCACCCGGCCCTTGCGCAGCTCCTCGCCCTTGATCCGCGCTTGGGAGGCGACGAACCGCTGGGCCAGCTCGGCCTCGGCCATCTCCAGCGAGAACAGCGCCACCGGCTTGTTGTGTTCCACGGCCGCGTTCTCGGCGATGTTGCACACCAGCGCGCTCTTGCCCATCGCCGGGCGGGCGGCGATGATGATCAGGTTGCCCGGCTGGAATCCGCCGGTGATCTCGTCCAGGTCCTTGAATCCCGACGGCGTTCCCGTCAGCGCGGTCCCTTCGATCGACAGCCGGTGCAGCTTGTCGAGCTCCTCGTGCAGCACCTCCTCGATCGCCCTGAAGTCTTGCTGGCGGTCGTCCCGCGCGACCTCGAGCATCGCCTTCTCCGCCTGCTCGACCAGCTCGCGTGGGGCGGCGGTGTGGCCGAGCACGCTCTCCTGGATCTCATACGACGCGCCCAGCAGGCGTCTGAGCAGCGCGTTCTCGCGCACGATCTGCGCGTACCGGCGGGCGTGCCCGGCGGCCGGCACGACGCCCGTCAGCTCGTCCACCGCCGCGGGACCGCCGATGTCCTCGAGCTTGCCGAGCCGGCGCAGCCGGTCGGTGACCGTCAGCACGTCGACCGGCTCCGACTCGTTGTACAGGGCCAGCATCGCCGCGTAGATCGCGCCGTGGCGCTCGCGATAGAAGTCCTCGGCGCGGAGCCCCTCCTCGATCACCAGCGCATACAGCGCCCTGTCGGACAGCAGGATTGCGCCGAGCACCGACTGCTCGGCGTCGAGGTTGTGCGGCGGTGCGATCGCGGTCCCGTCCGCGCCATGGCGACGTGGGACCCCGCTCCCCGCACCATTCGTTGTCGTGGCGACGGCGCTCATGATGACGGCTCGCGCGAGTGTAGATCGACGCCCTTGCGATCTCGCGGGCCTATACCGCAATTCGTGGGAAAAACTCTTGCACGCATCTGCGAACACATGTTCGCAGGCAAGGAGGACTGCTACTTCTTCGCCACGACCATCGTCTTGATCGTGGCGGTCACGCCCTCGACCACCTCGACCACGACCATGTAGGTGCCGACGTTCTTGATCGGCTCGGGCATGTGCACGCCGCGTCTATCGATTTTCAGTCCGCGCGCTTCGCGGATCGCGGTGACGATGTCCTGCGCGCTCACCGATCCGAACAGTCGGCCGTCGGCACCAGCCTGCTGCGGGATCGTCAGCACGGTCCGGTTCAGCAGGTTGACGTTCTCCTGAGCTTTCTCGATCGCGTTGCGCTCGGCCCGCTCGGCCGCCTCCCGGCGCTGCTTGATCGCTTCGATCGCGCCTTTCGTCGCTGGCTGTGCGAGCTTGTGCGGCACCAGGTAGTTGCGCAGGTACCCCTTCGAGACATCGATCACCTTGCCCTGCTCGCCGAGCTGCTCGACGTCTTGCAAGAGGATCGCTTCGGCCATCTCAGACCTACCGTTCCCGCTCGCGGTCGCCCCGCTCGCGGCGAGGGCTGTCGTCGCGGCCGCCCTCGTTTACGTACGGTAGCAACGCGAGCTCGCGCGCCCGCTTGACGGCCGTGGCGATCTGGTTCTGGTGACGCCGGCACGCGCCGGTGATCCGGCGCGAGCGGATCTTGCCCTTCTCAGATACGAACTTGCGCAGGGTGGCGACGTCCTTGTAGTCGACCTGCTCGATCTTGTCGCGGCAGTGCTGGCATGGCTTGCGCCTGCCGCTTCCGGGACCGCCCTTCTTGTCTCGCCGGCGCACCGGCTTGCCGCGACCGCGCTTTGCCACTTCAGATGCCTCGCTATGTGTGTGATTGGGGGATCAGAACGGAATGTCGTCGTCGCCGGACCCTCCGGCGGCGGCTGGCGCGGGCTGGAAGTCCCCTTCGTGAACGGGGACATCGCTGCCCTGTGAGGCCCCGTTGCCCGCATATCCGCCACCACCGGCGGCATCGTCGCGCGAGCCCAGGAACTGCACCGAGTCGGCAATGATATCGGTTGCCTGCCGTTTCGTGCCGTCCTGCGCCTCCCACTCGCGCCACTCCAGGCGCCCGTCGATCGCGACCGGGCGTCCCTTCGAGAGGTAGCGCGCGGCGTTCTCGCCCTGTGCGCCCCACACGGTCACGTTGAAGTAGTTGGGCTTGTCGACCCATTCTCCCGTACTCCCGTCCTTGCGCCGCGTGTTGCAGGCGATGCGCAGGCTGCATACGGACATGCCGCTCGGCAGCGAGCGCAGCTCGGGATCGGCGGTCAGGTTTCCGGTCATCACGACCCGGTTGATGTTGGTGGCGGCCACGGCTCTGTTCCTTTCGCTCTATCTGTGTTCGTGTCTCTTTGGGCTATCGGTCTATACGCCCGAGGCCACCCCCGGAGTCTAGACCCGCATCCGGGCGTCTTTATTCGGCCTACTGCGGAACCTCCGGATTTATCTCCAGCTCGATATATGGCCCACGCGCCTTCCGAAGGCCGGCCAGGAAGGCCGGCCCGGTGACTTGTCGTGGCGGGCGGAGCGTTCTCTCGCAACGTGGAGTGGAGCCCGACACGACCTCAAGGCCGGACGCCGTCTCATCCGTCGGCCTATTACCGCTGGCGATTGTCCTAGCGCTCGCCCCGATGCGCCCGGCGAGGAAGCTAGCGCCGCGCCCGCGAGGACGTCCGGAACACCTCGTCCCAGTACGGAGCGCTGATCCCGAAGCCCTTCGTCTCGTCCTGAAAGTGGTGGCGCATGTGCCGCTCGCGCAGCATCCTGCCCAGGCGCCCCCGCGGGCTGAAGTGGTGCACGTAGTAGTGGATCATGTCGTACGCCAGATACCCGGCGAAAAACCCCGCCCCCAGGCCGGGTGCGTAGGAGGAACCGAACACCAGATACAGCACCCCGAACACTGCCGCCCCCAGCGGCACGCTCACCGCGGGCGGCATCACCAGGCGCAGCGGGTCGTTCGGGTGCTCGTGGTGGATGCCGTGGATGATCCAGTGCATCCGCGCCCCGATGCCGCGCTCGGGCTCGAAGTGGAACACGGTCCGGTGCAGCCAGTACTCGAACAGCGTCCACAGCCCGTACCCGCCGATGGCCAGCCCGATCGTGGCCACGACGCTCACCTTCGACAGGCTCCACGCCGTCAGCACGGCGATCCCCGGGCCAAAGATGACCGCCGGCACCGCCGGATGCACCCTGGAGAAAGCGTCCAGCAGCCGCGACTCGAACATCGGCGGCGAGGCCCTCAGCACATCGGTCCGACTCGCTGCCCCCGGTTCACCTGTGTCCTGCACCCAAGCCATTCCTCGAGTGTATTACTCGCCGCTCGAGGAGGTTACGCCGACTCTCCGACCGCGACCTCGGGCAGAACCTCGGGCGGCGTGTCGGCCGGCGGCGTCTCGGCCGGCGGCGCCGACGGGGGCGTCTCGGCGTGTCTGGTATGCGCACCGCCCGCGCCCGCCCGCATGTCGGGCGCCTCCGGCGTGCCCGGCTCCAGCTTGACGATCCGAAACCGCATGATCCCGTCGGTTATCCGCAACGTCCGATTCAGCTCCCCCAGCAGCTCGGGCGTGTTCGCATGGAACTGCAACAGGTGGTACTCGGCGTCGGCTTTGCGCTCGATCGGATACGCCAGCAGCCGGCCACCCCAGTCGTCGTCGCGCACCAGCTCGCCCTTCGCCGCGATCGCCTCGCGCGTATCCGCGAGGATCTTCGCGCGGGCCTCCTCCTCGACCTGCGAGTCGAGCAGCATTACGAGGTCGTATGTCGGCGGGGATTGAGCCATCGATTGTCGCGCCTTCATGCCGCGGCGGCGGCCGATGATAACAGCGCCTACCCTGAGCGCACCTTCGCGCGGATGTCCGCCAGCTGCTCGTCGATCCAGTCGCCCGGGTCGCGCGAGGTCACGATCTCGACCAGCCCGCGCGCGCGGCGGCGGCGCTCGGCCGGGTCCATCGTCAGCGCCGCGTAGATCGAGTCGGCCAGCTCCTGGATGTCGAACGGGTTCACCGACAGCGCGTACTCCCCGAGCTCCTCGTGCGCGCCGGTGTTCTCCGAGAGGATCGACACGCCCTCGCGCTCGTTGACGATCGGACCCTCCTTGGCGACCAGGTTCATGCCGTCGAACATCGCGTTGACCAGCAGCACGTCGTAGTGCTTGTACGCCGCCACCGCCTCGTCGAGGTCGTCGCGCAGCTTCAGCTGGATCGGCATCCAGTCGGGCGTGCCGTGGCGGTGGTTGACTACCGCCACCAGCGCCTCGATCCGCTCCAGGTACTCGGCGTACTGGGGCACATCTGTACGCGAGGGCATCATCTGCGCCATGAACGTCACCCGCTCGGTGAACTCCGGATGCTGCTCCAGGAACAGGTCGAACGCCGAGAACCCGCGCAGCACGTTCTTTGAGAGGTCGGCCCGATCGACTCTCAATATCAAGAAGTCACGGCGGCGGCGCATCAGCTCGACCTCGAATCGCCCCACCCGCTCGCTCTGTGCGGTCGCCCGGGTGGCCTTGTGGTCGATCGGCAGCGGGTACGCGCGCACCCACACCTCGCGCTCGCCGTAACGCACGATCCCGCGCTCGAAGTCGACCTCCAGATCCATCAGGTCGCGGCAGCACTGCAGGAAGTTGCGCCGGTAGGAGCGAGTATGAAACCCGATGATGTCGTTCGCCAGCAATCCCGCATATATCTCCTCCCGAATCTGCGCCGGCAGCACCCGCCAGGCGTCGGACTGCGTCCAGGGGATGTGCACGAAGTGGTGGAGGAACACATCTGGCCGTGCCCGTCGCACGAGGTCGGGCAGCGTGTACAGGTGGTAGTCATGCACCATCACGACCGGCTCATTTACCCCCTCGAGCTCCTCCACGACCGCCCGGGCGAGATCCTCGTTGACGGCGTTGTAACCGAACTCGAACGCCTCGATCTCCTCGCGGCGGATGTCCGGCGCGTTGGACAGGTCCCACAGGTAGTGCTGGATGAACCACAGCATCGGGTTGGCGAACACGTTGTAGAAGCGGTCGTACGCCTCCGCATCTGAGACGACCAGGCGCACTTTGAACTCGCCTCCCGCGGGTGAGACCACGGGGAACGCCCGCCCGCCGTTCGCGCGCGAGGCCTCAGCGTCGTGCTCTGACATCGCCGAGGCGATCCAGATCGCGTCGCGGTGCGAGGCCAGCCCCGTCAGCGCCGTCACCAGCCCACCCGATCCCCGCTGCACCTCGCCGCCCGCGTGGAACGTCACCGGGCCGCGGTTTGACACCAGCACCAGCGGGTCCCGCTGTGCCGACGCGTCGCTCATGACCGTGCAAGCTCTCCGAATATCCGCAGATAGTCCCGCAGATAGCGAGGCGTCAGGAAATGGGCGCGCACGTGCTCCTTGCCGCGCCGGCCCAGGAACTTGCCCAGGGACGGATCTTTCAAGATGTCCAGCGCGCGCTCCGCGCACTGCTCGACGCTCGAGACCAGATATCCCGTGACGCCGTCCTCGATCTGCAGCGGTATGCCCCCCACGTTGCCACCGATGAACGGCTTCGCCTTCCAGATCGCCTCGCTCACCGTCAGGCCAAACCCCTCGCGTGTGGACTTCTGGACGACCACGTCGGCGTGAGACTGAAACGCGTTGACCTCGATCGCGCCGACGTTGTTAAAGTTGTTGAGGATGTGTATGTCCGCGTCGCCGTCGGCATGGGCGATGGTCGCGTTGAAGAAGTCCCACCCCTCGGGGTCGTCTGAGGCCATCGACCCGACGAGCGCGAGCTGCACGTCCGGCATCGTCTGCTTGACCTCACGGTAGGCATCGATCACCCCGAGTGGATCCTTCCACGGGTCAAAGCGCGAGACCTGGCAGATCAGCGGCCGGTCGACGTCGATCCCGAACTGACCGCACACGAACGACGCGTCCTCGGGCGACAGCGCCATGTTCTTCGGCGTCAGCGGGTCGATCGCCGGCGGCACCACGTTGACCGTGCCGCGCATCCCGTCGGGCACATAGCCGCGCGTGTGAAACAGCGTCTCCGGGTAGTCGGCGATGTAGGGGAGCAGTCGGGCGATCGTCTGCGGGTTGGGCGTCGACAGGTCGATATGACAGCGCCACACCCACCCGGCGGACTTCTCCGGCACCAGGCTGTACAGCGCCGCGGGCTGTGGGTCGTGGACGAGGCATACGTCCCAGCCGCTGGACAGCTCGCGCGCGTTCATCTCGTTGTACTGCCGCCAGGTCGCCCACTGTTCCTCGTCGAGGTCCTGCGGGGCGCCCTGCAGCGCGTTGTGCAGCAGCTTGGTCGCGTTGAAGAACTCCTCGCGCCCGTAGATCACCTGCCACTCGCAATCCAGCCCGACATCGCGCATCAGCGGCACCAGCGTGTACAGGATCTCTGACACGCCCCCGCCGAACGCGGTTGCCGAGATGTGCACGACCCGCCGACCCTTCAGCGGCTCGGCCAGCTCGCGGATCTCCTCGATCAGCTCGCGGCCGCAGATGTGCGTGTAGTCGGCGAGCGTCTTGTTGCCTACGGCCACGGGCTGGAGCACGCGCGGACGATACCTCGGCCGGGGGACCGAGGTCGGGGCTATGGTCTATCGAGATGCTCAACGGACGCCTATACCGCGCGGCGTTCGCCCCGTTCGCTATTGCGCTGGCGATCGCCGCGTTCTCGCTGACCGCGCGCCCCGCGCCACTGGTCTCGACGCTCGCGCCGGACGCGTTTGACGGCTCTCGCGCGTACGCTGAGCTAAAGCGGCTGGCAGCCGAATTCCCTGAGCGCCGGCCGGGCAGCGCGGGTGACGAACGGCTGGCCGAACGTGTCGCGCATGCGATCGGCGGACTCGGCGACACGGCCGGTGGCGGGTTCTCGGTCCGGGTCAGGCGCGTCCGCGCGCAGACAATCGACGGCGAGCAGACGCTCCAGACGGTGATCGCACAGCGTCCGGGCGCCACCGGCGAGAGCCCGATCGTGATCCTCGCCCATCGTGACGCCGCTGTCCGCGGATCGGCGGCGCAACTGTCCGGGACAGCCGCGCTGATCGAGCTCGCGCGCGTGTTCGCGGCGCGTGAGACGCAGCGCACGATCGTGCTCGTGTCGACCAGCGGCGGCTCGGGCGGGGACGCGGGGGCGGCGGACTTCGCCGCGCACTCCGCCCATGCCCTGCCCGGGCCGTTCGACGCGGCGATCGTGCTCGGCGATATCGCCTCCACGCATGCGTCGGTCCCACTAGTCGTGCCGTACTCCGACGGCTACGGCAGCGCTTCGGACGAGCTGCAACGCACGGTCGCCGGTGCGATCAGGCATGAAGCCGGCGTCGATCCGGGTGCCCCGAGCGCGATCGGCCAGCTCGCGCATCTTGCGTTTGGGCTCGCCGCGGGCGAGCAGGGCGTGCTCGCCACGGACGGACTGCCGGCAGTGCTCGTGCAGGTCTCGGGCGAACGCGGACCAAGCGCGCGCACACCGGTGAGCGCCGCACAGATAAACGGCTTCGGCAGGGCCGCGCTGGCCGCGGTCGATGCCCTTGACGGCACGCCCGACATCGAATCGACCCCGCAAACCGGTCTCGTGCTCGCGCGCCAGATAGTCCCTGCGTGGGCGCTGCGCCTGCTGATCGCAACGCTGCTGGTTCCGCCGGCGGTCGTTCTCATCGACGGTCTCGCCCGCGCACGTAGGCGTCGGGAGCCGCTCGGACGCTGGACGGTATGGACGCTCACGTGCGCGCTGCCGTTCCTCGTATGCGCGCTGTTTGCGCTGCTGCTGGGCTCCCTCGGCGCGATCTCCGC
>Ga0207663_10000244_pt1 | contig 24005 bp, 27 predicted proteins | sample LARL53metaG_FD_184346 | JGI IMG/M metagenome (GOLD analysis project Ga0207663, IMG submission 184346) | Corn, switchgrass and miscanthus rhizosphere microbial communities from Kellogg Biological Station, Michigan, USA - LAR L5-3 metaG... | ecosystem: Host-associated > Plants > Roots >...
GCACGGCGGACGGACGCGGGCGGAGGACCACGCGATCGTGACGATCCGCTTTGACGGCAACCGCGTGGGCCTGGTCGAGGCGAGCTGGGCAAAGCCGGGCGGCATGGATGACCGTGCCGAGATCGTGGGAAGCCGGGGAATCACCTATGCCGACCTGATGCGCGGACCGTCCCTGTCGACGTACAGCGATGTCGGCTACGGATATGCCGTCGAGAAGGCACCCGATACCCGCGGCTGGACGTTCACCATGTTCGACGAGCTGTGGCACTCCGGCATTCCGCAGGAGATGGATCACTTCGTCAGCTGCGTCCTCGACGCGGCGATGCCGCAGGAGACCGGTGCGGACGGCCGGGCGGTACTCGAGCTGATCTACGCGGCTTACCGGGCCGCGCGCATTGGTCGGGTGGAACTTCCGCTGGAACTCAGCGAGCAGGAGGCCGCGCAGCCGCCGTTCGCCCTTTGGTGACACCTCGTCAGCAGACCAATGATCTGTGTCCTCACCGGCCGGCGGTGGCCGCGCAGAACGCGCAGATCGGATCGGAGAAGTACCCTTAGCCGGTGTTCTCGCCTGAAGGCCCGTCTGTGCGTGAACTGGCGAGGCAGGCGCTGTCCTCGGTCGAGGGCGGCTATGACCGGCTTGCTCCGAAGTTCGACCACACACCTTTTCGCACACCCGATGGCATGCTTGACGCGACCGCCGGCGCGTTGCGCCCGTTCGGCCCGTTCGGCCCGGGACTGGACGTGTGCTGCGGCACCGGCGCGGGCATGCGGGTCCTCAGATCGGTGTGCCTGGGACAGATCACCGGCGTCGACTTCAGCGGGGGCATGCTCGCGCGGGCTCGCCGTGCGTACCCGGACGGTGGGTGGGTACGGGCCGACGTCCGGGCCCTGCCCTTCGCCGGGGCCTTCGGCCTGGCGGTCAGTTTCGGGGCGCTGGGGCACTTCCTGCCGGCCGAACGGCCCGCGCTGTTCGCCGGCGTGTACCGCGCGCTGCGGCCTGGCGGGGTCTTCGCCTTCCCGGTCGGTGCGCCGCAGCCCATCACCTCACGCTGGTATTGGGCACTGCTCGGGTTCGACCTGGCCATGCGCGTCCGGAATGCCGTATGGCGTCCCCCGTTCGTCATGTACTACCGAACCTGCCCGCTGCCCGCGGTCCGCAACGACCTGACCGCATCCGGATTCACCGTGACGACAGTCGCCTTGACGGCTCTGGGCCGGCGCGGGGACGGCAGCCCGCGGTACCGGCTTGTCCTCGCGCGCACAGCCAGGACGTCCTGACCGATGCGCAGGTCGCTGGACGGCACCTGACCGCGGTCTTCCCCCTGCCTCGCAGGACCGCCGGTCAGGACCGTCCGATCATGCGTCCTGGAACGGAGCCAGCGCCGCAGCTGAGCACGGCGATACGGATGCCCGGATCATCCGTTATCCGGGGGTCGTCAACGGCGAGCTGCCCGACATCGTGTCCGGCTAGCCAGTTGCGCCACTCGGTTTCGCTGATGGCGCCGTCCCAGGGGTGGATCAGCATGTGCGTGTTCTCCTGTTGGTGTCGGCTTGATCCGCGGCGATGAGGCGGCTGGCGATGGCGGCCTGCGGGCTCAGGCGGATGAGGGAGCTGGCGAGGTCGTCTCCCGCCGCTGTCAGGCCGTCGGGGCCGAGGGCGGCGAGTGCGTCGATGATGAAGATGGTGTTGGTGGTTGCCGGCGTGATCCGGGTTCGGGTGCATTGCCGACAGTTCCACTGGCGGCAGGTGACGCCAGCGTCGTCACGCCAGATCACCTCGCCTGGCTTGGGGTGCTCGACGGTGGGCTCACCGTGCGCCACGGTGCCGAAATCCTCGCCGCCGGCGGCCCGGACCAGCCGGGCCGGGCCCTGGTACTGGTCCAGGTCCTCGCCGCCCACTGGCACCAGGTTCGCGATCGAGACCGCGTTGTAGGCGTCGGTGATGCGGTCGATGCGGGGCAGCCCGGCGTCCAGACGGCGCAGCAGCGCCTCCACGCTCGGCCGGGTGCGCTGCGGCTTGGCGCCAAACGCCCGGTAAGCGGCGCGCCAGTCGGCGACTTGCGGCACGTCTTCGGGTACCCGGCCATCGAGGGTGACCCGTGCCCGGATCTCGGCTTGCGCCAGCAGTTCGTCACTGATCTCGTCGGGAAATCCTGGCTCCAGGCCCTCGGCCACCATCACCAGCACGCGGTAGTCCGGGCGCAGCTCGAGCACATCGGGGGCCACGCTGACGGCCGCAAGAAATGCGCGTGTGCTCTCACTCACCTCAGCCGTGGTCAACAGTGTGATCACCGGGCCGCACCCCCGCCGGCCGTTGGCTCGAACACCGTCAGGGCGAAACGCGCCACCTGCGCTGAGCTGGCATTCACGTACTCGTGGGCTAGGTCACCGGCGAACGAAGCCGAATCTCCTGTCGCAAGGACCTCGGCGTGCTGGCCCACTCTGAGCTCAAGCTGACCGTCAAGGACGAAGAGCAGTTCGCGGGTTCCCGCCGTGTGTGCCTCGCTGGAGTGACTCTCACCCGGCCCGAGCGTCCAGTCCCACAGTTCGGTGACGTCCGGTGGCTCAGTGCCGGCGACGAGCACGGCCTGCCCGCCGAGCTTCCCCTGCCACAGCACCGGGGCAGCGCCAGCCCGGGTGACCCGCAGCCCGGGCGAAGGGTCCATGTTGACCAGCGCGGGCAGCCCGATGCCGAGCGCGTCACTGATGCGCAGCAGCGTCGCGATGCTCGGATTAGCCGAGCCCTGCTCGATGCTGACCAGCATTCTGCGGCTGACGCCGGAGCGCTCGGCCAGTTGGTCCAGGGTCCAGCCCCGGCTGCCCCGTCCCTGCCGGACCCGGCCGCCGATCGCCCGGGAGATGCTGTCCGCCCCGCCACGGGCCTCCAAACCCGACTGCCCCATACAGTGCATTATACTGCACTACCAGGAGGAGGTCCTTATGACATCTGATGACCAACTGGCACCAGCCATCGGCCTGCGCCCGGAAACAGCGGTTATCTGCGCCGGCCGCCCCGGCCACGCGGCCAGCGAACCGCTCAACGTCCCCGTGGTGCTGGCCTCTAACTTCCATGCCAGCATCACGGCAGCGCCAGGTGTTGAAGACGGCGTCCGCTCCTATGCACGCACCGATGCCACGCCGACCTGGGAGGCGCTAGAGACGGCCGTGGGCCAGGTGGAGGGCGGTCATGCCGTGGCTTTCTCCTCCGGCATGGCCGCGGTCGCTGCCGTGCTCGACCTGTTGCCAGCCGGGGCCCGCATCGTCGCCCCGAAGGACTGCTACTTCGGGGTCGGCGAGCTCCTGGCCGACGGCCAGCAGCAAGGGCGCTGGTCCATTGACCGCATTGACCTGACCGACACCGCAAGCGTCCAGGCCGCCGTCGCCGGCGCGGACCTGCTCTGGCTGGAGACCCCATCCAATCCGCTGCTTGACATAGCCGACCTTCCCGCTCTGTGCGCCGCCGGCCGCTACGCCGGGGCAATCGTCGGCGCCGACAACACCTTCGCGACGCCACTGCTGCAACAGCCGCTGGCACTCGGCGCGGACATGGTCGTGCACAGCGCCACCAAATTCATCGGCGGCCACTCCGACCTGCTGTCCGGCATCACCATCGCCCGCGACCAGGCCCTTGCTGAGCGCCTGCGCCACCGGCGAGGCCTGTCGGGCGCCACCCCCGGCGCCCTCGAGGCCTTCCTGGCGCTGCGCGGCCTGCGCACCCTCGCCCTGCGGCTCGACCGTGGCCAGCACAACGCCAGCGAACTCGCCCGCCGCCTCGATAAACACCCCGCCGTCAGCCGCGTGCGCTACCCCGGCCTGCCCAGCGACCCCGGACACCACACAGCCGCCGCGCAGATGACCGGCTTCGGGGCAGTACTGGCCTTCGAAGTCGCCGACGCCCCCACCGCTGACCGCCTCTGCCACGCCGTGCGAATCATCGTCCCCGCCACCAGCCTGGGCGGCGTCGAAACCACCATCGAACGGCGCAGCAAGCTCCCCGGACAAGGTCACGTGCCCCGCGGGCTCCTGCGCCTAAGCGCTGGCTGCGAACACATCGACGACCTCTGGAACGACCTGACCTCCGCGCTCGAACAAGCATCGCGGCCGAACCCGGCATAGAACCAGCAGGGTGACCGACTCACAGCCGTCCCGAGCATCCTGCAATGGGCTACAGAGACGTTTGACCAGATGGCAGGAGAGCTGAAAGCGTGACAGCGATGGATGAACGGTCGCGTGCCGACGCCGCACCCTGGGCCGGACGCGGCTCTGTGTTCAGCCAGGCCGGCCTGGCCCGGCCGGCGGACTGGGCCACGCCGGATGATCTGGATCGGCTGCGGGCCAGCCACGGACGCAGACGGCTGGGCAGACCGCTGGTGCCGACCAGCGTGGCATCGCCGCGGCTGGACGATGAGCTGTTCGCCCGGCTTCTGTCCTACGGCACGCCGCAGGAGATTCATCGGGGCGATGTCTTGTTCCGTCCGGGCGACGAAGATGCCGATCTGATCGTGGTTGCCCGGGGTTCGGTGGAGGTTGTCCGGACGGCGACCGCTGACGTGCCAGCTGCGACCGTCGCGGTGGTGGATGCAGGCGGCTTTGTCGGCGAGCTGAACCTACTGACCGGACAGAACGTCTACCTCCTGTGCCGGGTGCGGGGGGCCGGGACGGTCTACCGGGTGTCGCCGGAGCGCCTGCGGCAGCTCATGGCCATCGACGTCGAACTGTCCGACATTGTGTTCAAGGCGCTGATCGCCCGCCGGGAGCTGCTTCAGCGCAGCACCGCCGCCCTGGCGGTGGAGATCGTCGGCGGCGCCAGGTCGGCGGCGGCGCTGGCGCTGCGGACCTATGCCGCCCGGCAGCGTCTGATCCATCTGTGGTTTGATGCCGACACCCCGGCGGGCCGGGCGATGATGGAGTCCTCCGGCTTGACCGAGGACGACTTGCCCGCCGTCGTCATGTCCGGTACCACACTGAAACAGGCCACGCCGGGTGGCCTAGCCGAGAAGCTGGGCCTGAGTTACCGTCGTTCTTCCACCAAGCCGGTTGACGTCACGATCGTCGGCGCTGGTCCAGCCGGCCTGGCGGCCGCGGTCTACGGGGCGTCCGAGGGCCTGGACACCGTCCTGCTGGACGGCGTCGGCACCGGCGGCCAGGCCGCGGCCAGTTCCCGGATCGAAAACTACTTCGGCTTCCCGTTCGGCCTGTCCGGCGCCGATCTGACCGGACTGGCCGTACTCCAGGCGCTGAAGTTCGGTGCCCAGCTGGCCAGCCCGTGCCAGGCGGTAAAGCTCGACGCCGACCGGAATGGCGACCTGCTCCGCCTGCACCTGGAGGGCGGGGAAGTCATCGACAGCAAAGCCGTCGTCATCGCGACCGGCGCCCGCTACCGGGTGCTCCCGCTGGAGCGCTGGCCTGACTTCGAGGGCGCCGGTATCTATTACGCGGCCACCGAACTGGAAGCGCGGGGATGCATGGGCAGCCCGGTCACGGTGGTCGGCGGCGCGAACTCCGCAGGTCAGGCGGCGCTGTACCTGGCCGGGCGAGGTAGTGAGGTCTCGCTGGTCGTCCGCGGCCCGGATGTCGCGGCGGAGATGTCTGCCTATCTCGTCGACCGGCTGCAAGCCCATCCGCGGGTCACGGTGCGGTGCCGGAGCGAGGTTACCCGGCTGGATGGCGGCGACTTCCTCCAGGAAGTCAGCATCACCGACCGGACGAACGACAGCACGCAAGCCCAGCCGTGCTCGGGCTTGTTCTGCTTCATCGGCGCCGAACCCGCCACGAGCTGGCTGACCGGGATCGCTACCGGGGACGATGGGTTCATCCGGACCGACGTTCAGCTGAACGACGACGACCTCGGGCCGGCCTGGGCCACGCTGAGACGGCAGCCGCTTCCGTTCGAGACCAACATCCCGGGCGTGTTCGCCGTCGGCGACGTCCACTCCGGCTCGATGAAGCGGGTCGCCGCAGCTACCGGCGAGGGCGCCAGCGCGATCGCCTCAGTCCACAAGGCCATCAGCACGCTCGTCTAACGACGATGCCGGTGAGCAGCCGCACGAGGATACGAAGTCCCGGATGAGCAGGTTCGTGATGACCGGGTCGCGCAGGTGTGGTGCGTGACCGCAGCCTTCGAGCGTGATCAGCTGCGCATGTGGGATTGCGCCCGCCACGGCTGCCCCGCGAGCAGGTCCGACGACCGCGTCCTCCGACCCCTGGATGACCAGGGTCGGACATCGTAGCTGGGCGCAAAGCCGGAGCACGCTTTCCCGGTCATTGGTCCATTCCGCGTCCATGCCGCGCAGGACGGTCTGCGGGTCGGTCTGCAGACCCCATCCGACCGCGTCCTCGATCTGCTTGGTCGAGTGCGGCTCGGTGAACGTCTTCGTGATGAAGAACTCCACGAACCCGGGCCAGTCGCGCAGCCAATGGTGGCGGTTCCATTTCGCCCAGCCCTGTAGGGTCAGCGGCTCCTCGTCGAACGGGTAGGGGCCTTCCTCCTCGGCGGGATCGGCGGTCAGCAGCAAGTCGGGCGCGATCAGCACCAGGCCCGCGACCCGCTCGGGATGCTCGGCGGCGAGGATCAGATCGTCCCCGGCGCAACACCACGACACGACGACCACGCGCCCGGCGCCGGCCTTTTCGAGCACCGCGAGCGCGTCGCCCACCGTTGCCCGCCGGTCGCAGGCCCGTACGTCGACGGGGCGGTCAGAACGCCCGTTGCCGCGCCGGTCGAACGTCACCACCCGGCCACGGCGGGCGAAGTAGGGAATCTGGAACTTCCACGCCCGGGAGTGGACGATCTCCCAGGTTGGCAGGAACAAGATGGCGGGCTCGCCCGTGCCGTAGACCTCGTAGTACACCCGGACCCCATCACGCTCGGCATAGCCGCATCCGTCCGGATAACGCGCCCGCGTCTGCTCGCGCGGCCGCGCGGTCACATGTCCATCCACCGGTCGATCCATTCGCCTAGCTCACGGTGCCTGGTCTCGATGCCGCCCAAGCGCTCCACCATGATGCCAAGAGTGAACGTCACCTCGTGAATCAACCGCAATCCCCCAGCCGTGTCCGGCCCGCTAAGCCGTGCCCGATACGTGCCCGTGAGCGGCCAGGCACGGGCGCTCACGAGACCATAGTCATGACAATCACCGGCGCGAGCGCTGGTCCGGCAGGCATCCATCAAAGCCTTCCAAGCAGCGGGTCGCGCTCACGGGTATAGGCCCGCTGCGACTATGGACCTATGGGTATCGCCCAGACCCCGGTGCCGCCGTACTACGTGGCTGTGATCACAGTTGAGCGGACGGCCTCGGACGATGGCTACCTCGAGATGGCCGACGCCATGTATGAGCTGGCCAAGGCCCAGCGGGGGTTCCTTGGCATGGAGTGGGTCTACGACGCCGCGCAGCGGGCGGGGATCACCTCGTCGTACTGGACCGATCCCGAGGCAATCGCTGCCTGGAAGCAGCAAGCCGACCATCTGCTGGCTCAGCGCCTGGGCCAGGAACGGTGGTACCGGGCCTATACGGTCCGGATCGCGCGCGTCGAGCGCGACTACCACTGGCCGACCTGAATCTCCCGTCACGGGCCAACCTCCGGGAGCCATGAGCCCGAGCCAGTGTGCAGCACCGAAGTGCAACCGCACCGATCCCGGCTGACGATGGCCAACCCGTCCGGGCGTGCTGACCTGCGTCAATGACCTTCAGCAGCCTATGTGCCCCCAGATGGTAAGGAGAAGGTCCCAATTCGCACCAGTGAGCTGGCCCGGGCCGGCGAGCAAGTCGGCGGGCAGCTGTGTAAATCTAGATCAAGTAGCCGACTGTCTGCCCTCAGCGAGGGGACGGGGGGATATGTGATGAATAAGGTATGGCTGGTACCGGCGGGGCTGGCCGCCGCTTTCGTCATCGCTGCCTGTAGCAGTTCGTCAGGCTCGACCAGCTCGGGCGGCGCTGCCTCCAGCGCCGCACCGGCCTCCAGTGCGCCCGCGGCGGCCAGCAGCGCGCTGAAGACCGCCAAGATCGGCGGAGCGACCGTCGTGACCAATGCCAAGGGCTTCACCTTGTACTGGTTCGTTCCCGACACTGCCACCACGTCGAAGTGCAATGGCTCGTGTGCCACGTTCTGGCCGCCGGTGAAGGGACCGGCCACCGCGGGCGCGGGCGTCACTGGCAAGCTCGCTACCATCAAGCGCGCCGACGGCTCGGCGCAGGCCACCTACAACGGGCATCCGCTGTACACCTACGTCGGCGACCACGCACCCGCGCAGGCCACCGGGAACGACCTGAACGTCAACGGCGGGGTGTGGCACGAGGTCACCGTCTCCGTTGCGGCGGCGTGAGTTCCTTCGGGGTGATGGCATGAGCGCCCCCGGCACCGCCGACCGGCGGTCGGTAGCTTGGCGGCTGGCAGCCATAGGCCTGGCCGGGGCCGCGGTCACCGGCGCGCTGTACGCCGCCGGGCGGCTGCATACTCCCAATTACACCTTCAGCCTGTTCGGAAAGACCGGGCTGGCCGCGATCACGCTGAAGTCGCTGCTGGCCTCGGTGGCGCTCGGCCTGGCCGCGGTGCAGGTGCTGCTGGCCCTGTGGCTGTACCGCAAGCTGCCGCTGGCCGGCAGCCCGCCCCGGCCGGTCCGGCCCGCCCACCGGATCCTCGGGTTCGCCCTGTTCGCGGTCACGGTGCCGATCGCGGTGCACTGCCTGCTCGCCTACGGAGTGCAGCTGGGCAGCGCCCGGGTGGCGGTGCACTCGCTGGCCGGATGCTTCTTCTACGGCGCGTTCACTGCCAAGGTGCTGCTCGTGCAGTCCCGGCGGCTGCCCGGCTGGGCGCTGCCCGCCGCCGGGGGCGCCCTCGCCATTCTCGTCGCCGTGCTCTGGTATACCTCCGCACTGTGGTACTACAGCGGCTACCAGCTCCCCTAGATCAGCCGAGCTGGGCCAGGTTACGTAGTGCGCACCCCAACTCCCAGAAAGGGTCCTGGTTACGGCGCCAGCAGCGACCAGAACACCTGCACATCGAAATCTCCGCTCGACGGGTCGGGATCGCCGTAGATCTCCCAGCGAGGGCCGGCCAGCCGGTACCCGTTCGCCTTGCTCCATTCGCACACCACCTGATGGGTGTCGCCGATCTCGGCGATCGGGCCGGTGTGGGTCGCGGTGGCGACGAGCCCGCCCGGAAGCGTTGACGCGACAACATCCCCGGCGGGATCGAATGAGCCGCTGACCTGAACGCCGACTTCGACGTTGGGGACATCGTCTTTGTACAGCATGATGTTGTGCCCCTGCTTGTAGAGTCCCTCCGGAGCGCCGCCGCGAAGAAAGCTCCACACCTTGTCCAGCATCGGGCCCCACATCGTCGGGAAGTCCGCCCACGTGGTCGCCGCCATTATTACCGCCGTCGGTGTCGGTCCGACGGTCTTCACGATCACCTCGACAGCCATGGCGCGGAGCATACGCCGCCGCCCTGACCAGCACAGGTGCCACCCGCCGGAGCCTCTGGTCGCGCATGCGCAGAGCACCGCCGGTCACCATCGCGACCCCTGGTGCTACCCGGCCGCCTCGGCGGCGCTCTTGAGATTGTTCAGCCACGACGTGAGCGACCCGTCGAGCACCCGCTGCATGCCTGCCACGTCGGCCTCGACGGGAGCGCCGGCGAAAGACTCGGTGGTCTCCACGTGAGTGCCGGCCGGGGTCGCCGTGAACACCCATTCGTGCACGCCGGTGATGCCATTGCCGGTGCCGCCCCACAAGACCCGGGACTGGTCCTGCACCGCGTACACCGTGGAGGTCACCGTGAAGCCAAAGCTGGTCCAGGTGAACGATCCGCCCGGCGTGAAGGCCCCGTTCAGTTGGGCCGCTGTTATATCGGACTGCCAGGCTGGCCAGGCGTTGACGTCTTGATGCAGCGCCCAGACCCGGCTCACCGGAGCGCTGATGTCAATCTCATGATGCGCCAGGACCGGCGCGTCGCGGTCGACACTGGCAGGGGTATCCACCGTTGAGACCTTCCCGGGTCGCTGGACAACCGGCTCAGCTGCAACATTATCTGTGCCCCGAGCGCGTGATCTTGCCCGCTCCGGTTCGAGTCCCTCCGAGCGCGCACTGGACGGGGAAGGCATCCGGGCGGCGGCGCAGGGTACGCGGCGCTGCAGAAGTGGGGCAGCCCTCTCCGTGCCCGGCGCGGGTGTTCTACTGGGAACGTGGATCGTAAGCGGGTTCTCACTGGCACCAGGCCTGCTGCGCAGTCCAGTGAGCCGGCTTCTGCTGTGCTGACCGCCGAACGGACCGAGGAGGTGCGGGCCAGGGTCCGGCTGATGATCGAGATCACGGCCCGGGCGGGGGCCTATCGCAAAGGGCTGCTGGCCGCGGCCAAGCACCTCAGCCCGGAGGAGGCGGCGATCATCTCCGATCTGGAGCGGCATGGGCTGCAGGTACCGCAGCTTCGTGATGTGCTCTGCGGTGGCCATGTGCTGATCGACGACCCGCAGCTGTACGAGGACTGGCGTTTTGCCGAGGTCAGCCATCCGCGCATCTCCAGCCACCACCGCGACATCGATAAGGCCCGCTACCCGGATATCGGGATGCGGGGGCTGGTGGTCAGGGAGAAGCTGCATGGGCGGACGGCTCAGGGCACCTGGGTGCAACTGGAGAAGACCCCGGCCGCTTTCGGCCAGCGCAAGCTGCCCAGCCTGACCGACCTGCGACATCTCATGGACTACGTGGTCTACCGGGTAACCCGCAGCAACGTCGGTCCGTGGGGCCTGTCGCAGATGACCGAGCGACGCCCGATGTACCTGTCGCCTGATCTGGCCGTCCCCACGTCGCTGCCGCCGCCAGTTGCCGAGTCCCTGGCCTTGACGCTGCGCCGGATCTCGGCTGCCGACGACACCACCGCCGTGTCGCACGATCTCGCGAGCCGGTTCCCGCCGAGTCAGGCGGACCCGGCGAACGAGCTTGGCCAGACGCTGACCGGCCGGGCCGGGAGGGGCCTCTTCGGCAACTCCCAGGTGTGGGTCACTGAGACGCCGCCCCGGAGCTTCGCAGCGATCTTGAGTCGGCTCCGTGAGCAGCCGCGGGCGGCGGCGTTGTGGGCGGAAGCGGGGTCGTCATGAGTGACGCCGACCCAGGAGATACCCCGGCACCAGGCCTCAGCGAGGCGTCTGTCCCCGAAGGGCTCGTCTCGGCCGTGGTCAACCTGGTCGGCACGGGACCAGTGCTGCTCGGCGCCTACACCATCGCCGAACTCACGGCCGTCGATGCGGTCGTGGACTTCCTGGAAGCCCGGCCATCGGACGAAGCGCTCACCGAGGCCGTCCGCTCGCTGGCGGCCCGCCAGCTGATCGTGGCCGGCCCACCCGGGGAGCAGGTGCAAGTACGGGGAGACCTGGGCATTGCGGTGGCCTTCGAGCAGCGCGCCCGGATGGTCCTGGATGCCCGTGCGACCGGCACCGGTCCCGGTGAGCCGTGGCGGATCCTGCTGCTCCCCCAGCCCGAGCGGATCTGCCTGCTGTTCCGCATCGACACCTTCGGCGTCCACCAGATCGGCCTGTACAAGCTCGACGAAGCCCTCAGCATCCTCACCGCGTGGCTGCCACGCGGGCCACGGGCGGAGCCTGATCCGGCGGCTGACGCCGACAGCGTGCTCTCCTCGTCCGAGCGCTCGGCACTGGTCACCGTCACCCACTACACCACGCAGGGGTCGGCCGAGATCGCTAGCGCCAGTACTGACCTGATCCTCGCCCACCACCACGGCCGGCTGCACCTCTTCTCCCGGGACCCGAACGACAAGGACAAGCTGGTGCCCAGTCCGCGCGGGGACAAGGACGTCCGGGACACGCTCGCCGACCTGCTGACGTGACACCGGATCCATCACACCGATCGTCGCCTCGGGCGGCCGACCGAGTTCAACCTGCAGGCCTGTCGTCATGCCACACCAGCGTCCATTGGGAGGCCCGTAGCCCGCGTGTCTAGATGCGGATCTTGGTGACGGCGGTCCCGATCTTCAGGCCGGGCTTGAACAGCGTGGTGGCGAACGTGGTGTTCAGTGCTGTGGCCGCGGTCTTGGTGAGCCGCAGGACGATCCCGCGGGCGGTTACCCAGTGGTGGTGAGCCTTGAGCACCGCATGCGCCAGGCCGAGGTGGAACAGCGGCACCCTGGCGTGTGGGTTGCCGTTCACGATCCCGGTCAGCACCTGGTGGGTCAGGCTGATGGTGAAGTTGCTGACGGCGATCTTCTTGCCGGTCTTGGGGTCGGAGAACAAGATCCCGCCGCGGTGCCGGATGTTGCCGCCGAGCGGGTTCAGGCTGACCTTGCCGCCGGTGACCGGGAACCGGAATTTGACGATCACGCCGGATTTGGTGTGGCGCACGTGTTCGGTCCCGGGGGGGATCGCGGTGGGGATGATGTGGTGGCTAATCAGGGCGTCGGCGATCCCTGGTGCCGTGGTCACCGTGGTGTGTCCGCCCTGCACCTGCACCCTGGTGGCATGGCCCGTTGCCTGGTGGACGGTGGCCGCCGGTGCCGCCGCTGCCGCGGATACCGTCAGCAGTGCGGCCCCTGTGATGGCGGTGGCCAGCCGCTGGAACGCTCGCATGTCCCACTCCCTTCCGGCCGCGCCCACGCGCGGCTGTTCCTTACCTCCTTACGGGCCTGGGGGCGTGCTGGATGCGGCGAGAACCAGATTCCGGGTTCAGGGCATACCGACGCTTGGCGTGGTTCAGCTGGGCAGCGCCCCGCGCACCACGCTGATCCGCGAGTGCGCCGTGCTGCCGTTGAACGGCTGCAGCGAGACGTCGATACGGGAGTAGTTGTGCAGGTCGGTGCCGGGCGGGACGGTGAACTCGCCGGTGTGGCGGCGGTTCAGGTCCCCGAGCGAGATCATGCTTACCCCGTTGCGTGCCAGCAGCCAGACCTCGAAGAAGCCAGGGCCCGATGGCGCTTCTACTGTCACGCGCAACCGAAGGCCGGCCGGGCTCGTCTGCATGACGGCGCTGCCGCTGGCTGCCTGCCACTGCGGGAACTGGGGCAATGGGCGCAGGGCGCTGGTCCCCATCACGTGGATGACGGGGGCCTGCTGCTGCCCGATATGGATGATGGCCGCCCCGCCGGCACCGATGATCAGGCCCGCGACAACGCCCACCACCGCCGCGGCGGCCGGGCGGCGCCAGGCAGGTCGGCGGCGCCGCAGGCCCGCGGCGCCGCCGGGCTCCGGGCCCGGCTCGTGGCCCCCGGCCATAGTCGGGCCCTGCCCGGCCCGGACATCGGGGTGGGCCGCGACGCGGCTCCACAGCGCTGGCGGCGGGCTCTCCAGCGCGCCGCTGTCCCCGGCCTGTTGGGCCACGGTGACGACCGAGACCAGGGCGCGCAGCTCGTGGGCGCAATGCGGGCACCGTGCCAGGTGGGCCCGGGCATCCGGACCTTCGGCTTCTTCACCGAGCGCGATCAGGGCCAGGACCTCGGGATCAATGTGAGACACCGTCAGCCTCCAGCCTGGTCCGCAGCCGCAGCAGGCTGCGGCGGATGTGGCTCTTGACCGTGCCGACCGGCAGCCGCAGGGTACGCGCGATCTGATCATGTGTCAGGTCGGTGTAGAACGCCAGCGTAATGATCAGCCGCTGCGGCTCGCCGAGGCGCGCAAGCTCGTCGGACAGGACCACGCGGTCGATCACCTGGTCGACGGCTGTCGCCTGCCCAGATGCGGCCTGCTGGCCGACCGCGGCGCGCAGTGCCCCGGCTTCCCGCTGGCGGGAACGGAACACGTCGGTGACCTTGTTGCGGGTGATCGCGGTCAGCCAGGCGGCCAGTCCGCCGCGTTCGGGGTCGAAGCTGTCCCGGCCCCGCCAGGCCGAGACGAAGACCTGTTGCGTGACATCCTCGGCATCGGCCGCCTCGCCAAGGGACCGCCGGGCAATCGTGTACACCAGGGCGCCGTACCGCTCATAGGCGAGTGCTAGAGCCTCCGGGCGCCCCTTCTGGAACACCGCAGCGAGGTCACCGTCCGAAGACCGCTCCATGACGGCGGCGGTGACAGCACCACCAGGGCCGGCCGCATCCTCCGCGGCGCTGTCCTTCCGGCCGATCATGTCAGCTGTTCCCGGGGCGTGAACGCGCTCGGCCGAGCAGGTGGCGCAGGGCCGGCTCCAGCTCAGGGTGACGGAACCGGTGGCCGTTACGGAGCAGCCGCCGCGGGCTGACCCGCTGGTCTGCCCCGGCCAGCTCGCTGGCGCCCTCGGCGCCGAGCAGGAGCCGTGGGCCCAGGCCGGGCACGGGCAGCTGCAGCGGGCGGCGCAGCACCCGGGCCAGTGTCCGGGCGTAGTCGGCGTTGCGCACCGGGTGGGGGGCGGTGGCATTGACCGGGCCGGCCAGCGTGTCGTCAGTGAGCGCCCGGTAGTAGACGTCGGTCAGGTCGTCGATGCCGATCCAGGACACCCACTGGTGCCCCGCGCCCAGCCGCCCGCCCGCACCCACCTCGGCCAGCGGCCACAGCAGCCGCAGGGTGCCGCCGCGCGGGCTTTGCACGATGCCGGTGCGGACCAGCACTACCCGCAGGCCCGCGTCCTGCGCCGGTGTGCTCGCGGCCTCCCAGCCGGCGACCACGTCGGCCAGGAAACCGTCGCCGCGCGGGCTGTCCTCGGTGAGGAGTTCGTTGCCGCGGCGCGGGCCGTAGTAACCGATCGCCGACGCGGTGACCATGACGGCCGGCCCGCCGGGCGTGGCGGCGGCAAGCTCGGCGAGCCTGCGGGTGGGGGTGATCCGGCTGGCCCGGATGGACCGCTTGTGACCAGCGGTGAACCGCCCGGCGATCGACGCCCCGGCCAGGTGCACCAGCGCACTGGTGCCGCGCAGCAGGTCCGGGTCGGGGTCGTCCGGGTCCCAGCGCCGCTCGCTGTCATCGGCCGGTGCCCGGCGGACCAGGCGGATCACCCGATGGCCGCCGCTGGTCAGCAAGGCGGCCAGCGCCGAGCCGACCAGCCCGGAGCTGCCGGTGATGGCCACGGTCAGCGGCTCACTGCGGAGCTGCCGTGCCCACTGATGCGCCGCGAGGTCACCCGCCAGCTGGTGGTGCCGGTATCCCATCACCGGGCGCAGGAATCCAGCCGGGAGCGCGGTGACGACGCGGTCAGTGATCTGCGTCGCGGACGGGGTGAGGGCGGCGAACTCGTGGATATGCCGCCACGGCAGCGCCGCGCGCAACGGCAGCGACGCCAGCTCGTCGGCGAACCGCCGGGGCGGGTCATAGGCCGCCGGGTCATGCCGGGCCACCCACCGCAGCCCGCCCGGCAGTGCGAGCTCCGCCCGCCCGTCGCGCAGCGACGCCGTTTCCGCCGCTACCCGGACCGGCAGCCACGGCGGCATCAGCCGCACGATGGCGCCGGGCCGGGCATGCCAGGCGAAGACCTCATCCAGCGGGGCACCGACCGTGCAGCTGAAGGTGTGCGCCATCGCCGTCACCCTGACCCCGGCCCGGTACCTGCGGGCAGGGAGCGGCGCGGCGTTCGCTTCGGCCCGGTCATGAGGGGCGCTGCAGGATGAGCTGGTGGACGTCGAGGTAGCGGGCGCGGAAGCCGGCCTCGGCGTAGGCGAGGTAGAGGTTCCACATCCGCTGGAAGGCCGGGCTGAATCCCAGCCGCGCCACCTCGTCGGTGGCGGCGGTGAACCGGGAGCGCCATTCGGCGAGCGTGCGGGCGTAGTGCGTCCCCATGGCCAGGTCGGAGCTGATGCGCAGGGCCGTGTGTTCGCGCAGGACATCGCCGATGGCCTGCAGGGAGGGGATCTGGCCGCCGGGGAAGATGTACTTCTGGATCCAGGTGTGCCCGTGGCGGGTGGCGATCAGGGCATCGTGCGGCATCGTGATCGCCTGCAGCCCGGCCCGGCCGCCGGGCGCCAGCAGCCGGTCGATCGCGGCGACGTAGGCGGGCCAGTACTTCTCGCCGACGGCCTCGATCATCTCCACGCTGAGGACCACGTCGTAGTGGCCCTGGACCTCCCGGTAGTCGAGCGTCCGGACGTCCACCCGGTCGGCCAGGCCGGCGGCTGCGGCCCGCTCGCCCGCCTTCGCCGCCTGCTCGGATGAGATGGTCAGCGTTGTCACCTGGGCGCCACGCGCGGCGGCCCGGATCGCCAGCTCGCCCCATCCGGTGCCGATCTCCAGCACCGTGGTGGCGGGGCCCACTCCGGTGAGGTCGAGCAGCGTCTCGTTCTTGCGCCGCTGGGCCCCGGTGAGGGAGTCACCGGGGGCGAACAGGGCGCCGGAGTAGGTCATGGTGGGGTCGAGGAACAGGGCGAACATCTCGTTGGACAGGTCGTAGTGCCGCTGGATATTCCGCCGCGCCCCGTCCGGGGTGGCCTCGTCCCCGGCGGGCTCCCGCGCCACATACCAGCGGCGCAGCCCGCGCACCGGCCCCCGGGTGACGGCCGGCAGGTGCGCCGCGAACACGGTGAACAGGCCGGCCAGGTCCGGGCTGTCCCAGTCGCCGGCGATGTAGCCCTCGGCCAGCCCGGTGGTGCCGGCCCCCACGCGCCGGTAGAACTCCGCCTCGTGCCGGATTTCCAGCACCGGGGACCCGGCGCCCCCGGCGCCGTACCGGGTGCCGCCGGGGGCCTGGACCCGGATGGGCAGCCGGGCGGCAATCGCCTTCACCAGCGCCCGGGCCACGAGCGCCCGGGCCGTCCCGGCGGGGGGCGGCGGGATCTCCGGCCAGGGCCGGTAGCGGTACGCCGCGGCCTGGGTGGGCGGCACGGGGACCGGGTGGAACGAGGTGATGGTCACTGCACACCTTCCTGCGGGCGATGGGGCGGGCGGCGGAGGACCGGGTGGCCGCGGGCGAGCAGCCTGATCCCCTGCCAGCGGATGAGCGCGGACACCTGCGCGGTGACCCACGGGTGGCGCAGCGTGAGGCCGAGCAGCCGTCCCGGCGTGTAGGCGTGCCGCCGGCCGGTCACGGTGGCGGCCAGCACAGGCTGCCCGTCCAGGCCGAGGGTGACACCGAGATGGAGTGCCTCTGCCGGTTCGGGCAGGCGCATCCGGTACGACCCCGCGACCGGCAGGAACGGCGAGACGTAGAAGTTCTTGGCGGCCGTGGCGCGGCCCTGGGGGTCCGGGCACAGCAGGTAGGCGTACCGCTGGCCGTAGGTGTTGTGCACCTCGGCCACGACGGCGGCCAGGGCCCCGTCGCGGCGGTGGCACCAGAACACCGTCAGCGGGTTGAACACGTGGCCGAGGACGCGCGCGTGGGCGAGCATGAGCACCCGGCCGCCCGCCAGGTCGATGCCGTGGTGGGCGAGATAACTGTCCACGTTGACGCGGATGGACGCACCGGGATCGCCGAGATGATCACGGGCGCGGAACGCCGCCAGCGGCCGCAGCGCGGCCGGGATGCGCGGCAGGTCGTCCAGGTCAACCAGCCAGAGATAGCTGTCGTAGCGGAACACGCGGCGGGCGGGACGAGCCCGCACGTGGGTGATCCGGCAGGTGTAGAGCGCGGCGCTCACCAGGCGACCCCCAGGGATCTGGCGGCCTGGGCGCCGGACCGGCAGCCGTCCTCGTGGAAGCCCCAGCCGTGATAGGCGCCGGCATAGGCGATCACCGGCGTGTTCAGGCCGGCGAGCCGCCGCTGGGCGGCTACCGATTCCGCGGTGTACACGGGATGGCCGTAGGTCATCCGCGCGAGGACACGATCAGGCCGCACCCGCCCGGCGTCGTTGAGGGTCACCAGGTAGTCGGCTTCCTCGGCCAGGCCCATCAGCCGGTTCAGGTGATAGCTGACGGTGACCTGCCCGGCCGCGCCGCGGCACCCGGGCAGCAGGTAGTTCCACGATGCACGGGCGCCCGGCGCCGACGGCAGCAGCCGGGCGTCGGTGTGGAGCAGCACCTGGCTGTGGGTGTAGCGGAAGGCCCCGAGGACCTCGCGTTCTGCCCTGGTAGGCCGGTCCAGCAGGCGCAGAGCTTGATCGGGGTGGGTGGACACCACGACCCGGGAGAAGCGCTCGGCGCGGCCCTCGCCAGTGTGGATGTCGGCGCCGCCCGGGACCCGCCCGATGGCCCGCACCGGGACCCCGGTGCGGACGGAGGTCAGCTGTTTGGCGATCCGCTCGACGTAGGCCCGGGATCCGCCCACCACGGTGCGCCAGCCGGCCGACCTGGCGACCGAGAGCATCCCGTGATGGGCGAGGAACTCGAACAGGTACCGGGCCGGATAGTCCAGCGCGTCGGCCGGCGGGCATGACCACACCGCCGACACCAGCGGGACCGCAAAATGGCGGACGAAGTACGGCCGGTACCGGCCTCGCGCCAGGAACTGGCCCAAGGTGAGCGCATCCTGGCCGGGCGCGCCGAGCAGCCGCCGCGCGCTGGCGAAGAAGACCGGGATGGCGGCGAGCATGGCGAGGTACTCCGGCCGGGCGAGAGAACCGGTGGCCGCGAAGAGCCCGCGCGCGCCGCGGGCCCCGGCGTATTCCAGCCCGCAGCCCTCGCAGCGCACCGACATGCTCATCTCGGTGTCGCGGGTGGCGACCCCGAGCTCGCCGAACAGGCGGAGCAGGCGGGGATAGGCGCGGGAGTTGTGGACGATGAAGCCGGTGTCGAGGGTCACCAGCCGGCCGCCACCGGTGGCGATGTCGTGGGTGTGGGCGTGGCCGCCCAGCCGGTCGTCCGCTTCATACAGCGTGACGTCGTAGGCGCGCTGCAGCAGGTAGGCAGCGGTCAGGCCCGCCACGCCGGCCCCGACCACGGCGGCCCGCGGCCGCGCCGCCCCCGGGCTGCGTGACACGATGCCTCCCTCGCCTTCCGCTAGAAAACAATACTAAAATACACTAAGCTCGATCCCAGCCAAATCCCGGGGAGCGCCATGGAGCTACGCGAGGCCGCCGACGCGCTGGGCGTCCACTACCAGACGGCCTACGCCTGGGTGCGGCAAGGATCGCTGCCCGCCCGCAAGCGGGGCCGGGGCTACGAGGTCGAGGACGTGGACGTGCGGGCGCTCGCCGCCCGGCGGAGCGCGGGGAGCCCGCCCGCCCGCGAGGTCGCCGTCCGGGACTGGCCCGCGCAGGCGGACCAGCTGTATGCGGCGATCGCGGACGGCGAGGAGACCCACGCACGCCGCTGGCTGGACAGGCTCGCGGCCGGGGCCACCCTCACCGATCTGTGCGAGCGGGTCATCGCGCCGGCCCTGCGCCGCATCGGTGACGACTGGGCCGCCAGACGGGTCTCGATCGCCCAGGAGCACCGGGCCAGCGCCATCTGCGAGCGGCTGATCGCCCGGCACGCCGCGCAGCCTCCCGGGCGGCCGCGAGGGTGCGCGGTGGTGGCGACCCCGCCCGGTGAGCGGCACGGCCTGCCCGCGCTCATGGCGGCCGCCTGCCTGCGCGAGGACCGCTGGCGGGTGCATCATCTCGCCGCCGACCTGCCGGTGCCCGAGGTCACCCGGCTCGCGGACGCGGTGGACGCGGACCTGGTCGTGTTCTCCTCCGCCACCCGCCAGGGAGCCCGGCGCGCCCGGGCGGCGGCGCGGGAGGTAACGGCGGCGAACCCCCGGCCGCTGGTCCTGACCGGCCAGCCGGGCGACAGCGTGCGCGACCTGATCCGGCTCGCGCGAGACTCCCGGCACCCGGGCGCCGACCAGCCACACCTGGCCTGACGGAAGGACCCGCCCTATGGCCCGTTACGCAGCGACCGTCACCTCCCAGCACCCGGCCGCGGACACCTTCAGCTACCTGGCCACCTTCACCAACACAGCGGACTGGGACCCCGGGGTGATCTCCGCCGAGCAGCTTGACAGCGGGCCGGTGGAGCCGGGTACCCGGTTCCGGCTGGTCGTGCCGTTCCTCGGCCGGCGCCTCCCACTGACCTACCAGGTCATCACGCTCGTGCCCGGCCGTGAGATCGTCCTGGCCGCCAGCAGCCGCCTGCTGCGGGCCACCGACCGGATCCTGGTCGATCCGGCCGCGAGCGGCGCCACCGTCAGCTACCAGGCCGACGTCCGGCTGCGCGGGCCCCTCGCCCTGCTCGACACCCTGCTGCGCCCGGGCTTCCGCGCCGTCGGCCAGCGCGCCGCGGCCGGCCTGGCCCATGCCCTGGCCACACCCTGGGCCACCCACCAGGCACCGCAGCCATGAACCGGCCCGCGGAGGCGGCGGACGCCGCGCTGGAGGCGAGTGTCGCCGGCAGCTTCTCCCGGATCGGGCTGGGAGTCCGTTCCCGGCTGCTGCCCGAGTTCACCGCCGGTGCCCCCGCCACGCTCGAGGGGCAGACCGTGGTCATCACCGGCGCCACCTCCGGGATCGGTCACGCCGCCGCCATCGCACTGGCCCGGCTCGGGGCCGCCGTGCACTTCCTCGCCCGCGACCCCGTCCGGGCCGCCGACGCGCGCCGGCGGATCGCCGCGGCCTCGGGCAGCCAGCAGGTCAGCTACGGCCTGGCCGATCTGGACGACCCCGGCTCGGTCCGCGCCTTCGCCGACGGCTACCTCAGCACAGACCGCCGGCTGGACGTGCTTATACACAACGCGGGCGCCATCCACACCAGCTACCAGACCAACGACGCCGGGACCGAACTCACCATCGCCGGGCAGGTGATCGCCCCGTTCCTGCTGACCAGCCTGCTCCTGCCCGCGCTGCTGGCCGCCGGCCAGTCACGGGTCATCACCGTGTCCTCCGCCGGCATGTACACCCAGCGGCTGGAACCCGCCATCGTGCAGATTCCGGCCAGCGGCTACCGCGGCGTCACCGCCTACGCCCAGGCCAAACGAGCCCAGGTAGCGCTCAGCCGGGAATGGGCGCGGCGGCTCGCCGGTACCGGCGTGGCCTTCCACGCGATGCACCCCGGCTGGGTAAACACCCCGGGCATCGCCGCCGCGCTCCCCCGCTTCCACGCGGTCATGCGGCCGCTGCTGCGAACCCCCGCCCAGGGCGCCGACACCATCATCTGGCTCGCCACCACCGATCCCGCGCGGCTGGGCAGCGGCAAGTTCTGGCATGACCGGCGCCCGCGCAGCGAATACCGGCTCCCCTGGACCCGTGAGCCATCCCCCGTCGCGCGGATCCTCTGGGACCAGATCGAGTTCAGCCAGCGCCGGCTGGCCCGGCAGGCCATCGCCGCCCACCGGGCACGCCGGGGCTAGGAAGCGGGCCGCTGTGTGTAGCGTTCTGAGCCGCACTTAGGGCAGGCGCGGAACGCCTCGGCTTGCGCGCCGACGGCCATGCTCGACTGAACCTCGACCCGGAGTTCAGCCCGGTCAGCCGCTGTTTGCCCGCCGTGTGACGTGACGCCAAAACCGGAGATCGACTTGACCCGCCGGCGGGCGAGCTGCCGTGGCACACGCCAGGGCCAGCCGCAGTCAGCGCAGGTTCTTTCATACTCCCGGGCCTGCCAGGGAAGGCGCATCATGCGATCCTCAGCGGGACTGGCCGCCGTCGCCGCTTGTCGGCTCCCCGCCGTGCTGCCTGGCGTACCGGCGCTGCTTGCGCAGGGAGTCGGCATAGCTGGGATACATGTCTTCGGCTGTCCGGGTAGTCCGGCGGCTCAGGTTCCGCGTCTCGAAGCCGGTCAAGGCCAGGAATCCACAGACCCCGAGCACAAGTACCGCGGCGATGATGATGTATTGCCACCACACCGTGAATCACCTCTGGCAATAGACGCCAACGGCGGTGCTACCCGGAGGTGACAGCCTTCATGCCCGCAACTACCCCCGAGCTGCTAATGCGGCACTCCCCGGCTCCGGTTAAGGCGGTATGTGCGGGTAGGGGGTTGGGGAGCTCCGCCCACGGTCGGCTGGGCCGCCCCTCCCATCAAAGAAGGGACGCTGGATATGTGGGTTTTCCTGTCCGCCAGGCTGCGGAGATGGCTGCTGATGGCCATCGCGCTGCCGCTGGCGCGGTTCCTGGTCCATCGACTCGCCCTCGCCGCTGACCGTCGCGATGCCCGTTCGGCGAGGCTGCTCCACCGTGCCGACTCGGCAGTGACGGCGGTGTCGCGCCGAACTGGCCGCCGGGCCAGACGCTAGTACATCCAGTTCCGGTAGCGAGGGCGGGAAGCCCGGTCCCACGTTCGCCACGCCTGGGCCTGAAGCCGTTCACCATCGCAGGCGTCGTGCCCGTACAGCAGGCCGTAGCTGAACGCGTTCTCGCCGCCCAGGTGCGCGGTTATGCCCAGCTCCCGCTCCACCCGGCGGGCGATGACAGTGTCCTGATGGTCGCCGAGGACCGACTGGACCTGCTTCATCTGCTTGGCGAACCGGCTGGCCTTCTTGCCGATCGCCGGGGCCATTGCCTCGCTGGCGTAACGGGCACGCTTAGCCGCCTTGCGCGCCTCATGCAGAGCCCTATCCGTGGGCTGGCCGGGTGACGCGTGCCGCGCCCGGCGCATGCGCCGACGTAGCTGCCGGTAAGGACGTCGCGCCTCGGCCGGGAGGACATCGGCAGCTGGCATCGCCGCCTGCGGGGCCCATGGCGGCTGAGCCATCAGCTTGTCTAGTTCATCGAGCAGCGAGAAGTATCGCTGGGAGTCGAGTGCGGCTAGCAAGGCGACGCGGGCGCCGGCGCGCACCGACGCGAAGTGGCCCTGTACACGCGCCTGGACTGGGCCGATGACGAGTTCCGCCGGTGTTTCGCCCAGTGCCGCCAGCAGGTGCCCGGCGAGCACCTCACCGTCACGTGCCTCTCCGAGCACAGCGCCCAGCCACTTGAGCTCGGCGGCCAGCTCCTGCGTGCCGTCGCGGCGGATGACGTGCCCGAATGATCGCAGCGTGCTGCGCAGCCGCCGGGTGGCCACCCGCATCTGGTGCACCGCGTCCGGCTCATCCCTGCGCACCATCGGATCGAGGCTCTTCAGCCTTTCGGCCTGTGTCCACAGGTAGGCCAGGACGACCTGGCCCGCGGATGACGAAGACGTCAGGGGCGTTGGGTGCGCCCGCTCCGGCAGCTGGCCGCCTAGCGCCCGTTCCAGCTTGGCCGACCGTCCTGCCGGGCGCAGGCCGGTCCGGCGCAGCAGTTCATCCGCGGCCACAAGCAGCTTCCGGCTGCCGCCGGTGAGCTCCACCTCGACCTCGTGCCAGCTGGACAGGGTGGTGGTACCGCCCAGGGTCTGGGCGGAGACGTCATCTTCCGCCACCTCGGCCAGCGACTCACCGGTCTGGCCGAGCAGGGTCATACGCTGTCGGTGGGTCGTGATCCGGGCGACCGGCCGAAGCGGCTCGCCGCGGGTGTGCACACGGATCAGTTCGGCCAGCTCACCGGGCACTCGCCGCCCGCCCCGGCCGAGTGGGAGCCGGATCTCGCGGCGGGTGGCGCCGCCGATTGGCAGCTTCAGGTGCCATCCGGCGTCATCGCCGCCACGGCGCCGCCGCAGCGTGATTCCGGCACGGATCAGCCGCAGGTCATCAGTGTCGTAGTACTCGGCCTCCAGTTGCTCCTCGTCGGGCCCGGAGGTGCTGGCAACGCGCGGCAGGTCATCCAGACGGGGCAAGCCTGCCCCGGCGGGTGCGTCGTACTTGGTCTCGGTTTCGTTCACATTGACTGCCATATCAGCCCGCTACCCGCAGCAGGCCAGGCAATCCGGTTTCCCGCAATTCACTGCGGAACCGGACCTGCGGCGGGCGAGCGGCGGCGCGAACCACCGGCCGGCGAAGAGGCAGACGACAACCGGCCCGCGTGTTTGGCCTGTCCCGGGCCGGGCAGCCGCAAGCGTTACGACAGACCGGATGGGCGGGCCTGGCGGTCCCGTCCCACCGCGCCCGGGGGCCACCGCGGCGAGTTCGGCCTACCTGACGTGAGCGAGGTGTAGACATCGCCCAGCCGCTGACCGCGCAAGAGGCCGCCGGTGCCCGGCCGGGCGAGCCGCGGACGGCGCGCTGACAAGCGAGCGAGACAAAGGACCGTTCACACAGGAAGGCTGAGCCACATGGAACCGCAGACCGTTGTCGTCACCGGGGCGAGCGCCGGGATCGGGCGCGCCACCGCACGCCTGTTCGGGGAGCGCGGCGCCAGCGTCGGTCTGATCGCGCGCGGCGAGGCCGGGCTGGACGGCG
>Ga0207663_10000248_pt1 | contig 23848 bp, 22 predicted proteins | sample LARL53metaG_FD_184346 | JGI IMG/M metagenome (GOLD analysis project Ga0207663, IMG submission 184346) | Corn, switchgrass and miscanthus rhizosphere microbial communities from Kellogg Biological Station, Michigan, USA - LAR L5-3 metaG... | ecosystem: Host-associated > Plants > Roots >...
TGTACAACAGCCTATAATACACTAAAAGTATCAAGAAGAATCTTTCTTTAACTTTTAGTTTGAATGGTCTGCCAGCACCAGCACCAGCACCAGCACCAGCAGCACCTACTTCCTTTCTCTCTTCCTTCTAGAAAGAAAGACGCTTTCTTTCATGCTCATTATATGTTGATTCTATTTCTGCATAAATAGCATTAAATTCTGATATTTCAAGTCCAGTAAACGATCTAAATAACAAAGGCTTCTTCGATAGCCTAGCATAAGATATCAAAATAGCATCGAATATATGCTGTATAGTGTAGAATATAGCTGTAGGCCCTTCAATTATGCAACAGGTCTAGTGCATAAAGGAATGAAAATTTTTGTAGGACTGATTTATTACTGATGTATTTTCTTTTGTTTGTGTATTCTGTTGATTTTCGGGATTTTATCCTCTGGCATTCGATGTGATCTTCGTTGACTGATTCTTTTATAATATACCACCGTAGGCGTGATGTCTATAAAAAGATATATCTTATCTAGAACTATGATGCCATCGATGAATGTAACTACTAGATGTTGTCAATTAAGGCAACATATTTTTACTATGTTGATAGCGAATTTGAAAGTAATCGATATCAAAACAAAAAGAGTCGCCATTTTGAATGATCAACAACTTTGGTTCATCACACGTTATATTTGCCAAGAAGTTGATTATCAAAAGGTAACCAGACCAAGTTATATATTAGTATGAGTGTTTATTATAATTGTTGTAAATTATACAGTGTCCTATACCAACAATTGAAATAATTTATTTCCTATAATTTCGACACCTCCACTTCTCATGCCTGTTTGAATGCCCAGTATGTGTAAATAGAATTTCTTACTATGAATATACATTCATTAATATCCATACTTCCTCCTCGGATTGCATCTCTGGCTTATATCTATATTTAGTTACAAGAGATAGAATACAATACTATTTCCAGTAGATGGATTACTTATACTAATACACAGTTACAATCAATAAAGCGAATACACAGTTATATCTAATAGACATAAAGATGAGCTTTAGTACAAAATAGGGTTTCACATAAATAGTTTATCTCCGAGCGTTCTGTGAATGAATCGAACTACAATGTCATACATGGTAGCGACAATAGTCTCCTTCGCTGCATTAGGCGCATTAACAATGCAACCCACGCTTGCAATGGCGCAAACACAATTTACAAATACAGCTACAGATCCTACGTCTTCCACAGGCTCACGATCTTCCACAGCTTCTACAACTACAAATCCTGCTTGCGGACAGGTTGTTTCGGGAACTGTGGTGTTAACGTCCAACCTTCACTGTAATGGAGATGGATTGCTTATAGGAGGTGACCATACAGTAATATATATGAATGGTCAGAGCATAATGGGTCCTGGAAAAACCACTTCAAAAGTAGGTATTATGATACCTGCCTATAATGATGTCCAGGTAATTGGACCAGGAGGAATAAGTGGCTTCCAAGCTGGAGTTTTGATGACCGGATCTCACAGAGTAAGTGTAAGCACGATAATTGTCCAGGACAATCAAATTGGAATGTTCGTGACTGGTACCCGTGATACAATGCTTTCTGAAAATATACTCAAGGGAAATACAATTGGAATAGCAGCTCATTCTGCGAACAGTATTGACGCTGAGACTAACATAATAACTGGTAATTCATTGGCTGGAGCTACACTGGTAAATACTGCAGGATCTACTCTAGCAATGAATACTGTAGCAGGATCCACTAATGGCTTCTTTCTAGATCCTCAAAGCCACGATAATACAATAGACTCCAACACAGCACTGAAAAACGTTCAAGACATTAACAACGCCAACTCATTAGCTCCAAACATTAATCACAATAACTACAAAAATAACCTTTGCAGCACTAGTGCTCCTGGAGGATTATGTAAGGGTGGATCATAACTACTACTCCCCTTTGCATAAGATATTTAATAATAAACAGAAAACCAAATGACGTCCCACATCTATTTTTTATTTAATAAATTATGAGCTTTTATGATCTGTATAATAGATGAAGATACATTCATTATGATGATTAACTCACACCAACAAAAAATAATTGACAGTCTAATGCCTTTAAAATCCATGGTATACCTTCTATAACTTCAGTGCGTAATTATCACTCCATACGAACGTCAACTTTCAGATAAAGATGTTATGCTTCTAATAATTTATGCAAAAACTGCATAGAATTACAAAACCATAGAATTATAAAGCTATAATAATGTTAGTATTTAAAAAATTTTATGCGTTAGTGGCTCTGTTGAGGCCATCTATTCTTGATAAGGCAAGAGCTATGTAATATGGCCATACCGTACATGCAGTGAAAGAATCAAAGTATGTATGTCTGTTATGCACTGTTATGCATCCTGAAGAATGCCAGGATGCCACTATTCCTTCATAGGAAGAGCAAATCACGTTTTCATAGTCTGGTAGCGTCTTGTTCTGGCTGCTATCATACAGTATGAGGGTAAAGGTTACCGCATGTTACAGAATGGTTGGTAAATAGAATCTGTATGTATAATACAATAGTTCTGGACATACAAAACTGAATGGAGTGTTAGAATAGAAATCAGAAAAATTAATAAATTTCATACGAGTTCTTTTTTATGATGTATAAAAAACAACAGACAAATTATGTATTGCTGTCTGGGATTGTCGTTTCAGCCATACTCGTAGCATCATTACATATCAACAATAGCCTACTCGCACAGAAAGCGCTTGCTCAAGGCACCGCTATGACGAATGCAACAAGTAAACCTGGCAGTACGACGACTGGTGGCAAAACAGCAAACCAATCTGGTGCTGTAACAACCAAACAAAGCGATATAAATACAGTACTCAACGCAGTTCGTAATACTAATGCAACAAGTATGGCAACCAAGAATATTATCAATGCAACAACAGCAGGTAACATGACCAGTACAGCAGGTAACATGACCAGTACAGCAGGTAACATGACCAATAAAACTGGTTAGATTGTTATCACTAATAATATGATGATGATATATAACGTCAACGTCAACTACGGATAGTAATAACTGACTATTGAAGTCTCATCGTTTATATGATATCTAAGGTACCTTCCGGTATTTTTTGACGTCTTTTTTAATTTCAATTCATCTCCGGGATGTACTCAAGTTGTGTATTCGAGTTCTCGGAGGATTTCTCTTCGATTCTTTTCAAGGGCTTACATAAAGCGGTTATATAAACACAAAATATCTTTCTGTACAAGTAGGACCCTGCATTTCTACAGGGCAACCTTAAAGTATGCCATTTGTACGGTTTACCTTTACGAATGGTTACTGCCGAGATTAGAAAACTTCCTGAGGAAGGCGACATTGTTATTGCAACTATCAAGGAAGTTATGGGTCACGGAGCGTATGTTAGATTAGATGAATATAATGGAATGACCGGGTTTCTTCATATTTCTGAAATTGCGACAGGATGGATACGTAATATTGAACGTTACGTAAGACCAAAACAGAAGGCAGTTTTAAAAGTAATCAGAGTCGACAAGGCCAGAGCTGAAGTTGATCTTTCACTGAAGCAAGTATCGGGAGAAGAAAGAAAATCCAAGCTCATAGAGATTAAAAAGAATGAAAAGGCGTCTGCCTTCTTGGAAATCATAAAGTCAAAAGCTAAAATTAATGATATTCAATTAAATGAGATAGAAGACAAAATTCTTCAAAAGTATGATTACGTTTATGACGTTTTTGAAACTGTTGCAAAAAAGGGAGTCGATGCTATTCAAAATCTTGGATTATCGCCTGAAGTCGTAAAAGCTATTGAAGAAGAAAGCAACAAGATACAGATTCCACACGTTGAGATCAGAGGTGTGATAGAGATTTCTCTGAAAAGGTCAGATGGCATAGATGTAATTAAGAATATGCTTACAACAGTAGAATCAAGCAAAAGTAGTGCAAACGTTGATGTCACCTATATTGGAGCTCCGAAATACAGGATTGTTATAGTAGCAGAAAATTTCAAGGTAGCGGAGAAAGCAATGAATAACGTGGTAGAAAAGGTTCGTTCTTCTATTGACAAATATCATGGCACTTTTAATTTTATTCGCGAAGAATCCAAGAAAACACATCAAGGATAAGTAAATGAAACGCTTTATTCGAAAATGTCCATTATGTGGAACATATACGTTAAAATACCAATGCCCAAAATGTAATGCATCTACAGTTGATCCCCATCCTGCAAAATACTCACCTGACGATAAATATGTCAGATACAGAATTGCAGATCGTTATACAGAATCACATAAATAAATATACTTTTATCTGTCGATCCTTTGCAGACTTGTAGCCTCTATGCTTCGAAATATTTTTTCAGCGAAGCCATGATTCATCTGGCTTGGATTATTGTAATGTGAACCACAATATTTTTCAAATTTATTTATTAGGAAATTAATGATAATAAAATAAAAGTAGCTGTAGTTGTCTCTTGCTAATAATCAATCCCTTTTTTCGCCTTGATGCCTGATTGATAAGGATGTTTAATTTCTCTCATCTCTGTTACTAGATCAGCTATTGCAATAACTTCATCTGGAGCATAATTACCTGTTAAAACCAGACTGGTTTTCTTAGGCTTTTTTCTTATAATGTCAAGTACATCCTGAACAGATATTAAATTTAGTTTCATAGCATAGTTGATTTCATCTAATATCATGATGTCATATATTCCTGATGAAAGCCTATCCCCCGCTAGTGCAACCGCTTCTTGAGCAGCCTTTTGATGAACTTCGATAGGGTGGTCATCATCAATAATTCCTACAAATCCTTTACCGGCAGCAATCATTTCGAATTCTGGTTCTAATCTCTTTGAACTGCTGAGTTCGCCATAATACCATTCTCCCTTAATAAATTGAATCATTCCCACTTTGTAACCATGACCCACTGACCGTAAAACAATCCCTAATGCAGCAGTAGTTTTCCCTTTACCTTTTCCTGTATAAACGATAACTAGACCTATATCTGAAGACATATTGCTTATACATTTTAATTATAAAGTAAAAAAGCTCATGCATAGAAGATGCTTCTCTATTCTTCCAGTCAAGGTAGTTAACAATATAAAATGTGATATATTGAAATACTCACATCTTTAGTAGAATGAATATAAGATTTATAAAATAGCAAGAGAAATCAAGAAATTGTGTATATATTAAAATAATATCAATAATAGTATAGGTATGATAGTAAGCAATTACCTAGTGATCTTCTACAAAAGAAAACTGAGCAACGAAACTGGCTATATTATAGATAAGGATAAATTCATGGCAGGCAAGTACCTGCGATATTGAGGAGGGGCGATCCGTCTGATAAGAATGAGAATAATAACGAAGACATGCTAAAAACTATTTTTCAAAAGCAAAAAGAGTTGCATCAGACTATCATGACGTGTTCGCCATCCATTGACTCACAATATTCGAAGAAGTTTCTTTCTCTGTCAAACGAGGAAAGGATATCTGCACTCTGTACTGCCATAATCCATGAAGCAGTAGAACTGCAAAGACTAACCAATTGGAAATGGTGGAGGAAGATGCTAGAGTTTGATGAGAATCAAGCGAAGGAAGAGCTGATTGATATATGGCACTTTGTTGTTGATGCTTCAATAGAGCTTGGAATGACGCCCCAAAATATATTGGATGAATATGTCAAGAAGAACCAAATAAACATAGATAGACAAAAGAATGGTTACTAGTAAATTATTTTTGCCTTCATCATGCCTTGTAACTCTTCTACAAGAATAATTAACACTTGTCGTTCCAGTCTGGACGTTTCTAGTCTGCAAATTTAGAGGAATCATATTCTGATTCATCATATTCTGATTCGCATAGATAGGATTATCTTCCTTATCTTTTATTATTATATCAGGGGTATACCACTCTTCAAATTTCAATAAGTATGTCGTGTGGCAGGTGAAATCAATCATAGAAGACAGATAATGTATGGCAGTAAGACGCGCTTCTGACAGAAAGGACATAATTAAACCTGTATAAAAAACCTCGATCTGACAGGAAAACGATAATGCCACCTAAACTACAGCAACTAGAGATTCACACGAGCATGATAATGTATACCATTATGTGGAAGAGTACCTGATCACTCAGTCCAGAACAACAGGTAAATCTTGGTAAAACAAGAAGAGAAGAAGCAAGGTATTAGTATCTAGCCGCTACTGAAATGCGGCTTCTTATTTAGCTACGCTATTCCAGCCCACTTTATGGCCATCTTGCCATCCATGACCGCCAATCGGCAGAATAATCATGACATATATCAGGAATCCCGTCAGTACCTAACCATTATTATTACCTGCGGGACGCTTGAGGAAAACTATGTCCTTCGGATTCTTGACAACCTTCCAAACCAAACGCATACACTTGGCATCATGCAATAGAATAGAATACATTAAGGATAGGTGTCAAATCTACTATTATAGATAGGATGATGACTCGTGATATACGTTCTTGTCAACCAAATCATTAAAATAGTAGCTAAAAAACAGGGCATAATGAATAGTCTGTCAGTTTTATGCTTGTTAATTATAATACTGACCTCTTTATCTGTGTCTATTATTGTTCCTTATAGCAGTTACGAACAGACTATATCAAAGAAAACCACCTCGTCATCTTTCCCAAGTAAACAAGCAGGTATAACGATTAATGACACAAATTATTTAAAGGCAAATGTTACAGTCAATAACTTTAATCTAATAGCAGATTTAGCTACTAGTGACGTACAACAAACTAAAGGATTGGCTGTTAAAGACCATTTACAAGAGAAGGAAGGAATGTTGTTTGTCTTTCAAAAGCCTGCACAATATCATTTTTGGATGAAAGACATGAAATTTCCAATTGATATTATCTGGTTAGATGACAGGGGTACTGTAGTACATATAGAAGACAGACTGCAACCATGTCTCCCTGAGTTTATCTGTCCTTCTTACGCTCCTACTTCAAGTAATACACTGTATGTATTGGAAACTGTAGCAGGGTTTTCTCAAAAACATAATGTGAAGGTTGGAACACATATAGACTTCCATTTAACCAGATCGCAGATGGGGCTTTATCCTGTAGTGATTAGCGGCTAGGTTAGTTACCTCGTTTTCACTACAATGATCAACAAGTTTACCAGTTGTACCATGTTCAAACGGTAAGATGATAATAATAAATGATGAAGTCTTACACAGACATGCAGTAGAGATGTATTACAAAGACTTGATAATCTATGAGGGATGAGTTTGTCAAAGCCGACAGCCTTACTATGCACAATAATAGCAATGGCATAGCCATAGAGATTAGCAAGCTGACAAAGCGTTTTGAAAATATTAAGCTCTGGACAGTCTCTCTTTAACTGTGAAGTATGGGGAGATATTTGGCCTGCTGGGGCCCAATGGATCAGGCAAAACCACAAATCAATATTGTTAGCGGTCTGTCCAGACCAGAAGGACCATTGTATTGGCTTACTACTCTAGTCATAAGAATGTTAATTGCTCCTGCTAACGTTGGTATAGGAGTAGCCATAGGATCAAGTGCACACCGCTTTCAGCGAGTCACAGCAATTGGTATTACACTCCCAATAGATCTCTTTTTCCTGAGTGGTGGCATTACTGTGACTGCATTCCTTCCTCCTAGCTCCAGACAATTGCCCATTTTATTCCTACCTTCTATGGAACTCATGCATTGCAGATGGCAACTTTTATAGCTCAACAGAAGGCCTAGCATAGGACATATCCGTACTTGTTGGAACTGCATTTGAGACGCTTGCGCTTGGTGCGTTTTCGTTAGGAAGAAGTACATTAGCATAATCATAATAAATAAATGAATAATAGTCCATCACTGAAACTCAGTTACTCCCGTTTGGTTGGCATACATCAGCTATCGTCCAAGCTAACCTAGCATTAACTTTAATCAGTCCTCACTTACGTTTAGTCGGCAAGCCATGATAACGATAATGACAATAATGTCATAAATCTGAAAGAGTACTTTTGCTTAATGGTGATGGTGGACTTTACCTAGCAAATGCGATTTGTCGTTTTCTTCCACTACTCCCAGTGGTTTCTGGCAATGAGTTATAGGATCTACTTACATACTTCGTCACAAATACTTCGTTTAACATGTTAGCTGCTTTATCTGATTTTGTTGAGTAAATGCCAGAAAAGCACTATCTGGAGCAGAAAGAAATCTAGCTCAATAGCGCAAGGATATCATAACGAGTAGATGTATTTCTAATCGAAGGACAGAACTTGCTTAATGGACGGTTACCTTCATCTTTGTGATGCTCTCCATTGATCTGGTAAATTCCGTAGAAATAATATTTAGAATATGTGCTCATTGAACAAATCATAATTCTAACATCCTGATTATAGTCTTCTTCTTGTTTTATTGCTACAATCTTGTTGTGCGGAGATGATATATTATACATACTTAAGAACATTCCTGAATATTCTATAAAGTCTATGTCTAACCTTTTTATAACACAAACAATTTTTCTCATCATATGAAAGATAAGGTCTGTGTTCTTGGTGCAGGCAGTACTAAATATGGCAAGCTAAATGACAGTATTATTGAAATTGCATTAAATGCGTCAAAAGATGCTATTGATTCTGCTGGGATTACGCCTAATGATATTCAGGCAGGCTACATCTCAAATGTCTTTGGGGTTGCTGACAAGCAGGTTCATATGGCTCCTGTTATATTGAGCAATCTCGGAATTCCACATGTGCCAGGACTTACAATTGAATCTGCTTGTGGTTCAGGTTCTGTAATGTTTAGAGAAGCATATGCCAATATAGCAGCAGGATTTTATGATTGTGTTTTGGGGCTGGGTGTTGAAAAAATAACACATACTGGAACTACCCAGAGCACTACTTTATTCTCCTATTGTTCTGATTTCTTTTATGAAGGAGGAAATGGTGCATCGTTTCCAGGACTGTTTGCATCAATAGCCAGAGCATATATGACTTCATACAAAGCCAATGAGGAAGACCTTGCTAATGTTGCAGTAAAGAACCATGAAAATGGTATTCTTAATCCAAAAGCTCATGTTCAAAGAAAGATAACAGTTGACGATGTGTTAAAATCGCCAGTCGTAGCTTCACCTTTGAAGCTCTATGACTGCTGTCCTTTTTCAGATGGAGCATCGGCTGTTATACTTTGTAATGAAGAGTTTGCCAAGAAGGTTGGGAGGCCTTATGTAGAGGTTATTGGTTCAGGCAGAGGCGCTTCGCCAGCTGCAGTTCAGGCACGCAAAGACATTACTACGATCCCAAGTACTGTAGATGCTGCCAAGCAAGCATACAAAATGGCCAATATTACTCCAAAAGATATCGACTTTGCCGAAGTCCATGACTGTTTTACGATTGCAGAAGTAATTGATATCGAGGATCTAGGTTTCTTTCCAAAAGGAACTGCTGTCCATGCAATAAGGGAAGGAGCAACACGTAGAAATGGCGAAATCCCAATTAATCCTTCTGGTGGATTAAAATCAAAGGGTCATCCAATTGGAGCAACAGGCATAGGTCAAGTTGTAGAAGTTTTCGAACAGTTTATTGGCAAAGCTGGAGATAGGGAGATTAAAAATGCAGAATATGCTCTTACACATAACTTTGGAGCTACTGGCGCAAGCTCAGCAGTTCATATCTTTAGAAGGGTGGGATAAAGAAGGGTTGTCGGAAACGAAACAACAGCAACAGAAGGATTTGAGCTCACGTGAAAAATTTATTAAATCTGCCAATGCCGGAAAGATATTAGCCAATAAATGTTTGCGTTGTGGACATATTATGCTTGAGACAATATATTATTGTGAGAAATGCTTTGGTAACAAATTCGAACCCGTAGAATTTGAAGGAACTGGTAACATGGTAACCTACACAACGCAAGATGTGGCACCGGAAGGATTTGAAGATACAGAGTCATATGCATGGGTTGTTTTTAAGGTAGACGATGCTCCCTTTAGAGTGTCAGGATTTCTTCCAGGGGTTAAATCAGCCAAGGGTCTTTCTATCGGAACTAAAGTTAAGGTATCTAGTTTCAGTCCAAAGCATGGTTTACTGTTGCAAAAGATCTAATTTAACATTTACTTCGCACTAGTTGTACATTTTGTAAAACAACATTAAGGACACTTTTATTATTATAGCTTGTTATTGTTTTATTAATGTCACTGTCATCGGTAAATGTAGTTTGTAAAAAATGTGGATCGACTCTCTGTTCAATGCGTACATTGAAATCCATTAGAGATGCTTTACGCCCCTATCATAACAGATGTACTCTTTGCGGTACGATGTTGAACCCAGGGGATTTTACAATTTCAGTCGAAAGATGGAATAATAATGTCTGAAATAAACAAGATCAATCCTGTTTTATTTTAAAAAATTATCTACAAATAGTTTTTTTACAAGTATTTCAAGATAACAAAAAGACTGCAAAAAAAACAGATATAATATATAACCTATAAATGCCATAGTTTATATCATCACATTCATCATATTTTACGTTGAATTTTGTAGCTTAGCTTTATAGTAGCTTTTGGTACATGAAATTTAACACTAATCTTAACATCTGATAATATAAAAATTCGTCCAGAAGATGGACAAGCACCAGCAGCAACAGCAGTTTAAGAGTGATATAGTAAACGCTAGCCTAGTGTTGAATAACCAGCTCACTCGATTAAGGATGCTTGACAAGAAGTTTACTGCAATGAATACCGATCTACGCAATCAAATTGCTGCCAATATAAAGTCAGGTAACAATGACCGTGCAAAAGCTATTGCAAATGAGTTAGCAAATATTCGACACGTTCAGAGAACTACACAGAATATGAGCCTTGCATTAGAGGTTGTGGTAATTCGCTTTAGTACCATTAACGAATTTGCAATAATCTTGGAAACTATCAATCCAACAATCGAAATGATCAAAGGCATTCAAAAAGAAATTTCGAAAGCTGTTCCAACTGCTAACGAGGTATTATCGGAAATGACCTCAATGACATCTGATGTCCTAATAAATTCCAATATCAAGTCAGAGGCGGGCAAAGTTCCGATTTCAATTCCTGTGGATACAGAAGCTCTTTCAATATTAAATGAGGTTGAAGGAATACTCGAAAATGAGGCAAAGGCAAAGCTGCCAGAAGTTCCAAATTCCATTCATGCTATCAAAATAAAACAAGAAACAGACGAACGCGTAATAGAGGATAATCGAATTATGGTTGAAGGCTAAACTTGCCAATCTGTTAATCAGCTGAATAGAGTAGAGCCTATTACACCAATAGTTAAAAATTATATACAAAGTAGTTTTAATCAGTTGGTCAGAATATGGGGTGCGATGGAACAGTTGAGTAATGATTATTCATCTCAAACAGAGTCTAGGCGAGATGAAATAGAACCTAGACGAGGTGGAGTTTTGGAATCCGCTTCAAAGCGAGTCAGGATGATTTTTTCCGTTATGGCTAGTCCTAATAGAATTGATATTCTTCGTATTTTGAATTCTAAAGGACCACTTACCTATTCAGAACTAAAAGCTCTTGCAGGATTTAAATCTAAAAAAGAGTCTGGCAAATTTGCTTACCATTTAAGAAAGCTTCTGAGGCAATCACTTGTTGCTCTTAACAAGGGCGAGCGACGGTATACAATTACAAATTTGGGCAAATTGGTACTGAGCCTTGCCAGACAGATAGAAGAAAGATCAATAATCGAAAGTGGCAAAATGTATGTTAGGACGAGCAAACACTCAATTGAAGAATTCAATTCCCTTAAGATAATTCAGTCTCTTGTAAGAGAAGCAAACATGCCGCTTGAACAGGCTCATAAAATTACAGAAGAAGTTGAAAATAAAATATACAAATTTCAGACAGCATATTTGACTTCATCATTAATTCGAGAAACTGTAAATTCTGTTTTGATTGAACATGGACATGAGGAGTACAGAAACAAGATGGCTAGATTAGGAATGCCCGCATCAGATATTTTAGAGCTGTTAAATAATATAGATGCCTCCAAAAATGGAGTTGATAGTTTATTATCAAAAGCTTCACATTCAATCTTTTCAGAATATCTGGTAATTAACACACTCACAAAGGATATTGCAGATATGCACTTGGCTGGCGAAATAAATATTTCTAATAGTGGTATCTGGGGGCTAATCCCTGATACTATATTCCTAGACGTTGCTGAATTTGGTGATAATGGCATAGATTTTAGAGGCAAGTTTTTGAATGTCTCTAGGATGCCAACACCAAGAAACACTGATGACTTTGTAACCGCTTTGCCCATTCTTATTTCACTTCTAAGTAGAGAAGCCTCCTCAGAAATCATATTGGATGGGATTATTCCACTACTTCTAAGACATATAAAGGAACCAGAGAAAGTTGAATCGCAATTTGCAAGAGCACTCTTAGGATCTTCTGCAGCTCCATCACATTCTTTGTCTGGTCTTCCTATTACTACTTTAACTCTTCCAACATATGAATGTGATAGTAGAATAATCAATTCGTTATTGGATGGTTATAGAAAGTATGTAGATTCTACGCCTGTTCCCCGGATAGGAATATCACTTAACTATAATAATGATAATAATAACATCAACGAACATTCAGAGCATATAACGACGGCATTACGTGCTGGTGGCATTATCTCAATTTCACAGAATGGATCAAAAGGTAGCAGTGGTATATGTAAGTCTATAGACGGCAAGAGTTCTGGTACAGTCCTGACTTTACAATCCTTGTCAATTAATCTTCCAAGACTTGCATATCAATCAAACAATGATGAAACTTATTTTCGAGCAAGACTTGCTCTTATGATAAAGCCCGTATTACTTGCAATGTCAATGAGAAAGAAGGCAATTGCAGATTTCATTAGGAAGGGAATAGTCCCTGCACTTGCCAGCAGTACCCAATTTAGGCAATTTATTACAACCAATATTTTAATTAATCTTACTGGAGCCAGAGAATCAGTCTATGATATTTTGGGTTACGATGCTGACAACAACGGAATAGAGGTTTTACAAAAAGTATTGAGGACTGCTGCAGATGTAACTATGGAGCAAGGTAAACATATTGGAGAGGATTCTGTAGGAATTGCCATGATATATGACGACAGTGCAGAAAGATTTGCAAACCTTGATTCTGATAAATATGGCAAGATCTCTTTCATGTCACCCCAAAAACTAAATAATAAACCTGCTTATTCACAAGGGTTTACGTTGAATGGTAAAGACTTATTTTTATCAGATGATAAAGGTGCATCTAAAATTAATGAATGTATTTCAATTAATAAGCTGCTGAACGGTGGACTATCGGTAATGTTAGATGTAAGCGATCTTTCCTCTTCTAATACCGAAATAAAAAATGCAATTGAAGCAGCATCACAGCTGCAATTTTTCCGTCCAAATCTTAAACTTTTGGTATGTAATGGATGTGGTAAGAGAACAAAGACGCAGTTTATCGAAAATTGTGAATTTTGCAAGTCGCCTTACTTGTCGCCAATTTGTTTATAGCGATGTCAAAATATGCAAAACATGAGCAACAAATAGACGTTCTACTTAATGCCTTTAATGTTATCCCAAATTTTAGTTAGATATGACAGTAAATCAAAAACTCATTTTCATCACATTTTATAGATGAGCTAATTCAAGCTTCTGCTATGAGAATACAAGAACGACAAGATTTCATTGGCCACTGAAATTCTAGGTGTAAACAAATTCCTGCAATTTATAATGTAGATTTTACATTATTAAAACAATAAACAAGGATTTTTCACATACCTGAGTACCTCTATATGTTTCTTTATGACACAAAATAGATTATGTTAAAATGTTATGTTTAACATTTACACCCATGAATCGTTATTTTTTAATTAGACAAGGCTTTTAAAGTGATATATTTTTCTGTATACAAGAATGGCAGGGGTCACCGAGTTTAATAACTCAAAGAAGAATTTAATTATACAGATAAGAAAACGGGATGGCAGAATCGTCAACTTTGTACAATCAAAAATATCAGATGCAATCTATAAGGCACTTGTAGCGACGGGTAAACCAGATTATCCATTGGCAGAAAAACTGGCAAACAAAGTTATACATAAGATGGTTCAGCAGGGATACGACCCAATTGAAAAAGATGGAACTCCGAGTGTTGAAGATGTACAGGATATAGTAGAGTCTATACTCATTGAGGAAGGTTTGTCTGAAACAGCAAAGTCTTATATTCTGTATAGACATGAACGACGCAAGGTCCGTGACGATAAGATGAAGATCCTAAATAAGAAGGATCTCGATGAAGTGGATAAGGCATTTGATGTTAATTCGCTTAGAGTGTTAGCAGCACGCTACCTATTAAGAGATAACAATAACGAAATTATTGAGGGCCCAAAACTCATGCTCGAAAGAGTTGCCATTCTAGTGGCAATTCCAGACATGATGCATGATTCACGAGTGTTCAATTTAGCAGGTAGATGTATCCAGACTATTGAAGAAGCAGAAAAATATTATGCTAAAATTGACGACTTTGATCTGAAATTGAAGATTGGCGAATTTTATCTCAATAAGTATCACTTCGAATCATTGATTCGACATTATATCTACCTTGCAAAGTCTGGGCAAATGAAAGTCAGCTTTAAGGAACTACTTAGACTTATGGTCGAGGGTAAGTTAGCAGTGTATCAGGAACGGATTAAAGAGTATTATAATTTGATGGTATCAAGAGACTTTCTTCCAAATACACCAACATTGATGAATGCAGGCGCAAGACTGGGTCAGCTGTCCGCATGCTTCGTTCTTGACATGCAAGATGACATGTATAAGATCATGAAGTCATCAACAGATGCTGCCATGATCTTCAAATCAGGTGGTGGAGTAGGAATAAATTACTCTGACTTACGACCAGAAGGTGACATTGTCGCTTCAACTTCTGGAGTAGCGTCTGGTCCCACTTCCTTCATGAGGATCATTGATACAATTACAGATGTCGTAAAGCAAGGTGGAAAAAGGCGTGGTGCAAATATGGGTATTCTTGAAGCATGGCATCCTGATATTGAAAAATTCATAACAGCCAAGACAAAACCCGGTGTGTTTGAGAACTTTAATGTAAGCGTGGGTGTTTGGGAAGATTTTTGGTACACCCTTGTAAACAAGGACAATAATCACAAGTATACTTTACATAACCCAAGGACTCGTGAACCAATAAAACAGATTGATTCACACCAGTTAATGGATTTGATTGCACTAAGTGCATGGAAGAGTGCTGAACCTGGCATTATTTTCTTTGATAATATAAACAAGTATAACCCGTGTGCTAATGCGAAGAGTGGACCACTACGTGCAACTAATCCATGTGGCGAACAATCTCTGTACCCATACGAATCATGCAATCTAGGTTCAATCAATCTTGCAAATTTTGTAAAGCGAAAGGCAGATGGAATGTATGAATTCGATTGGCAAAGATATGAACAGGCGATTAGACTTTCTTCTCGATTTCTAGACAACATCATTGATATGAACAAGTATCCTATTGAAGAGATCGATATTAATACAAAGCTGACAAGAAGAATTGGCCTTGGTATAATGGGCATTGCCGATCTGTTATTCTTATTAAGAATTCCCTACAACTCGAATGAGGGCTATGGGTTCATGAACAAACTTGCAGAAGCAATATCATACTATAGTATTGAAGAAAGCGTTGCTATTGCAAAGTCAAGAGGTCCATTTCCCATATTCAAAGAAACAGATTATGTCCTAGGTAAGATTCCAATTGCAGGATACTACGAGTTACCAAAAGAAATGCAAACATATGATTGGAATTCGCTAATTGGAAAGATCCAAAAACATGGAATCAGAAACTCTTGGACAACAACAATTGCCCCCACCGGTACACTGTCTATGATCGCAGATGCTTCAAATGGAGTTGAACCGATATTTGCATTAGTTTTTGAGAAACGTGTAACAGTTGGAAGATTCTTTTATACTGACAAAGTGTTTGAAAATGTCTTAAAGGAAAACGGACTATACAACGATGAAATACTGACCAAGATTGCAAACAATTATGGCTCAGTACGCGGGTTGACTGAGATACCAGAGTGGATTCAGAAAATTTTCGTTACTGCAATCGATATCCATTGGACCGATCATTTGATGGCCCAAGCGATATGGCAGAAGTGGATTAGCAATGCGATTGCAAAGACAATCAATATGCCAGGCGACGTGACTGCAGAAGATGTGAAGTGTGCATATTTGTTATCACATGAACTTGGTTTGAAGGGAGTTACTGTGTATAGGGATGGCTCAAGGCATGAGCAAGTGCTTCACATTACTGGTAACAATTTAAAGGAAAAGAGATTTATTGTAAGACCAAGCAAATATGTCATTGACTACACATATACAAACATTACAGAAACATATGTCAGAGGACAAGTAGAAAAAATATTTAAGGAAACAGAAATACAAGAAGATCAAATCACTAGAGAAAGTACCCTCGATATTCCACAACAAATCAGTACTTCGCAGAAGATAATGCAAACATCACCAGTTGAGCCAAATGAAGATGAAATGTGTCCATCATGCAAAGCAAGATTAATAATTACAGAAGGTTGCAACATGTGCATTGAATGCGGTTTTAGTAGCTGTGTTTCAGGTTAAAACAATAACAAATACAAATGAATTCCACATAGACTTTTTATCTTTATCACCAAGAACAATTCAATTACAATTGGATTTATATTAATTATCAGGTTCATCCGCTCATGGAGTAATAGGTGATATACGAACACACTTTCTACACATATCAAAGAATTTCCTTATTGATTGTTTTTCTGTCTGTTCCAAGGCTTGGATGAAGTCATTACATCTCCAAATTTTGTTAAAGCAACGATCTGAATTTACCTGTCCTGTTCTTCTGCTAAATCAATTACAGATATCACGTCTTATGTAAGTTTATCAAACAGTATTGTTCAGTAAAACTTACTTTTATAGTTAATAAGTCATGGCAAAAATATTACTGAAGTTAATCAGACTTGAGATTTGTGCGTTAAACATACAATTAATCCATGAAGTTGAATCACCAGCTTTTGCTATATCTACTATAGTGATGTGGTACGATTAGAGATCAATGATTTTTGTTATAGTTATAATAATATTTTCATAAATGGAAGTTGTGATAATAGATATTACGTCCTGAAACTTAGCATTGTTATACTGGATCTTCATTTAACACTAAAGCAAGAAGAGCTGCTCTCAATTCTTTGCCATATGCAGCTTGCTTAAAGTATATTGCATTCTTTGTATCATCAATAGAATGAGAAATTTCTTCCATTCTGGGCATTGGATGCATGATAGAGACATCTGATTTTGCTCTTGCGAGTGTATTATTGTCAATAGTATATGTGCCTCTTACTTTTTCATATTCTTGTATATCAGGAAAACGTTCTCTTTGTATTCTTGTAACATAGATAATATCAAGTTTAGGCAAGATATCTTCAAGCTGACTATGCTCATATAATTTCAACTTCTTCCGTGCATCATAAATCGATTCTTTTCTAATACCTAACATAGGAGGTGAAATTAGATGAACTTCTACGTTATAATTTGCCAAAGCATATAATAAAGAATAAACTGTTCTGCCGTACTTTAGATCTCCGACTATGCCCATAGTAAGGTTATCAATTTTTTTCTTCTCTTTGAGTATTGTATAAAGATCAAGCATTGCCTGCGTGGGATGTTCTTCGCTTCCGCTTCCTGCATTTATTATTGGATTCTTTGATAATTCACCAGCAAATCTGCTTGATCCATCAAGCGGATGTCGTAAAATAATAACATCAGAATATAGATCAATTATTCGAATAGTATCAGCAAGATTCTCGCCCTTTTCAATTGAAGATGACTTAGGATCAAAGATTCCGATAGAACTTCCACCTAATGATGCCATAGCAGCTTCAAAACTCATTCTCGTTCTGGTACTGGGCTCGTAAAAGATATACCCCAAGGTCCTTCCTTTACCAAGTTCACTCTTTTCGTTTGGTCTTAAAGAGCTAATTTTGTCTGTCGAACTAAAGACGAATTCTAGATCTTGTTTGGTGAAATCCTTAATCGAGACTATATCACGATCATAAAGATGATTGTTAGGCATCTACTGTTCTCTGTACTACTTTTAATTATAAAAGGGTCACATAATAAATCTTCATAATGGAGAGTGCATATATATAATTAAATCAAAGATTTTGGGGGTACTTATTTGGTTCGATGTCTTAATTTTGCTTTTACCAAATTTATAAAGAATAAACAGGCAAGAACTTTAAACGTAACTATATAGCCCAATCTAAGACATATTGTATAGATATAATCAAAAATCGCAATATATTTATTTATTTTAGACTCATACCATGTTATCACTGAGTTCCCAAGCCAGTAATAGCGAAGTACGTAAATACAATTCACTGGTAGATCAACATACATTCTATCATTACCAAAAAGAAGGATGAAAGAAATGCATCTAAAGCCCGGGGATCCACTGACTATCATTCGCGAGGCAAATAATTCACTATCAATAATACCTTATGCTGAAAGAGCCTCTAATTTGGTTAATGAAGCAACTGCAATCGTATTATATCATGTGGAGTGAATTCACTAAAACATAAAATTGTGTCGATATATCTAGCTGGCTATAATACCATGCATTTGAAATCAAAAACTGGAAGGATAAGTCCTGCTCAACGTGATGCAGTTAGAGAAGTTGTCCGCAAAAACTTGGTGGGAACAGAAATAATAGCTGATTCATCGGATGCAATTACGATACAAGTTTTGCTTACTCTTCCAGAACTTTCAGTCAATACCGCAGTGAGAAGGATGTTTTTGATTGCATCTTCTATGCATAAGGATGCCATGTTATCTTTATCAGAAATGAATCATGAATTAGCGAATGCAGTGATAAAGTCTGATGACGAAGTAGATAGATTTAGCCTTTACATTTTAAGAAACCTAGTAATAGCAACACAGAATGAGCGAGTGCTTCGGGAAATAGGCTTAAAGAGACCGGCTGATTGTCTAAGTTACCGTGTTGCAGTAAAAAGTATAGAACGAATAGCGGACCATTCTTTTGGAATTGCTGAAAATTGTCTAAAGATAGGACGGCAACAAGAAATATCAAAAGAGGTCTTTGAGAAAATTGAAAAAATGAGCCATCTATCCCTGGGAGCCCTCAGTGATACAGTCGAGGCATTTTTACGAAGAGATTATGTCATGGCGGATAGTGTTGTGGATAAAGTAGAAGAATACGTTCATTGGAAAATGATTTAATTTCGTTTATTAACAAGAGAGGATAAGACGACTCCCAATGAACCTGTTAACAGCAACATCAGGCTAATTTTAGAGGACATACGAAGAACAGCAGAACATGCAAGTGATATAGCAGAAGCAGCAATGAATCAGACAATAGGTGAGGTTGTTATAGTGGAGAGAAGACCAGCAGCTACTTATGACAAATAACAAAGCCTGCTTTTGGTGGATTTGTAATTGTCCGATAGAATAGCGGAACATCATTATAGATAGAGTTGTTATTCAGATAGAAATAACACACATATACGCACATATTTGTTAAGGTAACTGCTGTTGTTACTTTATTCCACGTATTATAATAATAAGTGTTTGAACATTAGATTATGTCGAGTACTCTATTCATATTACTGCTGAAACACTATTTCCTTATAATTGACCTATTAACGCTTTGATTGTATCAAAGTCTCACAGCAGGCAGGATAATACAAAAGGCCGCCTTTTCCATTAGTATTGTTTTCAGGTTCTGCGGCAAGATTCGCTCAAACCAGCACGCACAGATAAAGAAATTACAGATAATGCGGCACAAGAAACGTTCTATGTTTCATTCAAGAAACTACATGGAATTCATTTTTTCAAATTGTGCATTATTCGAAGGTCATTCTTAAACAAGTCCAATTCAGCAGGAATATCTATGTCCATGAAGTCTTTAAGAGAGAGTGGTTTTCCAGTTTCCTTTGAAATAGTTTCCTTTTTCTTGTTCCACACCATTGAGTTAAAACCCAGGATGGATCTGGTATATCCTGTCATCTCTCGACAATATTCTCGCGGTTGAGGTATATACTGTCGATGGATACTCTTAGCAGAGTACATTGTTGTCCATAGTTCTTCTGTAATAAATGGACAGATTGGTGCCAGTAATAGCAAAATTGTTGACAGAGAGACGTGCAAAGTATATACGGCGGATCTCTGTCCAATTTCGTCTGTTGTATCATAAGCGCGACCTTTCACCATTTCCACATAATGGGATGCAAATACATTCCATGTAAATTCTCTAATTGCGGTTGCTGGAATAAAGAAGTTAAAGTTATTAAAACCCTCTCTACATTCCTCAATCAATTTTGACAATTCTGCAATGATCCATCTATCCGATGAAGCTATATGACTAGGAGCATCTAATATTACATCAAATGAAGAAATGAATCTGGCAACATTCCATAATTTTGACAAGAATTTCTGTGCACTTGCGATTCTCTGCTCGGAACATCGGAAGTCATAACCCAGATTACCTTCGCTTGCAGACCAAAACCTAAAGGTGTCCGCACCATATTGTTTAATAATGGGAAACGGATCAATTACATTTCCTTTACTTTTGCTCATCTTTTCACCCTTCTCATCTATACCATATCCCATGATCCAGATCTCTGACCAGGGTTGTTCACCGGTCAGCTGGAAACAACGCAGCATTGTATAATAGAGCCAAGTTCTTACGATGTCTTTTCCCTGGGGTCTCATTTGTGTAGGATAACCGTAATTGTGCAATTTATGGTCCTTTCCATACTTTGTAATAAATAATGGCGTGATACTAGAATCCATCCATGTATCAAACGTTCTCTCTTCACCAGTAAACTCGTTATTGCTGCATTTACTGCATTTTTCAAATGGAGGTTCTTCTTTCCATGGACGATAATACTTTCCTGGTTCTGGAAGATTTGGTGTTTGGCAGCTGTTACAATACCATATTGGAATTTCAGTACCATAAAACCTCCTTCTTGACACTGGCCAATCAATTGCTACTGAATCCAACCAGTTGAGCAAAATTTGTCTATGTATTTCAGGATGGAATTTGATTTTCATCGCGAGTTTTCTTAAATACGGAATATAATCCAACTGTCGTACATAATAATCTTGTAATGGTATTATTTCAATTGGAGTTTTACTCCTCTCACACAATGGTGTTCGATGCATGATATTTTCTTCCCTTTCGATAAGGCCAGAATTTTTTAAATCTTCAATTATCTTCATTCTTGCTTGGTTTACATGGAGGTTAGCATATGGACCAGCAGCAGTAGTAGTTATTCCATTTTTATCCAAAGCAACAATTTCTTCCAATCCCAGTTGTCTAAATATCTGTACATCATTTTGGTCGCCATAGCTACATACCATAACTGCACCTGAACCGAATTCAGGTTTTGCAGAGAAGTGTGATAGGATTTCAACCTCCCTATTGAAAATAGGAACCAAGGCGTGTTTGCCTTGTACTTTTATGTAACGTTCATCTTTTGGATTGACGATGATTGCTTGGCATGCAAAAAGTAATTCTGGTCGCGTGGAAGCAATAACAATATTATCATTAGTTCCTTGAATCTTAAAAGATATGTATACTAACCTTGTTAGAACATCCTTGTAAACGATTTCCTGATCTGCTATAGTAGTTCCACAATCTGGACAATAATTGTTTGGCCTATTTGCAAGATACACAAGGCCCCGTTTCCATAAATCAATAAACGTACTCTGTGTCAAAGATCTAAATTCGTCTGAATCTGTGCGGTAATATTCTTTAAAGTTACCACTCAAACCCATGCTTTTCATTATATTGATCATTTCAGATTCTAGGTCATCTAGAGCAACTCTACAAAGATCAAGAAATTTTGATCTGTCCATCTGACGCATCCTAATTTTATATTTCTTTTCTGTGTAAATCTCCACTGGCAACCCATTCCTGTCAATGCCTATAGGAAACATGACATTGTATTTCATCATTCGAGCCGTTCTCGCAATCATATCTATTTGTGCATAGTGAGCTGCAGCTCCAATATGCCAGGGACTTCCTGATGGATACGGAGGTGGAGTATCAATTACAAAGGCCTGCTTCTGCTCGCTTATTGAAAACTTGAAAAGGTCGTCCTCTTCCCATTTCTTGAAAATGATTCTCTCTACATCAGGGTTCCATGATTTAGCTGCGATTTTAGGCTCCATTTTCTATTTTACCTAATGACATAGCGGTACGGATATTAACGTTAGTGTATTCGATTACCTGTGTAATATAATAATGAGAGATCGATCGTTGTTGTTGCATGTCCTCATACTTGTCTTGGCAGCATTATTCTTCCTATTTACAATGAGTATTTCTATTTTTTTGGTATTGGCAGTTTTTACAGCAGGGATATTTAGGGAATACGCCGAAAATTCTATGTGGATAGCATTAATACCATCCTCAATTTTTAGCATTCTATTTTTACAAAAAGTACTCGGCAGGATTTATGATGTATTGCTAGTTTATTCCACAGCCGATAGTAAGATAAATACATCACAAAAAAAAGAGTAAGTGAAGCATTGTTGCTCTTGGATCGTGATAGCAAATATGAAGCATTAACCCATTTAGTACATGGCAAACTAGGAAAGATGGATATAATCATCGGTATATTCTACTATCTCATAGTTCGTAATGCCTAAAGTGTGATCTGAGAATAAACAGTTCTGATGAACGAGTCAAGGGAATACAATCATGTAATGATGACCCTATTGATTATGGTATTGTTACGTATCCAGGCCTGTTTAAAAGTTCTGCCTATGTGAAAACAAAGGAGGCTTTGTTATTGAAATCAGTAGTAGTTTAATTAAGTACTATATAACCAGCTTAGTAAGGCATAGATTCATACACATCATACCTTGAATCTAAAGTATGACGTTGTAATATAATGTTTTTGATAATGCTACTTCGATGTAAAGAATACCATTGTGTGATCATGAAAAATTATCTTTGGAATTAAAAAAACGATAGTCTAAGATAAAACCGGATCCTTTATACCCAATGAGTTGAAGGCCTCAAGTCGCTGTAAACATGAGTAACATTTTCCACAATGTGACTCTCCTTTAGCATGGCAACTCCACGTTAATTCAAGAGGTACCTTCAGTTCAATCGCAAGATTGATTATTTTTTTTCGATCCAGGTCAGATAATGGAAGCACTATTTCACATGGCTCATCACTGCGAATTAAACGTCCCTGTTGGAACAGTGAATTTATCTTTTGTATATAGCCTTTTGTCGCATCTTTAAAGAATTTTGCATCATGACTATTATGGCCTCCTATAATCCATTTAATATCGAGGAATTCTGCATAATGTGCACTTATAGAATAAAATATTAAATTCCTTGCAGGAATATATGATGACAATCTTCCATCTTCGTTAGTTTCGTAACAGCCATTGTAAAAGTCCGAACATTCTTTAATGAAGGGAATGTCAATCTCCAAGAAATTTGCAACAGCTGCTCTTTTCGCTAAGTCAGCTGCAGACTTCTTTTCGTTTTCAATTCTGTCATGATAATTGAAAGTAATTGCTAAAACGTCTGAAAATTTCTTTTTCGACCAATAAAGACAGGTAGCGGAATCTATTCCGCCGGAGAGCATTACAAGTGCTTTCGATTCTTTTATCATTACTATCTTTTTTTAATTTTGGCAGTTAAGTGCGCCCCTTTGTTTACACCCTCATAAACGTAGACACCTAAAGCTTCGATATTTGGCGGCATTTTTGGCGCAAGCAACCTG
>Ga0207663_10000253_pt1 | contig 23397 bp, 20 predicted proteins | sample LARL53metaG_FD_184346 | JGI IMG/M metagenome (GOLD analysis project Ga0207663, IMG submission 184346) | Corn, switchgrass and miscanthus rhizosphere microbial communities from Kellogg Biological Station, Michigan, USA - LAR L5-3 metaG... | ecosystem: Host-associated > Plants > Roots >...
TTAGATCATTGCCCATCCTAGTTTTGATGTACCTAGAGCTTTGCTTTGAATTCATAGACCATCTTACCTTTTTCTTCAATGCGAATTCTGGAAGATAGTCAGAATCAGATGTAATTGCGCAATGTCGTATGCAGTAAGGATTCCATCGTTTGGTCTTTATCAAGCACTCAAGCTTTTCTCGCTCCCTTGGGTCAGTAATATCGCCGTGTCTTAATAGGCGGATCACTCCGTTATGCAATTGTTTCATGATGGTCCACAATACTTCAGGTTTTACAGGGGCCCCATTATGGAGATTGCAAATTAGTCGTGCTTCTGGACTATTTTTGAATGGATGTCGATTTATCCAATCCCTGACATAAGGAAAAGAACTGGTAAGCAGAATAGGACCACTTCCTGTTTTAGCTTCATAGGGTATCTCACCTTCGGCATACTTTTCTCTCAATCGAATATTCTTGATTTTGAGCGAGGTTACTTCATGGTTTCTAGCATCCATATCCCAGCACAGGGTCAGAGCAGCTTTGTTCCGTAAGTACGGTTCGTACTTTACTATACTTAGGAACTCATCCCGGTCCCAAATCTCCGTCTCTGAATATGGGCTTAGTCTCTTGGTTCTTTTTTCCTTTATTTTGGCAAAAGTAGGTGTAATCCACTCTGACTGTGCTATTGTTTCATCTTTTCCTCTCTGATTGTGAATCCATCTGATCAGATGTTTAATTCTATGCAAATAGTGATTCCATGTAGTAATCCATTTTTTGTCAGGATCTTGTTCGACTGATTTAACCTTTGTATCAAGAAACCTTGTGATTTGTTCTTTGTGACTTATGTCATAGAATGTAGCATCAGAACCTAAGTATTTTGCATATGCGATGACAGCCTTAAGAGCGTTATTCTGATGTCTTTCTGAAGAATCATTATCCTTCATATATTTATGAAATTCTTCAATAATGGTTGTGTTTGTCTTATTAGGTATAGATCTAATCTTTGTCACGGTAGTCGACAGCTTTGTTGGCATTACTTGCTGCTATTACCTCCTCTTGACACGGCTGATACGTCTAATGTATAGCAATATTCGATATATGAACCCGTATACATAGTGGGCCCAAGGGGGTTTGAACCCCTGGCCGACCGGTTATGAGCCGGTCGCTCTTCCAGGCTGAGCTATGGGCCCTCCGACACAATTTTCATGATTATGAGCATATAAAAGGGTTAACAATGGGTCATAAGTTAACAATTTGGAATCTTACCAACGTACTTTTCATGTACATCATCTAGTATAGTATTCAAACATTTCAACGACGAGTTGGATGCACTAAAAGCCTCCTCTTTCTCTGCATTCGAATCAATAGACTTTAATGCATCGCGCCATATAGCAGCATGTTTAATATCTATTTCCTGATGAATTTCAAAGTAATTTAAGCATCTTTTATCTGTTAAGCCATAGAAGTTTTGAAGACCTTCGATCTTGGTATTACTAATCTTTGGTAGCTCCTTTTCATATGCATACATCGCTGCTACACCTCCTATGACTGACTTTTCAGTCAAGCTTCTCATATCTTCGATAGCTTTGTTAGTCTTGTCACTACCTTGGTAGTCTAACAACTCTTTTTTTTGTACACCTATCGAGGTGGCAAAATCTATCCAGGGTGCAATATGGTCGGATTCTTCTTGCATGCTTTTATTTAGCACTTTGGTAAATGACATGTCGGCAAAGTACGGCAGAGCTGAGACAGATGAATTTGAAATGATATTTCTCACAAATAGAGGAATCGATTTTACTAATTGAAAATATTCCTTTGAGTAGCCCTGAAGATGATTAACGCTAAGATCTCCCTTAGACCAAAGTTGATAAAACGGGTGCCTTAGCAAGCTTTGCCCTTCTATTTCCTGATCTATTCTTAGCATGAAATTGTCTTGCACAGAAACAATTCAGATGCTACCCATAAAAAAATGTTTTCGCATCAATAAATGTCATCTTGGAAATAGAACCTAAGAAACGAATTTATGTGAATTTATTTTACTTGTGGACTGAGCTCCGGTGGTGTAGAAGAAAGTGTGTCTTCATGAATTAATTGACGACTACTAGTTGCACAATTCGGTCAAGCATTGTGGCCTTTCGAGTCGCAGATCCCGGGTTCAAATCCCGGCCGGAGCAATTCCTATACATCTGCATCTAAATCTACTTCCTGTAAACCTATTGTAAACCATTAATAACCTCAACATTTCAACATAGCATAAGGCAGGAAAGAACAGTCTTTGAAAGGAAATCCAAGTACAAATCCATTGATTGAGCTCTTTAGTGACTATTTGTCTAAGATTGATGGTGCATTGGAAAGGGAGATCGATCTTTATACTTGGTCGGAGTTTTATGCACCTTTACGATATGCATGCGATGGTGGAAAGAGGATAAGGCCATTGATTTTGATTCTCTCTTCTGAATCAGTTAGAAACAACGAGATGGAATCTGCTATGAAAATTGGCGAGCCTACATTTTTAGCAGCATCAGCCATCGAACTTTTGCACACGGAATCTGTGATACACGATGATATTATAGATGAACAGAATAATAGACGAGGTAAGCCTTCTTTTCATGTTAAATACGGCTACAATAGTAGCATACTTACTGCAGATTTCGTTTTGGGTATAATCCTTAACTTAGGATCCAAGATTAATAGTTCTCGGGTTTCCAGTGAACTTTCCAATGCGGCTATCAAAATGAGCGAAGGTGAAATGATTGAAATAAAACTCAGTAAACAATCTGAAATTGACGTCGATGATTACATTAAAGTCCTAGAATACAAAACTGCTTCTTTATTCGAGGCATCGGCAAAAATTGGAGCCATCATCGGTAATGGAGGTGAGGATGAGATTCATGCGCTTGCGTCTTTTGGAAATCTGCTGGGAATAGCGTACCAAATACATGACGATTTGATAGATTGGAACAACGAAGACAAGCTTTTTAATCTTTTAGTAAAGAAAAATGAACGTTCTGTGGAATTCGTTAAAAGTATGGAAAATATTTACTTGGCCTATTCCACGAAAGCAAAACATGAGCTTCGAAGAATTAATAATAGTATTGCCAAAAATCATCTGGAACATTTAACTGATTTGGCTGCAATTCAGATATGATTTCATAACTCGCTTTGCTCAGTTTATTTGGTAGACACAAATCCTCAGATTCTGCTTATATTGTATTACTATACTATAGTTCTAGTGCAAAGGAGTAATCGATTGATTAGGATTATTATCGATACCATGAGTGGTAATTACTGGTATCGGTTTTGACACGCCGATGTTAAATGTGTTACTAAACGTAGGTACAGCCTTTGAGGCAAACTCAAGTATCGGCGCGTGCCAGACTCCAAAACCAACCATAAACACAATGGCGAAAATTAATACAGCAGTCGTAGCCCTGGGTTCTTTGACCCTAGTCATATCAGGTCCCTCTTCCATGTACATTTTTCTCATAATCCAAGCATAGTAACCCAAAGACAGAGCACTATTAAGGACACCGGCTATTGCCAAGTATGGACCCCATGGAACCTGCGAACCACTATTAATAGCCGCGCCAAAGATTACCAGCTTTCCCCAGAAGCCGTTTAATGGTGGTACTCCAGCAAGTGCCAACAATGAGATGGAAAATGCTATGGCAGTTATAGGCATACGACGACCAAGTCCTCTGTATTTTTCCAGACTATAACTGGCCAACGCAGTGGCAACTGCTGCAGCTGCTATAAAGCCGGCTGACTTCATAACTGCATGATTTAATATTTGAAATAGTGAACCAGGCAATGCCTGATCGGAATACGGTGTAATTGCAAGCCCAATCAAGATATAGCCAGCCTGGGCAATACTCGAATAAGCCAGAATTCTAGGAACACTTCTCTGGACCAGTGCACCCAGGTTACCAAGTGTCATAGTAAATACGGCTACTACAGCTAAAACAAGACTCCAATCTGGATTTAGGACAAACATTCCCAACACAATGACTCGGATTGCGGCAGCAAAGCCTGCTTTCTTGGTTCCAGCTGCCAAAAGCGCGCCTATAGTCGTAGGGGAACCTTCGTAAGCATCTGGGAGCCACATATGAAATGGGACCAGTCCCATTTTGAAACCAAATCCAGCTATGAATAGCGCTACTGCCAATAAGCCAACCGGTATCAAGTCTTTTTGGAGATGAGCCATCGCCTGGATCGATTGAGCAATATTTGTAGTTCCAGTGATTCCATACACTAGACCTATAGCGATCACAAGTATGGCTGATGACAGCGCACCGAACATAAAGTACTTGATAGCAGCTTCGTTCGAAATTGGGTCTCTTTTTGAGAACGCCGCGAGTGCATAAGTTGGTAGAGACATCAATTCCCAAGATACAAGTAACATGACTAGATCAGTAGAGTACGCAATGAGTACCATGCCTATAGTAGACAACAGAATTAGTGAATAGTAAGCAGCAGGATTTGTTCTTCCCTTCATGTAGTTCCATGAGGAAACTGTTACCATTATAGAGACAATTAAGAATGCAACAGCAAAAAACGACCCAAATACATCATTAGAAAGTACACCAGGGCCAAAGGCCATACCTGGCATCACTTCCCCTGATAATACCCTAGCGATCACAAATCCTATTGCAAAAATAAGAGTGCCAACAGAAATTGCACTGTATAGCTTGTTATTACTACCTCTTTCTTTCCGCAGCCCATCTATTACCGGTATAGCAAGTCCCACAACTCCCAATACTACTGTAAGAATGAGTGGGGTTGATATTACTAGACCTTCAGCCATCTTTCAGTATCACCTCAAATGAAGAGTAACATGACTATAATCATGATACCCACTCCAAATACGAACAAATAAGTCTGTGTAATCCCAGTTTGAGCTGTCTTTACAATTTTAGAAAATGATGTCATGGAATACTGAAATGCTGGATTAATTCCTTCAATTACTACGCTCTCAAAATATCTCCACACTACTCGATAGATAAATATCGGGCCAATTACTCCTCCCCAGTATAATGCAGTATTAAGATACCATCTGTTGTACAAGAACCTCCAGATGCCCCTCGTAATTAGAGATACCGATATGATTTTCGGATTTACGTGTCTTCCAATATAGAAAACGTATCCCAACCCGCCACCTATTGCAAAAGCTCCAACCGACGCCGCTGCAGCTGTAGGGTTGATGCCCATAAACGTTTCCGCTGCTTTACGAGGACTTTCAACACTTATGTGCTCTTTTATTCCAAATGAGCCTGAAAGATATTCTGCGAATGTGTGATGCAATTGAGCTTCAAAGAGAGGACCAATTAATCCCACAGCGATGGTTGCAACTGCCAAGATGGCAAATGGAAGCCACATAACCTTACCCACCTCATGGATATGGTGCCCGGTCTCCTTCAAGTTCTTTACATGTTTGCTCTCCTCGCCAAAAAAGGCCATTCCTACCATCCTAAATGTGTAAAAGGCAGTCATTATAGCTACTATGACAGCTATTGCGAAAAGAGGTGTTGCATAGATGTATCCTGAATCAAGGACAGCGGCAAATATCGCGTCTTTACTCCAGAAGCCAGAGGTCACCAGTGGTGCAGCTGCAAGCGATAGTGCTGCTAAAAGCATGAAAATGTATGTCTTCTTCATATATTTGCGCATTCCACCCATATCTGTCATGTATCTGGATCCCACCGTATGCAAGAGAGCCCCTGCGCCCATGAAAAGAGAGGCCTTAAACAGGGCGTGGCTTATAAGTTGAAAGAATCCTGCCGTATAGCCGTCAACAAAGTTTGTTGAAAGACCAGCGATTCCCAGGGCCATCATCATGTACCCGATTTGAGAGCCAGTAGAATAGGCAAGGACCTTTTTGATTTCAGGATTTACCAGGGCTTGTGTGGCCAGTAAAAATGCCGTAATCGCACCAACCCATGCTACGACCTCAAAAAACTGGGTAACTCCAAAGGCAGCTAATGCAAAGAAAAGAGGCCCAACCTGTGCTACCAGGAAAACACCTGCCTTTACCATAGTTGCTGCATGGATAAGTGCAGATACTGGAGTGGGGCCGGTCATAGCCTCCAAGAGCCACTCATTTAATGGAAATTGGGCTGATTTTCCAATTGCTCCTCCAAAGAGCAAGACAGCTGCTGGCACCAACAGGTTTTGATGGGCCATTTGAACAGACCATTCTTGATTCTGGGCTAGTTCTTTAAATCCAAATGTACCAGAAAAAATAAAAATCAAAAACATTCCTGCGAGCATCATGGTATCCCCGGCCCTTGTCATGAGAAAAGCCTTCATTCCAGCGTGGGTAGGAGATGCCCACATTGCAATGCCTCCTGCAAAATGCCCTTCCCTGCCGACATAGTCTTTCTTTCTGTCGGCATGCCAAAATCCAATCAGAGCGTAGGACGCCAGGCCAACACCTTCCCATCCAAAGAACATCATCAGAAGGTTGTCTGATAGAACGATCAGCTGCATAGATCCAATGAAAAAGAGCATAAAGAACCAATAACGTGTCATGTCCTTATCTCCATGCATATAGCCCATCGAGTAGACCATTATGAGAAAAGATATCCAAGCCACGAGGTTAGTCATTATTACAGATAGAGGAGTAGCAAGAACTCCTGCTTTGAGGCCCAATGCCCCTATCCAACTGACCTGGCTATCCACTACACTATTACTAGCTATTAGCGGTAACAGTGTCGATGCTGTAATTGCACTTGCCAAGGCAAAGCCGATGGCCGCGTAATTTTTAATTCGTTCAGGTCTATGCGATATAGCCGGTATAACAGCAGCCCCTACAAATGGCAGAATCCAAACTAGCCATGTGTTAACACCCAATCCCTGAAATCCAATCACTTCGTTCATTGCTACTCTGACCGATCTCCCAAACCTATCATGTTTTAATTCTGGACTCCAGATCTATGCGTACTGAAAAGCAAGCCTGCTGCATGTTCAGTATAGATGTTGTGAGGCAACTGACTGTCGGATATGGGATTAACATTCCTATTAATTGGTATTGGTGATTGATGACCATGACCTGGTAGCGGCAGGACCTGGGGCGTATTTGCAAACATGGCCTGAATATAGCTTGAGATTGGTGTGACAAATGGGTTAGGATATACACCGATAATAAGAGTTATTGCAGCGAGAACAGCCATTGTAACGGTAACGTACCTGTTTGATTCCTTCACTTGTTGCAAGTATTCTGGAAGTTTCCCAAAAAATATACGCTTGTACATCCACAGAATATAAGCAGTAGAAAGTACTGTTGTCAATATACCAAACCCAAAAAGGACTACTCTGAACGAGTTCATATCATGCACACCTGTCTGAAGAACCCCATTAAATAGAATCCACTCTGACATAAAGCCGCTCGTCGGTGGAATGCCAATGATCGTCAATCCACCGATCATTGCTATTACTGCGGTGTAAGGCATCTTTCCAGCCAATCCTCCTAACTTTGACATACTTCTTGTTCCTGTCTGGAGGATAATCGATCCAGCCATCATAAACAAGATTCCTTTTCCCAAACCATGTGTGACATACATCAGGGTAGCTCCCGTAATGCCCAAGATACTTTCTGATCCTAGTCCAAATAGGATATAACCCATCTGGCTAATGCTAGAATAAGCAAGTACCTTTTTGATATCATCCTGCATAAGAGCCATAGCGCCACCATAAATCATTGTAGCTAGCCCCCAAATGTTGATGTAGATGCTATACTGAGCATAATTTCCAGTCAAAAGGTCCATCCAAAGACGAAGTAAGCCGTAGGCACCAATCCCAATCATCGCAGGAGACAACAGAGCCGAAATTGGCGTTGGGGCTTCTGCATGTGCGTATGGCAGCCATATATGAAGTCCAAATGCAGCCAACTTAACACCGAGGCCTATTACGATCGCAAATATGATTATTGTTATCCACTGAACTGGGATGCGTGATGCATTTGCCTTTACAACAGAATAATCAAAGCCTCCTGCAAAAAATCCCATAGCTAGCAAGCCTAGCAACAAAACGACTGCTCCCGTATGAGTCCAGAAAAAGAACATGAGAGCAATTCTACGTCTTGCTCCGTAGCCATAAAACGCGACCAGAAAAAACGATGGGACAAGCATAAGTTCGAAGAAGACATAAAATTCTATCAGATTTGTCGCTAAAACTGTTCCCAACATCCCCATTGAAAACATTAGATAGAGTGCAAAATACAGACCAGTCTGGGAATTTACATAGTGTTCTCTTTGAGCTAGAATCGTTCTCTGTTCGACTGTTTCAATATTCAGTCGCCCCGATTGACCACTTCCCGTTTGACTTGTTTCTTCTCTAGTTTCGGAGTAGGAATCGCCAAATTTACCAGTTGTGTTGAATCGTTCATTAGCTTCCTCCTCGATTCGATGTGCCATGTATGGTTTAGAGTAAAGAGCAAGAACTGTGCATAAAATGTATATGGTTATAGCAAATGGCAGACTGAGTCCGTCCAATCTCAAGCCAAAATTTCCAAACTGGCTCCATGTATAACTTTCAGCGTATACAGACTTACCTCCGTTTAGCATCATGGCTGGAATAAATAACATGATTGTTGATATTGCTATCACGGCGAATGAAAACCACGCTGTTATATTCATTCCGTACTTTCTACCAAAGTAGTATGATACCGGTGACAGAATCAAAGGTAAAAAAGTTGCAACCATCAAGAAAAATAGTTGTGCCAACTAGCCCTTCATACTCCTAAATTCCTCAACGTCGATCTCCTTGTACAGCCTGTAGGCAATAATAATAATACCAAGGCCAACTGCCACTTCAGCTGCCGCGATAGCGATTGAGAATAACGCAAAAAGTTGTCCCTGCGCATTATTAACGCTTCTTGAAAAAGCGACCAGGTTTATATTTGCCGCGTTTGCAATTATTTCAATGGCAAATATCATACGTATTGCATTTCTCTTTACCACTAATCCATATATCCCGACAGCAACCAGGATAGTACTTACGATAATGTAATCAATCAGTTCGTTCATGTCGTTGTTCTAGGTCCTCCCTGCGAGCCAATGTCAATGCTCCTATTATGGCAGCTGCTAATACCAATCCCAATACTATGAGCGCAGGAGAATAATATGTGAGCATCTGTTTCCCTATAGCGGTAAAGTTAATTCCCGACCCTTGAATTTTCATCACATTAGGGTTATTGAGTCCAGAAAAGATGAATATTGCTCCCAAGCTAGCCATCAATATTATCAAAAGAACTATTCCAGCGCCTTTTCGGCCTCTATCTTCTCTTTTAGAGAACAATTCTTGAGTTCGTACGAGCATTACAGTGAAAATCACAAGTACAGCGACTGCCCCGACATAAACTGTGATCTGAAACATTGCTACAAAAGGAGAATCTAAGAGCAAAAAGAATCCTGCTACACCCAGCATCGAGATGGCTAATGCTATACCTCCATAGATTAATTCTCTTGATTCCAAGGCAACAATTGCTGCACCGATTGTTAGGACGGCAGTCGCAATAAATACCGGATCAGCCATGCGTCGCCCCTCTATCATCAATCTTTAGCTCGACGCTACCATCATACTTTGGTTTAACCGCAAGTTGCGCAGGAGTATAAATTAGATGTTCTTTTGTAAAGGCTGATAATTCATAATCATCAGTCATGTACAGTGCGTAGAAGGGACAAGCGTCAACGCATAAACCGCAGAAGACACACTTGCCAAAGTCTATTTGAGGCATGATAGATTTCTTGTTGTGTTTCCATTTTTCGTCTACTTTAACCATCCCTATCGCTTCCGCTATGCCCTCGCACGCTATGGCACATAGCTGACAACCCGTACACTTGTCATGGAACAGGATATGTCTCCCGCGGTATCCGGCTATGCCAACACCACGTTTAGGATCAAACTGATAGCCATCACCTACGAATTTGAGCTTCTTTTCAGGATAGCGCAATGTAAATCTCTTTATTACAAGATGTTTTGAGCCAGATTCTATTGCCTTAATAAAACCACCAGCGGATGTCAATGTGGTGTCAACACTCCCCCGGGACCGAACACTCCTCCATAAACTAAAGCGAGGGCTATAAACATATTTATGAATGACAACACAATCAGCTTGTACCAGCCTGTATGTAACAGTATGTCAATCCTAATTCTCGGATTTATTCCTCTTGGTAACAACATCAACATTATAATCCCAAATGTCTTGATTGAGAACCAAAAGACATCATTGACAATGATGGGATTGTATATAGGTCTAAGTGTAAGTAATTGGATCAATGGGCTTTGTGGACCCGGAGGACCAAGCACTTGAGGAAAGATCTGTGGACCAGCCCAACCTCCAAGAAATAGAGTGACAAAAAGGGCAGCCAAGGCATACAATTTGATATAAGTCCCCAGCTGAAGTAGACCATATATCATCCCTGACGTTTCAGTCAGCCAGCCTGCTACTATTTCACTTTCTGCTTCAGGCAGGTCAAAAGGAATCCTTTCCAACTCCGCAAGAGAAGAGATAAAAAATACAAAAGCGCTTATTGGCAAGAAGAAGATGTACCAATATGGCGACTGAGCAGCTGCAATATGCGTTAAATTCAGAGAACCCGAAAGGATAACAACAGACAACGCAGATAGTATGAAAGGTATTTCAAAAGCTATCATCTGATGAAGCGCACGCAAGCCACCGATGAATGGGTACTTGCTGTTACTAGCCCAAGAGAAGAGCAGAGCAATCAATGGGAAGAAACCTAGAATGGCAAATGCGGCCAAAAGGCCCACGTCGGTATTCGAAACGACCCAGCCTGGCGCTACAGGTATTAATGAGATTACAGCCGCAGAAGCGGCAACAAAGGCAATAGGTGCGGCCCAAAAGATTGGCTTGTCGGCGCCTGAGGGAATTATTATCTCCTTGGAAATCAACTTTAAACCATCCGCGATTAATTGTAGGATTCCCTCTATCTTGCCTGCGTATAACGGCCCTACTCGCAGCTGCATCTTGGCCAGAAACTTTCGTTCAACAAATATGGTAACAGCTGCAAATATTGCTGCAAAGCTGAACCCTGGGAATACCGCTACTCTAAACAACTCTGTATGCATTATGAACTTTAGGACCGGCAGAGTTCTCGTCGGATCCACCATCATGGACAAGAAGAGATAAGGAGTCAGAACCTGGCCATTAATTGGTGGAAGTGGGGCGTAAAATAAAACTATAAAAATAAGCGGAAGTGCTGCAAGTGATACTATTATCAGTACAATTAATATCAACCAAATTAGACTAGCGACAAAATTTCCGAACCGAAATTCTACTATCCTTGACCCTCTTGATGCCATGGCTACTATCTGTCAGCCTCCACAGGCCAGTAATTTAGTGCCCAATAGATAGAGGGCATGTCGGCTAATTTTGCTCCCACAAGCAAATGCGGCAGTGCCAGCATATTACGAAATGAGCCTACCGAGATCTTCACCCGGTACGGTTTTGGAGTGCCATCGCTGATAATGTAATATCCCAACGCACCTCTACCGGACTCTACCCTCCTATAAGCTTCACCCGCAGGACCCTTTGGATTAGGTTGCAGCTTTGCCCTAACTTCGCCGGATTGTGGAATCTTATCTAATAACTGTCTCATAATATAACACGACTCCCTCATATCCAAGAGTGGGACGTATGCTCTGGCAAAGCAATCAGAGCTTTTCATATATTGGACTTTAAAGTCAATTTCATTATAAACATCATATGGTTCTGCCTTTCGAATATCATAAGGAGTGTTTGACGCTCTTAGTACAGAGCCAGTAACACCCAGTTTTATCGCATCTTCCTTTGTGAGTAATCCTACACCTTCGGTTCTCTGTCTCATCAAAGGATTATTATAAAAGATATTCTCGTACTCTACCAATCTTTTTTCAAAGTAGGAGATATTTCTGAGACATTTTTCTGAAAAACCAACTGGCATATCATTTCTTACACCGCCAGGGATGTTAAACGCATGAGTAACTCGGGCACCAGTTAACATCTCCAGTAGATCAATAAAGAGCTCTCGATCACCGGTGGGCCACATGAACATTGTCGAATGACCTAAGAAAATACCATATATTGCCAGCCAATATAACGTATATACTTGGCGATTCAGTTCTGAAGCTATAGCTCTGATAAATTGGCCCCTTCTGGGTACCTGGATATTTGTCAACTCCTCAACAGCCAGACTGTATGAATATGTTATGTTGTTAGAATCGTGTATAACCGGTCGTTCGAGGTGAGGAATATTCTGAATAAAGTTGCGGTATTCACACATCTTCTCTTCTCCTCGATGTACATATCCAGGGTCTGGATCGCAATGAACTATATAATCACCGTCAACCTTAACTGTAAATCTAAAGTGTCCTGAACCTGGATGTTGTGGACCTACGCTTAATGTCATCAGACGGTCTTCTTCAGATTCTTTTACTATCTGAAGACCACTATTACTCGAATCTTTTTTCAATGTTTCGTTACTAAATTCAGTAGACATCCACACTTCACCTTCCTTTTATCCTGAACTCCTTTCTCATAGGGGGGATGTCTGCCCAGTCCTCAGGCAGGAGGAAGCGATCATTTCTGGGATGCCCTTCAAAATAGACTCCAAGCATTTCGAATGTTTCGCGCTCGTGGTATTCAACACTTTTGTAAATATTTACCAATGATGGAAGAGATGAATCTTCCCTGCCTGTACGAGTTGCCAGAGCTAGCACGTGCGCGCCCAATTCGTCTACCGTATATGAACCTAAATGATATACAACCTCTATGTAATTGCCTTTAGGATAATCCGTACCCGCTACAGACTCGGCATGATCGAAAAGCAAACTTTCTTTGATAAATGAAGCAACTTCAATTATATCTGACCTGTCAACTTCAACTTTTATCCTGAGCGGCTTGGTGTAGGCGATTTTTATCTTGTCCCCAAACTTGGATACTAACTTGTTTACGATTAAATTTTCAAGGACTAGAGCATCATCCTGTTTTATTCCAATCTGAGCACCAGAAGGTTCAATTTTTGTGGAAGAATTTGCTTTAGGATCATTTACGTTATGATTCCCTTTATTACTCATGTTATCCTATCTTCGACCTTTTTATTTTTTCCTGTAGCAGCATTGTGCCTTGAATCAATGTTTCTGGTCTAGGAGGACAGCCAGGAACATATACATCTACTGGGATGATTCCATCAATTCCAGGAAGAACATTGTATGAATCAATATACAAACCCCCAGTAATTGCACAGGCGCCCATAGCGATCACGTATTTGGGGTCAGGCATCTGATCATAAACCATTCTAAGTCTTGGTGCCATTTTTCTAGTAACAGTTCCCTGAACGACAACCAAATCACATTGTCGTAAAGAGCCAAAAGCTTCTATAATACCAAACCTTTCGACATCGTATCTTGGTCCAGAAGCAGCACCAAATTCTACACTACAACAGGCTGTTTCTAGATGAACAGGCCACAAAGACCAAATTCTACCCCAATTAATGGCGTAGCCAAGTGGCTGATCAAGTGCTTTTACCAATACGTCACCCAGCTTACCTACTAATACATTAAAGTTAGTAGGATTAATCAAGTCCTTTAACATGGCCACTTACCTAATCGTCTACTATCAAGATATTTAATGTTTATCGGGCATCTATAATCTACCAAATTCCCTTCCTCCCCGATAGATATAATGCATAACCCATAGCTGAAAACATTATACCCAGAAAGGCCATCATTGGCAGCGTAGCCGCTCTGGGTATGGAAAATAATGAGACCCCCCAAATGTACAAGAAAATCGCCATAACATCGAATACTACAAACATCAAGATGTATGCATAGTACTGCATCATGAAATGTGTGCGGCCTTCTCCGCTTGGGACCTGACCACACTCCATCGGAAGGAATTTGACTGGGTTGTATCTTCGTCTGGGAGAAATTAATTTTGAAATAATTAGAGCAGGGACTGAGGCTACCAAACCAAAACCCAACATATAGAGTATAGGCGCAAAGTCGGTACTCGATTCCCCAACCAAGTTATCAGATGCTGATTTAGATTGATATAAAAATCTTGCTTTACCGTTTTAGTACCATATTGAAAAGATTTCTTGCGGCCAACTTTGGATGGCTTATTGCCAATCTGAACACTGTTTTCTTAGTGAAATCTGCCTTTATAAAATCCAAAAATTCTTCAGCTGATAAATCGCTTAAAATCGCGATTTCTTTATCCCATTCATCGTCAGATAGACCCATCCAGCGGGATTGAACTTTCAATGCTGAATTGATTTTCGATCCAACTTTATTCCGCCAATCGATCTCATAATCTCTCAAGGATTCCTTGTTGGCCCCGTTCGGTATGGCCCTAGCACCCACAACACCTGCTAATCGACCGAATTCTATGGCATATCTGATTCCTTCGAGGACTAAAGGATTTGACTGGCCAGCAGAGTCTCCGACTAGGAGTAGGTGATCATAAACAGTTGGTCGTCTGATACCTTCATTGGGTATAAATCCAAAATGATATTCCACTGGCTGGATACGTCCCATCCTATCTAATGGTTTGGGCCGTTTTTCCATAATCGAATGTAACTTTTCCGTCGGATCTTCGCTAGAATATGGCTTACCTATTCCTACGCCTATTCTAATTCGATTTTTCGAAACCGGAAAAACCCAAGCATAACCTGCATTGGAGTACCTACTTCCAACCATCAAGTGCCAGGTTTCTACGTCAACTTTGTCACAATAGCACTCATACTCCGCACCTACCCCATAGGTATTCCAGCTGTTCACGACTCCCAGCCGCTTAGCCACTACGCTACTAAAACCGCTTGCATCAATAATCAGGCTGGCCTCTACACTAAGAATTCCTTCTGGTGTCCTTATTTTGAGGCCGGATATCTTATCGTCTCTGTCTTTAATAATGTCAATAACTTGGCTCCGAACCATGATCTTGGCGCCAGCTCCGGCCGCTTCGAAAGCAAGGTGTTGGTAGACTTTACGAACGTCTAACACACATGATTCCGGGCGACTGCTTTTTATTATAGCCTCATTGGAAGGAGAGGTGAACGAATAATTGTTAATTGGATTGTAGTAGTCACTAGTTATACCTAGCCTTTCGATATTACTTATCCAAGTCACACCGCTTGTTCTGATATTGTGAGCAATAGAAGCATCTTTTTCAAACAAAACTACTCGAGCGCCACCACTAGCTGCTGAATATGCAGCCGAGAGACCAGCGGGTCCTCCTCCTACTACTGCGATGTCATATTTTTCCATCAGTTCTCAATATCGAAACAGTCGTATATTTCATTTTGAATTACTCGATTTAAACTTAGCATAGTTTAAACAAATCTTATCGAACACTCATGCTCCCTCTTACGACCTTTGCTATATTTGACAATTAGAATTGGCAATATTCAGGTTGTAAATCGTAAGTGTTCTCTATACAGCTACATTCACTATTGTCCGATGAATGCTATGTTCTCTATTCGAATATGGGGCAGAACCGAATCCGAAAATGACTTGCGTTCACGTGATACACCTGTAAGATTAGTTAATGCATCGAACACATTTCCGGCAATCATGACCTCCCTTACTGGAAAGTTAATCTCACCGTTCACTATGTAGTGTCCGCCCTTTACAACACCAGAAAATTCTCCGTTAATTGGATTTACATTTCCTGAAAATCTATTTAGTACAATACCTCTGTCGACTTCAGAAATAAGAGTGTCCAAATCACTTGAACCAGGGCTAACTACAAGATTTGTTGAGGATACTACAGGTGGTGAATTTGGTCCTCCGGCAGCATTTCCAGTACTATCTAGCTTATCCTTGCCTGCAGTATAAGTATTATACAAGAAAGTTTTCAAAATGCCCTGATCAATAATATTTGTTAGACCGTGAGGAACTCCTTCTCTATCAAAGCTGGCAGCTGCTAGACTCTTGGCATCTGTAGGATCATCTTCAATTGTTAAGAGATGCGTAGATACACTCTGTCCAATTTTTCCTTGAAATGCGCTTGTCTTCTTTTGTACTGCATCCGAATTAATGGAATGAGTAATAGTATCATGAAGTAATTCTGACACTGCACTCGGGCTTAGTATCATTTCTCCCCTGAAGCTTTCGACCTTCTTTGCTCCTAGGGATTTTAGCGTGTTTTGAGCAAGTGCCTCGCCAGAAGCAGATACTTTGACGTCAGCTAGCATATGACAGCCATCGGACTGAATATCAAAACTAGAAACCTCATTTCCATCTACAGCCATACCCAATATAGACCAGAAAAATGAGGTGATCATTTCATTATGGCACACCCCATTAGAATTGTATATTGAATGATTCAGAAAGGAATTTGTGAAGTTTCCACTATCCACGCTTACCCTGCCGTCGATTGATTTGGCTGCTCTGAGCATCTCAGAGGCCGCTACACTACAGTCCATTACAGTAAATGATACGGCGTTCTCGTCAAAGAGTTTGGGTCCACGTATTTTCTTAGGATGAGTCAACGGTAATACGTTGAATTTATCTTCTGGACTTGCGGAGGCAACCTTTAGCGCGCGAATGACGCCACGTTGGATGCTCTCTTTCGTAAGCGTATTGGCATACGAGAAACCTAAACGACGGTTTACGAAAATTCTTATACCGATGCCTCCCGTAGTTTGTGATTTGGCTTGTTTGACATCATTATTCTCAATTACCACCTCTGATTCACGATTTGTCATAGCATAAGCCTCTGCCTCTGTTGCCCCATTTCTCTCGGCTTCCTTTACTGCAAATTCACAAATTGCATCAAGCATTGTTGTCATTCATTCAAGACTCCCAACCGTGGCAATGCATCGTAAATGTGGCCCACCTCCATCTACTTTTGCTATCTGAAATTTCCCACAATATCCCGTTCCAATTCCATAAGAGAAATCATTACCTACCATATCTACGGACTTTAGGACGTCAAATGCATTTCCCGAAATAGTTGCTCCTCGCTTTAGGCCCGTGATTTCTCCGCCTTGAATAAGATGCAGTTCTTGAGCACCGAACATGAACTCTCCGTTTGCATCGGCCTGTCCATTTCTGGGACCTTTAACCAAGTACCCATATTTAGTTTCCTTAATGATGTCTTCAAGCTCATCATTTCCTGGCTTGATAAAGGTATTTCTCATTCTTATGATAGGTTCATCGGTATATTCAAAGGCTCTGGCATTTCCTGTAGGCTCCGTATCAAAAAGAAATGCCGTTTCCCTATTATGCAAAAACGACTTTAATTTTCCATTTTCTATCAAAACTACATCGCCAGCCAAAACTCCCTCATCGTCTACTGCCATAGTCCCAGCAGCTCCTTCAGAGTAAGGAGAACGGCCGCTGTCGATTAGGGTTACTTTCTCGCTTGCAATCATGGAGTCTAATTTATCCTTTACAATTGAGCCAGACAACACGAAGTCAGCTTCAACCATATGTCCAATTGCCTCGTGGGAGATAAGTCCCACCATCCCCGGGTCAAGTATAACGGTGCTGTTTTCGCCTGAAACGCGCTTTGCTTCGAGTAAATTTAGGGCTCTCTGAGAAGCCAATCTGGCATACTGTAAATGGTCACTGATTTCAAACAAATCATTCCATCCGCCGGTAACCCCTCTTCCTTCCGAGGCTGTGACGCGATCGCCACCGGAGTTAGCAATACAGGTAATGCTAAATTCTGGTTTAGAATCAAAGGTTTCAAACTCTGCTCCATCATTATTTACGATGATTTTATGATCTATTATTTCCAAGTAGCTGGAATATGCTGATTTTATACGCTCGGAAAATTTCCTTGCCTCAGCCTCGGCTTCCCTCGTTACGTTAATTTTCTTCTCTATGTCTATGTCTTGAAGTTGACCGTTGACGTTTGGTTTAAAAATGCCCTTAGTAGCACGTTGTAAATGTTTCAAACCTTTTACTTTCACCTTCTTGGTAGTCGACAGCGCTTTCGCAGCAGCAATCGCAGTTGACACACATTCCTCTAGCATGTCATTGGACATGCAATAAATGCTACTGAATCCCCAACAGCCCTCGACAAGAGCGCGAAGACCAAGTCCTGAGTTTTCAATCGTGCTAATTTTTTCTAGTTCTCCATTGCTAAAGCTTACTTCATTTAAGCTTCTTGTCTGATAACGAGCTTCAAGATAGTAAGTCTTGTCGTACTTTGTTAATAGTCTATTTAAAATATCAATCGATAATTCATAGTTCATGCAAGTATTATTCGGAACCGATTCACTCTAATTATATCTAACTAGAGGAAGCTTGATTGATTGACAGTTAGTGCGTTGGAAAAGGTTGATCCTTTACATGTCCACTGATCGCGATCGGCCTCTTTCTTCATACAGGATGCTTAGGAATTCTCGTCTAAATATGGCATAGAATATGAATCGTGTGTACTACCTATTGAAATGCTTGGATTAGAATCATGGAAAACGTAAGTGACCGATAATTAGATATTGTACTAGCCACACATACCGGTGCTGTTGATAGTTGATTCATCAAAAAGTAAGGCTACGACATTTCGTCTCATTGTGCTTACCAAGTCAGTATCTTTGATAGTTTTCTTACAGAGGAGTTGATTTAATATTGGAGTTAATTCCAGCAATACCTGCGCCAGATTTTAAACAAATCTCATCCTGGAAAAACTCAGACCCGCTTTCAGTCGGCGGGCTAAGGGGCAGTGTCATACTACTTGATTTTTGGACTTATACCTGTATTTTTTGTCTCCGCACTCTTCCCTTGATGAAACTTCTGGATAGAAAATATTCCAGATACGGACTAAAAGTGATCCAAGCTCATTCCGCAGAATATGAGTTCGCCAGATCGAGTGAAAACGTTGCAAATGCACTATCTTATTTTAGCTTGGATAAAATTCCTGTCGCTCTGGATAGCCAAAACAAAACATGGGAAGCATATGGAAATAGCTACTGGCCGAAACATGTACTTATCGATAGTAACGGATTTGTTCGTTATGAACATGCCGGCTATGGTCGCATCAATGACTTTGAAGAACAGGTGCGGGAGCTTCTGGAGGAGGCTGGTAATAACATCTCTGAGCCTTTGGAGGGATCTGATCCGCCAGACGAAATATATGAAATTTATGGTATGCATTTTGACGGAGTAGCCCCAGAAATTTGCGTTGGTTATTCCAGACTTCGGAAGTTTGGAAATAGGCAAAAAATGAAGCCTAATGAGCTTAATATTGCAGTTGATAAGGGAGCGCACATAGATAATATTGTTTATCTCCGCGGTCCTTGGTTTTGGGAAAAAGAGGGGATAAGAGCAGGTGCCAAAAGAAACGATGCGGCATCTATTGTCATCAAGTATAATGCGGCATCCAGAGTTCACGGGATAATGGGTACCTCTAATAAAGAGGCTGCTAATACAAGGATCTATTTAGATGGCAAGCCTCTGGATTCAAATCAACTTGGTAAGAACGTGAATCTTCAAGATGGATCATCAACATGTACTGTCAAGCACCCACTAGTCTACAACCTAGTAAACACTCAAGCAATAGAGACGCATGAAATAGAAATCGTTGCATCTTCAGCTAACTTGGTTTTTTATACCTTTGTCTTTGGGTGATTGTTACCTCTGCTCACACTCTCTGATGCCTCGTGCAACTAAAAAGTCAAAGTAAATAGACACAGTCGATTGTGAAAATAAATTGCTCGTCTATTTTACACACGCTAATAACGATTAATATTCTACGGAGTAGTCCATCTTGCGACTACACGAATTGTCTTTAGAATTGGCATCATGGTATGGGCAAGTGCTTGCTCTTCCATTATAAATAAACGTTGAAGAACGTCTACAAGGTTCCGAGACTGTCGTACGTCTTACCTTTGAACCTTGAGAGTTCTTGTATCGTCAAAAATTAAGATGGACGTTATGTACCTGCTACTATGATGAAATTTGCTGTGTGTCTGGTGCAGCCAATCGGTGAAGATTTTATTATTTAATGATGCAGAATAAGATGTATGGAAGAGAATAGTTCTTCTCCCCTAAATGAGGGAGACGCAGCACCAGATTTTACGTTCGAAGACAATAACGGAAAAAACGTCAAATTGTCAGATTATAGAAGAGCAAAGGACGTGATTGTGTATTTTTATCCCAAGGATTTTACACCAGGCTGTTCAACCGAAGCTGCGGAATTTACAGAAGATTATGACGAATTCAGCAGAAATGATGTGGAGATTTTGGGTATAAGTTCAGATGATACTGATTCTCATATCAGGTTCAGACAAAAGTTCCATATTCCTTACATTCTGGTGTCTGATCCCGAAAATCTCATTTCTAAACGGTATGGGGTTTATGGTACCAAGAAATTTATGGGAAAAGAATACTTGGGAATAACCCGATCTACATTTATAATTAACAAGAATGGCAAGATAACCAAGACATTTTACAAGGTAAAGCCTTCTGGACATAGTAAAGAGGTTAGAGAATTATTTGCCACTTATACCGCCTCAAATGAATGAAGTGTAACATTAGGTGCGGGAGATGGGATTTGAACCCACGAACCCCTGAGGGATAAGAGCCTCAGTCTTACGCCTTTGGCCAAGCTGGGCGACTCCCGCATATATTAAAATCCGTTCAGAGGACTAATTTGAATATTACCACTCAATGTGATCAGAAATTCATAATCGAAGCTCGCTGGTATGACCATCCAAGAAAGTATACTGAATCGAAGCTTCGTAATGATTTTTATTAGCGACCAGGACAAATTTAGGCCGTGCTGGTTCCAGTTCGCTGTTTCACATGCGGCAAGATGGTCGGTGACAAATATCCCGAATACGTCAACAGAATTAAAACAGAGGATCCGCGAGAGGTAATGGATTCTTTAGGCATCACGCGATATTGCTGTCGAAGAATGTTTGTCTCAAGTCTTGAAACAATTTATCAGGTTATTCCCTACTATGAGGCGTTGAGAAGAAGGAAGTCAGAAATCCAGTCCGAGATAGAATAACGCATCTACAAAAATGCCTGCGATAACGTCGGTACAAGGTCGACTACTATTTAATAGCAGAGGAAATAAAACAATCGAAGTCGAGGTAACTTCGGATAATAAATTTGTTGGAAGGGTGTGTGCCCCGTCTGGAGCTAGTGTTGGAAAACATGAGGTACAGAGTTTTCCATCCAATAGTCCTGTTCAAGCCCTGAATGTTCTAAAGGAGAATGCTCATAGGTTTATTGGAGTCGATTCATCAAATCAACAAGAAATATATAATGTTTTGAGGAAAATCGATGCTTCTCCGGATTATGGTGTTTTAGGCGGTGCGGCAGCATTTGCTGTGAGTATTGCTGCACTTGAATCTTGTTCGAAGGCGTCGGCTGAACCAATGTTTCGGATGTTATCAAAATCAAAATCAAAATCTTACAGGTTTCCTTTTCCATTGGGGAATGTTTTAGGAGGTGGTGCCCACGCTGGACCTGGCTCTCCAGATATTCAGGAAATCTTGGTTAGTGCGATCGGTGCCAACAAGATAGATGAGGCTATCGCTATGAATTTCAAAGTCCATCAACGGGTTGGAAAAGAGATCGAAGCCATCGATCCACGATTTGCATACGGAAAGGGTGACGAGGGCGCATGGGCACCTAATATCGACAATGATAAAGCCATCGATATCGTCGAGAAGGCGATAATTAACTGTGGATTTGTGCTGGGAAAGGAAATGTGTATGGGGATTGACTTTGCTAGTTCTTCCCTTTGGAATGACAAGACCAAACGATATGAATATACACGCCAGGGGATAAGTCGCACTAGACAAGAACAGGTCGATTTTGTAAACGACCTAATTAGTAGATACAAGCTATTTTATGTGGAAGACCCAGTCAACGAAGACGACTTTGACAGTATGGCATTAATTACTAAGCGCAACAAGACCTGCTTGGTAACAGGGGATGATATGCTCGTAACAAATGCTTCTTTGGTAAATAAGGCTGCTAATGAAGGGGCTTGCAGTGGTGCAATTTTAAAAGTAAACCAAGCCGGGAGTCTCTACGAATCACTGTTATTTGCAAACGAATGTTGTAGAAATAATATAAAAATCATCACCTCCCATCGATCTGGCGAATCTACCGATCCTCATATTTCACATATTGCTGTTGGTACTAACTCAGTATTACTTAAAACAGGTGTAATGGGTGGAGAGAGAGTGTCCAAATTGAATGAGCTCTTACGTATTTCGGAGTATGGTTTAATAGAAGGCATGGCCGAGATTCCTTTTGGCTAAAAATGAGTAATAATGATAATAACGAAGGTCCTAATCAGGCTTTAGGTGACACAGATACTGAAAGTGTTCAAAAAGATACACCTGTAAAGGATGAAGAAACTCAGGGTTCAGGTAATTTAGATCCTGAGGACGATGTGTTATCAGAAACAACTGAGGAACCGCAGGGAACCGATTCGACTTATTCTGCAGAAGATAACTTAGAAAAGATGATTCTCTCCACAGGGATTCGTGTGGGTACACCTGTAAAGACAAAATATATGGCACCTTTTATTGTTAGAGCTAATCCCGAAGGTCTTTATATCCTCGACATAAGCAAAACTTTAGCAAGAATAGATATAGCTGCAAAGTTTATCGGACGCTCAGATATTTCCAGGGTAGCAGTAGCATCAGCCAGAGAGTATGGTAAGACTCCTGTGGAGAAATTCTGCGAGCTAACTGGAGCGATCCCAATATTGGGCAGATTTATGCCCGGCACATTCACAAATCCGTCACTGCCCAGATATATGGAACCAGAAATTGTTATCGTAACTGATCCGCAAGCAGATCAACAGGGAGTCCTTGAAGCAACCCGCGCAGGCGTTCCTGTAATAGCCATTGCTAATAGTGATAATGTAACATCAAAAGTTGATCTTGTCATCCCGGCAAATAACAGGGGAAGAAAGGCTCTCGCCACAGTATACTGGCTACTTGCACGTGAAGTAATGAAAAAACAGGGCATCATAAAATCTGATGCGGAGATGAAAACACCGATTGATGATTTCGAAACGAAACTAGTCGAGGAGATTTCTTGAAATCCGAACCGACAAGAGAACCGGCAGTAGCAGGCCTATTTTATCCATCCGAGCAGGCGCGTCTGTTAGAATCGATTCAACGTTCTTTTTTAGATTCACGGGTTGGCCCTGGCAAACTTCCACAAACTGTCAGATCCGATGAACGCATTTATGGAATAGTTTCTCCTCATGCCGGGATATCCTATTCTGGTGCGGTAGCCGCAAACGGATTTTATGAGATCTCTCGAACAAATTATAAAGACATAGTATTGATTGGTCCTAATCATTACGGGATTGGATCAATGGTAGCCATTATGAATAATGGAGCCTGGAGAACCCCCCTTGGAACAGTAGAGATAAATTCCGAGTTGGCACATCTGATTGAAAAAAATTCAAAAGTCATCAAAGGTGATGAATTTG
>Ga0207663_10000258_pt1 | contig 23061 bp, 29 predicted proteins | sample LARL53metaG_FD_184346 | JGI IMG/M metagenome (GOLD analysis project Ga0207663, IMG submission 184346) | Corn, switchgrass and miscanthus rhizosphere microbial communities from Kellogg Biological Station, Michigan, USA - LAR L5-3 metaG... | ecosystem: Host-associated > Plants > Roots >...
TCTCACGCATCCAAGCTTGCCACCTGGGATAGTTTTCGACGTTGGTGCGGTAGTCGTAGAAGAGGTCGCTCTGAATCTCGACCTGGCCGGGCTGATTGAGAAAAGCAAACTCATCCGTCCACAGATCGGGGTCATAGCGCTGCACGTTGGGATCGCTTCCGACATGGCGCGTCCGCGTCGTCTGCAACGACAGCAGGTTGGTACGAAGCGCGCCTTCGTTGGCGGCGCGGTCGGCCCAAAAGGCGCGACGCGTCTTCCACTTCGCGCCCAGACCCTGGTTGTGCGCCACAGCATCCTGGACGATGAGACGCTCGATTCGGTGCGGATGGGCCAAGGCCATGCGAAAACCCACGGGGCCACCGTAATCCTGCATGTAAAGCGTGAAGCGCGAGAGCCCAAGAGCTTCGGTGAAGTGATTCATGGTTTCGGCGATATGATCGAACGTGTACCCGAATTTTTTCGGGTCTGGCCAATCACTGTGTCCGAAGCCGGGGTAATCGGGCGCGATAAGGTGATAGTGATCGGAAAGCCGGGTGAAGAGAGGCTCGAACATCCGCGAGGACGACGGGAGTCCGTGCAACAGGAGAAGCGTTGGCGCGTCTTTCGGCCCGGCCTCTCTGTAAAAGATGGAGAGTCCCCCCATCTGTATCGTGCGATAGAATGTCGGGTGTTTCACGGAGCGTTCCTTTCCCTGGGTGTGGGCCGGCAGTTGAAATATTGCGAGCACCATAGAAACCACCAGCACCATACGATAAATTCGCAAGAGTCGGGGCCAGCGGGGCGAGCACAAAGGGTGCATAGTTTACCTCCGCGTTAGAAATCCTGTACCGTTGGGCGGATGACCATCTCATCGACTTCCACCTCGATCGGCTGCTCGATTGCGTAGGCGATCGCTCTCGCGATCGCGCTGGCCGGGATGGCCATTTTCATGAACTCGCGCAAATTCCTTCTGGTCGCTTCGTCCGAACTGCTCTCCGACAGTTCTGTGGCAATCGCGCCAGGCGAGATCATCGTGCAGCGGATATTTTGGGAGTGCAGTTCCATCCGCAGCCCTTCAGTCAACGCGCGGACAGCCGCCTTGGTGGCGCAGTAGACCGTCCCGCCGGGGGCGAACATTTTGATCCCGAAAACCGAAGCCATGTTAATGATGTGACCGCTCGTCTGTTTTTGCATGTAGGGCAGCGCAGCGGCAACCCCATAGAGAAGTCCTTTGATATTGACGTCAATCTGCCGGTCCCATTCATCTACCTTGAGGGCCTCGATCGGTGCGATGGGCATGATACCCGCGTTATTGAGGAGCACATCGACGCGGCCGAAACGGTCGACGGCCCCTTGGATAAGCGCCTCCACTTCAGCGCGCTTCGTCACATCGGTGGCAAATCCGATTGCCTTGCCGCCGGTGGCCGAGATCTCCCGAACCACTGCGTCGATCCGGTTCGAACGCCGCGCTCCTAGAACAACTTTTGCGCCTTGTTCTGCGAGAAGCTTCGCGGTGCTTTCCCCAATGCCACTGCTGGCTCCGGTGATTACTACAACTTTGTCGGTGATATTTGACATTTCCGTTCTCCGTTTCTCTTTATTTTAAAATTTGCTTTTCACGGCGGGCTGCGCTCCACTGAATGATGGGCCCGGCGATTTCAGAAATCTCCTCGACCACTGAGGTCAAGAAAACCAATACGTCGGCGCAAGTAGAAAGATTGGCGCTTTGCCCAGCCCACATAGGCACAAGATCTGCCCGGCCAGCAGCCTCTGCCGCGATAGTGAGATTTCTAACGAGTTCTCGTTGTAGCGGATATGGCAAGATCTCGGTTCCGTTTCGGTTCAAGTCCTCCATCACGCGGTTGTGGACGGTCCGTGCGAGTCTTCCCGTGAACCCTTTTGTTAAGGCAGTATGTCCGGCATTGTGGCGTCGCAGAGTTTCGCGATGCAGGCGGCTGGCGCCGGACTCCTCGCACGCCAGGAATACTGTTCCCAATTGGGCGGCTTCCGCGCCGAGAGCCAGTGCGGCGATTACACCTCGCGCATCTCCTATTCCCCCTGCGGCAATCACTGGCACATCGACGGTGTCGACGACCTGTGGGACTAGCGACAGCGTGCCGGTGAGCGAATCTTCCGCCGGCCGAAGAAATGATCCGCGATGCCCCCCTGCTTCGAAGCCAGAAGCGGCAATTGCATTCACGCCGGCTTGCTGAAGTGCCGCAGCCTCGTCGGGCGTTGTCGCCGTGCCAATGGTGACGATGCCTTTCGCCCGGCACTCCTCCAAGATTTCTCTTGCCGGAATTCCGAAGATGAAGCTGAATGCCGGTACGTTCGCGTCCAGTAACACGCGGACCTGATCTTCAAATCGCTTCGGCGAATATGGCTTGTAGGTCGGACGGGGTGCCCCCAAGGCATCGATATGGACAGCAAGTGGCACAAGGCTTCTGTTGAACGCGTTTTCATCAGATGTTCGAGCACCTTCGTCTTCCATCGATACCCACAAGTTCATTGCGAACGGTTTCAATGTAAGGGAACGAATCTCTCCGATGAGCTCCTTGATCATCCCCGGAGCCAAGCCGTGCGCACCAAACGATCCGAGTCCGCCAAAGTTGGAGACCGCTGCCGTCAATCGTTGCGATGACAATCCTCCGAGCGGACCTTGAATGACGGGATAGTCAATCCCGAGTTTCGATGTGAGCCGGTTCTCATTCCAGCGGGGCGACATTATGCGGATACCTGAAAAATCAACTCCAGCTCGACCGGCACGCCGAGCGGAAGGCTGGCCACGCCGTATACCAGCCGGCTAGGGTTTTTATCTTTTCCGAATACGTCCTGCAGCAACTCTGAAGCGCCGTCAGCGACTTTCGGCTGCTCCCGGACATCGCCCGAAGTGGCCACTGCCACTCCGAGCCGGATGATCCGCTTCACTTTGTCCAGCGATCCCAAATGCTGCTTCGCGACAGCGAGGCCATTAAGAGCCGCCAGGCGAGCCGCCGCGCGTCCCGCTTCTACATCGAGTTCCGCGCCGATGCGCCCGATGAATTTCGGTTCGCGGCCCTCAGTCGGAAGCATTCCGGTGAAAAAAAGCAGGTTGCCAGTCTGCACCGCTTCCGCGTAGATGCCGAACGGCTCGGGCGGCGCTGGAAGCTTGATGCCAAGTTGTCTTAACCGCTGCTCGGCAGTGGCCAGACGAGAGCCATCCCCACTTAAGACTTCGTCTTTCGAACTGGTATCCATTGATCTCTCTCCAGGGGCTTCGGTTTTATCGCCCACATTCTGATTTTTCGCATGGTTCCATCTGAGGTGCGCCGTGGTAGATGCTCAGCGCTTTCCTACAAAATCTCCCAAACGGTTTTCCGCATCGCCGGGCTTGCAAAAGCCTCGCTCTATCAGCGTTTTGATTCTCTGCTGCGTAGCCGGTCGTGCCATCGAAGCAACGCAAGCGTCCCACCCGGATTCGATTTCGATATCAGCCGGCAAACTAACGACGTTGACCAGGCGCTTGGTATCTAGGATTGTCTGTTTGTCGAAGGATGCGATCCGCGTGGCAAGCGCATCGACAAATCCATCGAGATCATCGTCCGGCAACGACCGATTCACATAACCGTAGCGCTCGGCCAGGTCGCCTGCGACGTCGTCCGCGCTTAGAATCACTTCCAGGGCCCGTCCTCTTCCCATGAGGCGCGTGAGCCGCGCCATAGGGCCGCCACCAGGCACCAGACCGGCGCCAACTTCAAACTGCGACAAGATGGCTTTTTCGCGACTGGCAAAACGCATGTCGCAGGCAAGGGCAAGCTCACTCCCCATACCAGTCGCCCGCCCCCGAATCGATGCTATCGATACGACAGGTGCACGACTCAGCCGCACCAGCATCTCGGGCCATGGATGCAAGCCTGTTGGTCCGGGAGGGAGATGCGCCAAATCTTCTAGTCTTGCAAGAAAATCCAAATGAATTAGAAAGAAACCTTCAACCGCACTGTCAACAACCACCACCTTAACCTGCACGTCAGTTTCGATTGCCGTGATGATCTCGTTCACTTGCGGAAGCATCTCCGGACCGAAGATGTTGAGGGGCGGATGATCAATGGTGACCCGCCAATACTCAGGCGAGCGCCGGGCCAGACGAATCTCAGCAGTCTTTGTTGCTGCGTAATTCTGATCTTTCATATTTGCCGTCTCCCTATCATTTGGTTTCACGTTTGATTTTGCATTTCGGTCGGCTTATGGAGCGCTTTCGTCACGCGGCGCTTTGATGAGGTGGTCCCACATAGGGAAACTCTAGTAATAGATCGCCGTGCGGTCCTACTTGGTCTTCAGTCACCTTTCCGTTTGTGAGGATACGAATAAAAGAATCGAACGCATCGTCGGTCAGTGTCCTGCCGTTATCGGGAAAAGATGCCGGACGGGTAGAGTCATAAGGCAGAACATCTGGAAGCAATGTCTCCGCCACGCGCTTCGCCTCAGCCGGCGTATATCCACCTGTGTGCTCCAGAGCGTGCGCGAAGGCAGCAAGGAAACGCTCATCCTTCGCTGGTTCACCCGCGAGGTAGACGTCTTTCTCTTCGACAAGTATGACCGCTTGCGCTGGCCGGGCTCCACGCTCCACCAGGATCCAGCCGCCATCATCACCTGGCGTAAGCGTGCGCGCCCACAAGCGAACGTCTTTTTTCCCTAGAGTAGAGTTAGGTATTTCAAGAACGATGCTGCACACTTCCTTGTTGGCGAAAAAATCGCTGCCAGTGAACTGAAAGTTATTCTTCGCGCCTTCCACATCGCAGAAGAAAGGGTCGCTGCGCCAGCCGGCAAAGAAGCGGATATCGCCTGCTTCTGTAATCCTCGCCTCGCGCCCTATTGAAACCGGCGCCCCGTCCACGATCACCCGCCCGCCATCGCCGTTACCGGCGGCTTGCGGGCCATCAATGCGGCGGACAGTTGCGGTCTGTGCGCCGTTTTCGAATGCTGAGAAGCGCACCCGGTACGCGATATCGGCAACGGCATCACCATCGGTGTCAACCTTGAGCTCGTACAATGCTTCGGGCGCGAAAGGCTCGGTGGTAGTAGGTCCAGGAGGGTTTTCGCCGGCGGACGGATGGACGTTCATGATCAGGATCGATTTCCCAACGTCTCCCGGCTTGGGAAAGGCATACAGATCAGTGAAGTCCAGTCGGGCGTCCCCTCGGGGAAAGCTGAAGTCTGGGCCAGAATAATGATGCGACATGGATTAGTCTCCTCTTGCAGTTCTGCTCTCTCTGGCGGCGTTAGAACGCGGCGGCACCAGCCGCGGCCACCGCATGATCCTGATCGCCGGAACCACCGTTGACGCCAATGGCCCCTACTACCTTGTCCACCTTCAGCGGGATGCCGCCCGTAAAAAATCGTGATTTTGCCGTTGTTTGAAACATGAACGCCGAAGAACTCGCCTGCCGATGAGAGTGCTTTGCCAATTCCTTCGTTTCAATCTCAAATGCGCGCGACGTGTAAGCCTTCTTCATAGCGATATCAATGCTGCCAATCCACGCGTTGTCCATACGCACGTGCGCTACGATGTTTCCGCCTTCGTCAGCCACTGCGATGTTCATGGCCTGGCCAATTTCCCTGGCTTTCTTCTCCGCCGCGCTGATTACGCGGCGGGCATGTTCCAATTTCACTGCGGTCATGGGTTCTCCTGTGTGTTATGCGGCCGCCCCGGATAGGGGAACTGGCCGAGCAGATAGCTGTACGGACCTAGTTTGTCTCCGTCACCTTCCATTTGTGGGGCTCCCGGCTTTCGCTGCAGCTTGCTCGATTAAGTCTGCGACTTCTTTCGGGTGAGAAAGCATTGGCACGTGACTGGAGGGAACCGTGATCGATGTAGCCTTTATTGCCGCCGCTTCAACCTTCTCAAGCTCCGGAGGAACAGCTCGGTCGTTGCTGGCAATCACAGACCACGATGGCTTGGTCTTCCATGCGGCGGTCGTGATTGTGGCCCCAAAAACAGTTGCTGCTGTGGGACCCTGTGTCGCCGTCAACAGCTGCTTCTCCTCGTCTGACAGATCCTGGGCGAAGTCTTCAGCGATTCCTTTTGGGGTCACCGTTAGAAAACCCTCAGCATCCGGTCGGACTTCGCTGCCTAGCGGCGCCTCCGGAAACAGTTTGGTGATCGAAGCAACGGACTCACCCTCCGACGGCACGAGTGCAGCCACATAGACCAACCCGACTACCTTTGGATCGTTTCCAGCCTCCGTGATAACCACTCCCCCATAGGAATGGCCGACTAGCAGTACAGGTCCATCCTGCAATGCGATGGCGCGCTTGGTGGCGGCTACGTCGTCGGCTAGCGAGGTCAATGGGTTCTGCACGGCCACCACGTGCAATCCCTTGGCTTGAAGCAGTGGAATCACTTTGGACCAGCTTGATCCATCGGCCCACGCACCGTGAACAATGACAATGTTTCTAATCCCTTGAGGGGAGTTCGCCTGAGCGACAGCTCCGGTGTGAAACACCGCTGTCAGTACGAAACTTGCAATTGCAATAAAAGCGGTTCGGTATGTTTGCGAGAGTGTCAACTTTTTCTCCTTCGTTCATCAAAATTGAAGTCACAGTTCGTCACGCTCTTGCCGCAATCACAGCCCACGAGAGCGGTAAACGGTCTGCTATAGGTCGTGTTATACGACGTTGAGCGTAACGTCGATGTTGCCCCGTGTTGCGTTGGAGTATGCACATGTGACGTCGTGCGTAGCGTCCACAATGGCCTGGGCGACTTCGCGTTCCAAGCCCGGCAGGCTTACGTTAAGCCGGGCTCGGAGGAAGTAAACGTCGCCGGAATTGCACAGGTCTATTTCGGCATCGATGGCTGCGTCAGGCGGAAGTCTGACCTTCATCTTGTTGGCCACAAGCCCCATCGCACTAATGAAGCAGGCCGACCACCCGGCGGCAAACAACTGCTCCGGATTGGTAGCAGTTCCCGGGACTCCGGGAGCCGAGAACTTAACATCTAAGCGGCCATCATCACTGCGGGAGACGCCGCCGCGCCGACCACCCGAAGTACGGGTCTTGGCGGTGTACCGCACCTTCATATCTTCCATATCTTCCTGGCTGGATCTAGCTCCTGCGTTGGTTTCTTGATAAGTGCTCATTCTTATTTTTCTCCGAGCGCCGATCCAGACCGGCAACCATTAGCGGTCACCATTTGCCTGCGTGGGCGCCGCCATCCACGTGCAGAATTTCACCCGAGGTGAACGTGGCGTCGGTCAGAAACAAAGCTGCGTCGACGATTTCTTTGACTTCACCTATTCTCCCGACCGGGTGCAATCCTTTGAGAAATTCATGAGTTTCCGGTTTATGCATGGGAGTATTGATCACTCCTGGCGCGATGGTGTTTACACGAATGCCTTCCTTCGCGTATTCAATGGCGAGGGCGCGAGTGACAGCATTCAAGGCGCCCTTCAGCATGATTTGAACAGCCGCCCCGACACCTGCGATCGGTTGGTCAACCAGGGTAGTTGAGATGTTGACGATGCTGCCCGATTTCTGCCGCAGCATTTGCTTTATGGTGAGCTGTGACACGTAGAGAAAGCCTGCAAGCGTCGTGGAGACTAAAGTGTCGAAGTCCTCGGTGGTGTATTCGGTGAAGGGCTTCGGAATGAAAACACCCGCATTGTTGATCAGCACGTCGATTCCGCCAAACTTCGATACGGCAGCGTTCACGATCTTCGCAGCCGTGCTTCGATCGCCGATGTCTCCATCGACCAGCGCAAGATTTGGAGACGCAGCGAATGGATTTGCTTTGGTAATGTTTCGCGAGTTTGCGACTACGCTGTAACCCCTACTCAGGAACGCCTCAACGAGTCCCGCTCCGATTCCCCGCGACGCACCAGTAACAATTGCTGTCTTCTGCGTATTTGCCATTTGAAAGCTCCCTTTGCAGTGCTGGCCTCTGACTTCTAACTTCTTGACGGAACCGACCTCGCTCACAACTGTGAGTAAACAGCGCTTTCGAAACGGGCTTGTGCAGATTTCTGCTGGGTTGGTCGGAATCCTGCTAAATTCATGCTCCCCGAGAGAACTCCAACGACTTACACCTGAGTCTGGAGTTTGTCCTAAGGGAACGACGATGAGTGTTCGCTGGCGGAACCTTTGGCAGGCCAATCCAGCCACAGCCGGCGGGACTTGTGGCACTCCCTTGACTGCCGGGTCGTCAACAGGCGTGACAAGCACTGGATTTCTTCTACTGTGAGCCTTCGTGTCGTCTTCATCACCAGCCGCAAGTGCACCGAACACCACACTGGCCAACAAAAGGAGCGATAAAAAACAGCTTCGTTTTCACTTTCAAACTACCTTTCTCCTATTGCTGCCACCCGCCTCCCAGCGCCTGGTAAAGCTGCACGAGCGCTAATCGCTCGTTGAGTTGGGCTTGCACCAGATTTAGTTCTGCTGAGAAGTGATTTGTTTCGCTGGTCAGCACCTGGAGGTAACTCGCGCCGCCGTTCTTATAGAGAACCTCGGACAGTTGATCGGTCTGCCGGGCTACTTGTGTGAGCAATTCCTGTTGCTCCCGGAACTCACGGTCTTTTTGAGAAGCAACCACTGAATTGGAAACTTGTTCAAGGGCGTTCCGGACGGTTTGCTGGTAAGAGAGCACTGTTTCTTGCCATTGTGGCGTGCGAGCCTGAGTTGAGAGCGGAGCGCTCCGCCCTGGAAGACGGGCTGACTCACGCTGAAGGCCCCGGACCAAATCTCCCAGGGCTGGCTGACGAACTGGTGCAAGGCGTTGCTCTCCAAGCGACAGGTTTGGAAAGAACGCAGCCTTTGCGACGCCGATTTGTGCGTTGGCCGCGACCACGTTTTCTTCTGCCAGGCGGACGTCCGGCCGGCGCTCGAGTAATTCCGAGTGAAGGCCGGCCGGAACGCTCTGCGGAACGGGCTGTTCGGTAAGCGCGCGTCCGCGGGGAAGGGATTGGGGATTTTCGCCGAGCAGCACGCTGAGCAGATTCTCCTGTTGCTGAATTTGGCGCTCGAGATCCGGGATTGTCTCCGAAGCGGTGATGAGCGCCCATTGCTTATGAGGTAGACCGCGACAGAGCCTCTTTGGCCCGTCCCCGAAGAAGTGCAGGAGGCGTCGCGGACGCCTCGCCACACTACAGGCTGTCAAGAGCGCTATGACTTGATCCGGGCGGAGGACAGAGCAAGTTCGGCCTTTGCGCGAATCGCATCCGCATTGGCACTTAGAAAGTCGAGAAATGTGCGCAATACGACTGAGGGCTCGCCGAGTGGCCACACCGCGATCAGGTCGAGATACAGATCCGGTACAAGCCGAACGAACCGCACACCATTCGACCGGAGGTTGCTCGTGGAGGCAGGTACGATGGCTACGCCTTCCTCTGCCTCTACCAACGAGAGGATCGTTTGCATCGAATTTGGCTCGTTCTCAACCCGCGGAGAAAAACCGTGAGATCGGCATGCTCCAACGATGGTGTCGAAAACAACAGGCGCTCCTTTTCGGTGAAAAAGTATGAATCGTTCATTAGCAAGGTCGCTAAGCTGAATCTTTTTGCTCTTCAACTTTCGTGATTGGGGGAGGACCGCAACCAGGGGGTCACGCAGCAATACTCTCGATTGTCGATTCTTGCTGCGCTCAAGCGAGAGGGTTCGCGTGATGGCGATATCGATCTCGCCTCTTTCACATGCCCGTTCCAGTTCAACAGGATAGAGATCATGGAGTGCAAGCTTTACGTTCGGATATTCCAGCTTGTATCTGCGAATGAGGTCAGGCAGGAAAGAGAGGGTTGCCGAACCGATAAACCCGATCGAAAGCCTCCCAAGTTTGCCTTGGGCAGCCCGCTTGGCAGTGACGATGGCAGTCTCCGCCTGTTGAAGGATACGAACGGCGTCCGCATAAAATATCTCGCCTTCCGGCCTCAAACGCGCGTTGCGACCGGTTCGCGAGAAGAGTTTCAGCCCAAGTTCGTCTTCCAGATCGGACACAGCCTGACTGATCGAGGGCTGAGCAATATGCAGCCGCCGTGATGCCTCCCGATACCCTTTGCACTCTACAACGGCGGTGAAGTAGCGGAGATGTCGTAATTCCATCTGATAGGCACTCCCTATCAGTCTGATTGGAACATACGACGTATCGCAATGTCACTTCCCCAATCTATTAGTGTGAAGCCGATTTAGCCTCGCAGGAATGGCCAAGTGAACAAACCACCGCCTCATGGCTTATTCCTTGGTTTTCGACAGATCAGTTACGAGACCAAAATATGGAGTCCCGAACATGAAAGTTGAGCTCTATCCCCCCGACCCTGACACAGAGCCGCGTCATTGGGTACGGCATGATCAGGCCTTCGCAATGATGCTGCGTCCCGGCTCAATTGAATGGGGCGCGAAGCGTTGCGCGCTGGAAAAATTCGACTACAGGGCGGGCGACTTAGCATTGTGCCATCGTCATGTGGGTGAGTGGGTTGGACTCGTGAATGTATCGCATCTGCAGCTCGGTATTTCCGACGAGGCCCTGATGGCCTGCTCTGACGGAGCTTACGGCGAGGTAGAACTGCGCCCTTCGCGCAAGTTTGCGGACCCGCGCCTGAGTGCGATGGTTGCGGCCGTTCATGCAGAGATGGTTGCTGGCTTTCCGAGCGGGCGGCTGTTTCTGGGTTCTGTCGAACAGGCGATGGCTGTAACGCTGGTCAATGGTCATGCAGTAAGGCACCGTCCTGTGCAGATATACCGAGGCGGACTCGGCTCAGCGCGCTTGCGAAGGATTAAAGAGTTCGTTTATGCGAGGATGGAAGACGATTTGAGTCTCGACGATATGGCACAGTCGGTCGGATTGAGCACAGCTCATTTCGCGCGAATGTTTCGCAAGTCAACGGGCGAGACCCCGCATCAATTTGTTCTGCGCCAAAGGCTTGAGCGTGCTAAGGCGATGTTGCGTGCTCCCCATGCGCGAGTGTTGGACGTCGCCGTTGCCTGCGGCTTCAAGACCCAGCAGCACTTTGCACAGGCCTTTCGTGACCTCTGGGGAGTTAGCCCGACAAAGTATCGGCAGGATCTAGTCGGCTCTGAAGCGACTTGGGCGTCTGAAACCTCCTCCGAAGATGCGCCACTCCTGGTGATTAGTGGTTAGCAGCCAGAACTTCACCCTCACGGGTTGCCGTTTACTTCCTCGTTAACGTCCAGCCCTGTCCGGAATTTGTAACTCATCGGTCCTTGCATCCGCCTCAGCACTGTGTCTTCCGTCAACAATTCTGACGTGACAAACGCCGCACCTCATTCGAACTCTTGTCGCCCTCCCTAAAGGCAAACCCAGACTCGTTGGAGTTCTCCTGGGGGAGCGTAAATTTAGCAAGATTCCGACCATCCCAGCAGAAATCCGTACAAGCCCGTTCCGAAAGTGCAGTTTACTCACAATTGTGAGCAAAGCCACAGCGTCCACCAGCCGGACACTAGATCAACTGCTTATTGTTTGCCGGCAGGAATTCAACACAGGAGGGAAAGTCAATGGAAGCAATTGGATTGTTAGTCACGCTTGAAGCCCACGCAGGTAAAGAGGCTGATGCCGAAGCATTTCTAAGGTCAGCTCAGCCACTCGCGCTGAATGAAAAAGGGACCTTGAAATGGTATGCGATCAAGATCGGGCCGCGGAAGTTCGGCATCTTCGACACCTTTGCAAATGAAGCGGGCCGCAATGCCCACTTGACTGGCGAGATCGCGAAGGCATTGGGGACGCGGGCCAGCGAATTATTTGCGGTTGCTCCGCAAGTGGAAAAAGTGGAGATCCTTGCAAACACACCCTTAAAAGGCTGAGTGCGAGGTTCCAGGAAGCCTTATGAGCCGCATCGGCTCGCGAGACTGTATCACGAGCAAAGGGAGAATTTCATGAGTCATATCCCTCGGGATATCGTTCTGCCTAATCAGCTATTTTGCCAGCCGGACGAACGGGAAGTCGCCCTGCATCTGTTAGGCGTTTGACGAAAAAGACAGCGGTTATTGCTATTTCCGGCCCGCCGCAAGTAGACCGAGCCGAACTGTAGTTGTTGGGAGTTCATATGTTCAGGTATGTCGGCACCATCCTTGTCGCGATCTTGCTGTCCGCGCCCCTCGTGGTGGGAATCACGCCGTTTCCGGCCAGCTTTCACACGCAAATCGTTCCGACGAACGGCACCAGCCTCTACGTCCGAGTCGGTGGCAAGGGTCAGGCCGTGGTGCTGTTGCATGGCTTCGGCGAGACGGGTGATATGTGGGCCCCCTTGGCCATTGTTCTGGCCAAAAACCATACCGTGATCGTCCCCGACCTGCGCGGCATGGGTATGTCCGATCACCCGGATACCGGCTACACCAAGAAGAACCAGGCGGTCGACATTGCCGGTGTCATGGATGCACTCAAGGTCCAGAAGGCAGAGCTGGTCACACATGACATCGGCAATATGGTCGGCTACGCGTTGGCTGCTCAATATCCGGTCCGGGTCACGCGCTGGGTGGTGATCGATGCACCGCTACCCGGAATAGGCGATTGGGACAACATCACTCGCAGCCCGATGCTGTGGCACTTCAATTTCCGGGGCCCTGACGAGGAGCGTCTGGTGCAGGGCCGGGAGCGCATCTACCTCGATCGCTTCTGGAACGAGTTGTCCGGAGACCCCGAGGGGATCGATGAAGATACGCGGCAGCACTATGCTGCCCTGTACGCACGGCCGCATGCGATGCACGATGCCTTCGAGCAGTTTGGAGCATTCAGCCAGGACGCCGCCGACAACAAGGTGTTGCTCGGCAAGGGCGGCAAGATCACCATGCCGGTGTTTGCCATCGGTGCCGAGAAGTTCTTCGGCAAGGGTATGGTCGATGAGATGCGGTTCGCCGCCGGCAACGTCACGGGCGGCATCGTGCCCAACTCCGGGCACTGGATCATGGAGGAGAATCCACAGGCCACCATCAAGTTGGTTACCGATTTCCTCGCCAAGTAGGCTTGTGGCCGCAGGCGCAGCAATCGGGAAGCAGGTTCCATATTTGCGGGGATAACGGCTTCGACAACTTCACACCCAAACACACGAGGGGAATGACATACCAATGATTACGAGCAAAGACGGTACACAGATTTTCTACGAAGACTGGGACCCGAAGGACGCCCAACCCATTGTGTATCACCACGGCTGGCATCTGTCGTCGGACGACTGGGACACTCAGACGCTGTTCTTCCTTGCCAACGGCTATCGCGTCGTTGCGCACGACCGAAGCGGTCACGGCCGCTCCTCTCAGGTAGCCAGCGGCCACGACATGGACCATTATGCGTGGCCAAGCTGCTCCAGCATGGCACTCTGAAAATTTACCCGGGCTTTTCGGAGGTCATGATGACCACGAATGCCGAAGTGATCAATGCGGACATCTTCGCATTCATCCGAAGCTTCTAGAATGCCCTATCTTAATTTTTAGAGGACCCCTGTCATTTTCGCGAGTGTATCAGATTAGCCCAAATAGTTAGGCTCCGTACAGGGAATTAGCTTTAGTGCCCCACCCAGATGTGCCTGTCTGCGAGAACGCAAGAGAAATCGCAGAGGCTTTTTGGCGGGCGCGAATGTGAACTCACTCGAATGAGACGGAGGAAAAACAGATGTTTAACAAGGCACTCATGCTCGGAGCGATCTTGCTGTCGGGGGTGGCTGCATGGGCTCAAGGGATAGAGTTCCCAAGGGCCGAAGTAGCATTTAACTATTCCTACGCGCGGTATGCTCCCAGCGTGTCCTACTCGAAAGGCCACAGCTTGAACGGAGGGGGCGGGTCGGTCACGTTTAACTGGAACGAGTACCTGGGCATCAGAGCGGATTTGCAGGGCTACGGCAGCAACCAGACCGGCTTTAACATTCCGGCAAATGCGACCTTTCCTTTCGGTCTGAACGGCAATGTTCAGGGAAACCTATTTACCTACTTATTTGGTCCGCAGTTTAGGGTACGAGCGCACAAACTGGAGCCGTTTGCCGCCCTCTTGTTTGGCGGCGCGCATACCAACGTGTACGGCAATGCCTTCAAGACTCTCTGCCAGCCTATCGTAGGTGGGTGCGGGATCACCAAGGCACCGACGGCTGAGGCATTTGCGATGTCTTTCGGCGGGGGTGTAGACATTCCGATCAGCCATCGCGTGTCATTCCGACCCGCCGAGGTCAGCTATCTTCTGACGCGGTTCAGCAACCCATTAACCAAGACGAATAATCAAAACAACTTTCGGTACTCGGTCGGGATTAACATTAATCTCGGCAACACTACCTATTAGAGCCAACCCTAAGCCATGAGGGGAGACCGTATGGTTTCCTCGCGGAACTTCACAACGGATCTCGGTTTTGCGACTGCACTTTCCCGGTGGACAGATATCCTTTCTTGTAGTGGGCGTGTAACCGCTGCTCGGTATCAGGTTGAGTCACCGACACCTTTATTTTTCTCCATCCGCTTACACCTGCGACATTAGGCCGGTAGCCGAGAACGTACTGATTGCGCATTTCGCGGCTAAGCGTCGCGGCAGCTTCGGAGACCTTTGCTCTGTTATCGACCGTGAGTGTTCGACCACCAGTCGCATCAGTGATTTCGCTTAGCCACTTCTTTCCAAGTTTTTCTTCCAGAGTACCAACGAAAAATTTGTCGAATAGGCCAATAGCGTAGATCTGCACATCGGATTCCCGGACCAGGCTTTTGATTTCTCGCAACGTGTACCGGCTCGCGTTGTCGCCCCCATCGGAGATTATGACGATGGCTTTGCGCTCAAACTGCGCTGAACGAAGCTTAGACTCCGCTAGGTAAACGGCATCGAGCATTGCCGTGGGTCCACCAGGCTCCATTGCCATCAACTTCCACTGCAGCTCGTCGATGGACTTTGTCGAGCTCGCAACGACACGCGGACGATCCGAAAATGTAATCGCAAAATACTCGTCGTCAGGGTTTGCATTATCAAAAAACTCAACAATCGCCCCACGTTCGATATCAATTTTGTCGCTCATGCTCTTGCTGACATCGAGGAGTATGGCGATCGACAGCGGCGCTTCCTCGGCAGAGAAGTATCGTATTTCCTGTCGTTTGCCTTCCTCGAAGACGGTAAAGTTTTGCTTATTCAACGCAGTGACCGGACGGTTCCTGGAATCATTCACGGTTACCGGAACCAATACCACGTCCACATCAACCTGCAAAGGTCTGTCATGTGGATTCTGCGCGGGCAGAGTTTGGATCGCAGCGCCCGAGGACGGTTTAAGGCTGCCATGGCTATTCTGCGGGAAAATGTGTACATCGTCGGGAGACTGTCCTTGTGCCAAACAAAGCGACAGAAACGTCAACGCACACAAGGCCAGCAGACGAATTTTGATCCTTCGTATCCAACCCAGATTGTTTTTCATGATCCGAAGGTAGATCCGACTTAAAACCTTGCATGAACCGCGGAGCGTATTGTATGTTCTCGCGGTGTGTCAAGGAAAAATGGCGCGGATCGGACTTCGTGATCGAAACGGATCCGCTCGCAGGATCGATATCGTCTTTCTCGGCCGTCCCAGGCCCCGCCGGCGCGCTGAATTTCCATGAGACGCTCCCAGTCCGGTTTCTGCTAATGGCCGTGAATGAACCAGCCATTTCGGTAGCAGGTCCCGCGACCGTGATTGTGAGTCAGTTTCTGCAGACGTTCGAGGCATACGCACCTAGCCAGAAGAGCGGGGGATTGACCGCCAGCCAATTCCTCGATGCTGTCCACAATGGGGGCTTCTAGCGATGGTAAATAACCTGTCATATCACGCCGACGGGCGCGTCTGTTAACCGCCGATTGAACCCGGTACAGCCTGACCGGTATGCTCCCCCGAAATAGCCATGGTGGGTTTGTCGCAGCGTACTAGTTCGGGGACCGACGAGCATTGGAACGTTATGCAATAAGCGGAACGTGGATGACTTTGGGCCGCGTGGAGAATAAGGAGAAAGAAATGGCTTTCCGAATCCATTTTGTGCCTGTAGTTCTTGCGACCCTCGTTTTGGGGTGCGTATCGCCCTTATTAGCGCAACAGAAGGGGCAATGGGTACCAGAAGGCATCGCACCAATATCCGGCATCCGTGGTAGTGAGGTACGTGGGGGACCACTTGGCCTGACCGCGAAAACCAAAATGCTTGCTGAGGTTGTATTTCGCGTCGCCACCAAGAGCAAAGGCAAAACGTGTGACGCCGCTGACGCCACTCCGATCGGGCGACAAGTCACTGGCTCCTAGCCCGAAGAAACCAGCCGTAGCGCTGACCAAGCAGGTAACCTGCAGTGAGGCCGTAGTTCGCGTGCTGTTACCGACCTCGATTCTGCGAAACAGCCAAGTCGACAGGTTAAGCCCGTCATTAAATTGGCCCCCACGTGGCCAGTGATTTCAACATTTTGAGCGGAAGCAGCCGGAAGCAGAAGAATGAAGCACAGCACGGTAGAAACGACAGTTGTCTTTGCAGGTCGGGCGATGTGGCGGCGGGTCCGTTAAGGGATCTGCAGTTGCGCTAGCGCACTACGTGAGTGATGTGCAAATTCACCGTTTGGCTCCGCCTTTATGGCCGCCTCAAACTCGGGTTTTGCGCGAATCTGATTACCTATTCCTATGAACGCGACTGCTTTCAGTAGGTGCATCCTTGCACGAGTATTCGAGGCACGAGTATTCGAGAGTAAATTTCGAGGCTGCAGGGCTTCACCTCGTTCAATGTCGCGCAGGGTTGTCTGGTATTTCCCCATATTTCGGTGTTCGACAATTCTAAATAGACCAACCAGGAGGATGCCATCAGTGGCATTGCTCGATTCAGCAAGCGCAGAGCATCATCGTAACGTTCCGTGTCGTTGTAGAAGGCTGCTAGCGGCAGATATGCAGGGCCATAATAGGGATCCGCTTTGATTGCGACATTAAGATTCTGTTCGGCCATGGCAAAGTTCTGCTCCTCCGCATTGACAATGCCTTCGGGCATAAGGGCGGGAGCGTAGTTCGGAAAAGCCTTAAGCGCACAGTCAAGCTGCTTGTGAGCCTCGGGAAATTTACCCTTAAGAATAGCTTCTCTCGCTTTTTCCACCTCACCGCGGGCTGCGTTGGGAGCCCGGAGCTCACTGATAGTTGTGATGGGCTGGTTCCCATCCAGCAGAGCGGAGCGCTGACGAAAGTGATGCCCAGAAACAGAACAAATGACGTGCCCAGCACGTTGACGGCCAGCGCTTCCGCCAATCACTCGAGACGACAGACTGGCGCGAGGCACAGGCCAGAGAAAAGGATCTCATCGCACGTGCTTCGCAGGGCAAACTGGCGCCAGCGAGTCAACAATTTTCGAAACTTAACGTGACTGAGGCAATTGAGCAGTACCTTGCGGATCGCGCGGCTCACGTTCAACTCAGAAGCAAGCGCTCGGAGTGTGACCATGCCAAGCCGCTCCGAGTATACTTCGGTTCCCTTCAGATTGCCCGCATCGATGCGGACTCGATACGGGCTTACCTAAGGCAACGTAAGGTAAGCGGTCTATCGAACACGACGGTAAACATGGAGATCGGCATATTGCGTCGCATTCTGAAAAGGGCCCAGCGTTGGCACTTTGTTGAGGATGAAGTTCCTCGGCTTCCGGAGAGAAGGGACATTGGACGCGCCTTATAACCTGACGAGAAGTTGAGGCTGCTCAAAGTGGCTCAGTCTAAACCCGAGTGGGAAACGGCATATCTTGCTTCAGTCCTTGCTTTGAACACGACAATGCGAGGATGCGAGGTCAAACAGCTGCGATGGCGGGACATCGACTTTATAGAAAAAAGTTTGGCGATTCGCCGTTCTAAAACCCGCGCCGGCGAGCTCGTGATCCCGCTCAATGCCAATGCCTATAACGCAATCCTGCGGCTCAGGGAACAGGCTCAAATGTTGTTCGGACCCGATTTGCCGCGCGACTGGTATGTATTTCCCAGTGCTGAGGGGTATTCGAAGCCAGACCCGAGGAAACCAATGAGCGGCTGGCGGTCTGCATGGCGAAGCCTGACTCGGGCCGTCAACTGTCCCGTCTGCGGATGGCTGCAGACTCCCTCTGCGACTTGCCGACGGGCGAAGTGCGGCGCGGACATCAGCAAGGTCAAGAGTTCAACTTCCGGCCTACGTTTTCATGATTTACGCCACCACGCCATCACGGAATTGGCCGAATCCCAAGCGAGCGACCGGACAGTCATGTCGATCGCCGGTCACGTCTCGCAGCAGATGCTAGCTCATTAATCCCACGTTCGCCTTGAGGCTAAAAGGAAAGCCCTGGATGCGTTGGCAGTAGGGGTCAAAACGGCAGGTTACGACACAGACGACGACGCAAAACCAAGGGAAAGTGCCGTTCTCTCAGCGCAAGCTATCGAGATGAATGGCGGGGACGACGGGACTCGAACCCGCGACCTCTGCCGTGACAGGGCAGCGTTCTAACCAACTGAACTACGTCCCCTCTTGCTTTTCATACGGTTAGGGCCAAACCCGCATGTTTACTGTCTACTCTTGCTGTCAACCGTTTCGCCTGCTTCAATCCGTTCCACCGAATATAACCAGTTTTCGGTTCGAAATGGACAGTAAATGGACAGTATGAAAGAACCGCCACAAACTGTCCGCAGGCTACCGCGAGGCTGAGCATCTGTCCATGTTCTGTGATGAATTGTAGCAGACCGAATTCAGATCAGTACAGTTGCCGAGATTGCTCGGAGTTTCTGCCACGGGCGATGGAACGCGGGCGGCCCCGTTAAATTCCTGACCGTTGTAGCTGGACGTTTGTCCGAGATGAATCAGCCGTCTAATGCGGTTTCGCGGGTTTGTTTAGACTGATCAGCTCATCACGAGTCCGTTGGAGAATCTCTCGTGAAAGGTTCGGGTCTGACACGGCACGAGAGAGATTGATCGCTCCTAGCATCGCACTAATCGTGAGAATCGCACGGGCGCGCCGATCAGAGTTCCCATTTGGAGGAACAAGGCCCGTCGAGTAAGCCAAGGTGCGTTTGAGTCGCGCGGTATATACAGCCTTCGCCGATCGACTTGCCCGAGACATGTCACCCAGCAATGCGCCCAACGCGCAGCCTGCGCCCGGCGCATCCCGGTGCTCTTCAGACAAATAGTTCTCTAAAGCTTTCGTTAGCGTGTCAGTGTGTTCCTCCCAGCGGTCAAGGTCAAGGAATGCGGTGGCCAGCGCCTCGACCACCAATTCATCGCGTGAATCGAAATGTTTGTAAAACCCACCAACAGTAACACCGGCCTCCTTCATCACGTCGGCAACGCCGATGCCCTCGAGACCGAGCTCGCGAAACCTCTTGGCAGCAACTTTTACGATCCGAGTGTGCGTCTTTGCCTTGTCACTCTTCGAATAACCCATTTGCCATCACCATCTCTTTCCGAGTCCGCATGGATCGCTCCAGGCAGAAAGAGCCATTAGAGTATCACCGTACTCTTCGTTGATTGGATGCAAACCGTCTCATCCTTGGTGCAAGAATCTCATTGCCTCAACAATAAATATAGACGGGCCTTCACAAGTGAAGCTGCAACGAAATGTCCCGAAAAGAGTTCATAAAATACTTTGCAACTTCTGGATTACGATCATACTCTACTGTGGTGAGAGCGCAGATTTACCTGTTCCAAGCACAGGAGAGGCAATGAGCAACTCGTCCCCAGAACGAAATAAAGCAATCGTGCTCGAAGCATTCGAGACACTGTTCAACAAGCGTGACTATGCGGCGGCGGAACGCTTCTGGTCACCAAACTACATTCAGCACAGCGCACACATACCACCAGGTCGCGAAGAACTGTTCAATCTCGTCCGCTCAGTGTCGGAGACTTTGCATTATGAGAACCAGCTCATCATCGCAGAAGGCGATTACGTCGTAGCGCATGGCCGCTTCACGGGGATGGGAAGGCCCGCCGCCTGGATCGCAGCCGACGTTGTCCGGTTCGAAGACGGCCTTCTCAAAGAACATTGGGACGGTTTGCAGGACGAGGCGACCAAGGCCGATTCTGTGAGCGGCCCTCCCATGTTCGGCGACACATTCCCGAAGTGAGGGCCAAAGACAACGCAATCGCCGTGAAGGCGTTCGACACCTTTTTACGAGCCGAAGGAGGCAGTAACTATGACGTCATCCGTTGTTTCGAATGAAATGTATGTGATTTTAGGAGCGAGTGGGAACACCGGCTCGATCATCACCAATTCTCTACTGTCAGCGGGCAAGAAGGTACGCGTCGTGGGACGCGACTCAGGGCGACTACAGCGCTTTGTGGACAAAGGCGCGGAAGCGTTCACGGCTGATCTGAGCGATGCGCCTGCAGTCACCAAAGTTTTCAGCGGTGCGCACGCTGCATATTTGATGTTGCCGCCGGCGAAATCCCGGGAGGAGCAAGAGCGGGATAGCGACGCCATTGCGAAAGCTGTGAAGGAGTCCCGCCTGCGCTACGCGGTGCATTTGAGCAGCTACGGCGCGCAGGTTGCGAAAGGTGCCGGGCCAGTATCAGGACTGCATTCTTCGGAACAAAAACTCAACGCTATCGACGGTCTAAACGTGCTGCATCTGCGCGCCGCGTATTTCATGGAGAACAATCTGGCGGCGATCGACATGATTCATGGGATGGGATTAGTTGGAAATGCGCTCCTACCCGACTTGAAGATTCCCATGGCCGCGACGCGCGACGTTGGTGACTACGCTGCGGAGCGCCTCCTGCACCTGGATTTTTCCGGCAAACAAACGCGCGAGCTGCTTGGAGAGCGAGATCTCTCGATGACGGAAGCTACCGCAGTGATTGCACGCGGCATCGGCAAACCGGATCTACGTTACCAGCAATTCCCGTATGACCAAGTGCAGCAGGCATTGACGCAATTGGGTGTTCCGCCTAAGGGCGCTGCCATGTACATCGAAATGTACAAAGCCATCAACGCAGGAGTCCTCGTTCCGCTAGAGCCGCGTTCGCCGGAGAACACCACGCCAACTTCCTTGGAAAGATTTGTGCAGGATGTTTTTGTGGATGCGTATCACGGGAAGGCTCGCGGCGCTTAGGCTCCGCCCTCGGGCTGGCACCGGTTGTGCCTGTTTGCAGGCGAGAGTTCTGGAGAAATCAATGACGACAACAAAGGCAATACGGCTGGCTTCGGTGGTCACGGCTATCAATGTCCTGGTCGCGAGCGGCTTTTCCATCGTGGGGATCATCCGTCCGCAATATCTGCTCCCTGCGGGATCCGTGCCAACCCAGGCGTCGTTGATATTGGCGATGTACGCGACGGCGCGCACAATTCCTCTCGCTTTGTTCGCATTGTGGGCGGTCTACAAGCAGGCCCCACCTGCGTTGGTGCTTCTGGGTGCGCTCGCCGGAGCCATGCAATTGCTGGATGCCGGAATCGGTCTGTTTGAGCACGATCTTGGGAAATGCGCTGGGCCGCTCTTTATCGCTGCCCTCCAATTCTTCGTGGTGTATCTGCTTCACACATCCGTGCGGATCACTATATGAAATGCGGGCTAACTGATAGTCAGAAACAGGAGAATATCTATGAAAAACGCCAAAGAACTCATGCTTGAATACACCGCCTTCTCGTTCAAAGATCCGAGGACGGCGGCGGAGATGTTTGCGGAAGATGGCGCCTTTGAGCTGCCGTATCTTGCGACGTTCGGACTTCCTACACAGTACAGGGGCCGAGATGCGATCGCCGGCTTTTTCCAATCCGTACTCGACATCTATCCCGGTTTCCAATTCGAGAATACCAAGGTGCTGATCGATACTCCCGACCAAGCCTTTGCAGAATTCGAGGCCACGGCGGTGTCAAGCAAAACGGGACGATCCGTTCAGCAACTCTTCTTTGCTCGCCTGGTTGCCGAGAATGGAAAGATCAAGCTGTTTAGAGAAGCTCTGAATACGGTCGAAGTGGCCCGCGCCAATGTACAGGATAGCGCGGGATTGTTTTGAAAAGGATTTGCTGCGTCGTTACGGGAGCCTTCACCCCAACGGATAGTTCAGCAACAACGGAGAAAGGCAATGACCAAAAAGCTCGAGGGCAAAACCGCCGTCATTACCGGCGGAACGGAAGGGATTGGGTTCGCTACGGCAAAACTTTTCGTCAAAGAGGGTGCCTATGTCTTCATAACGGGCCGTCGCCAGAAGGAACTCGACGAGGCCGTGAAGGCAATCGGCACCGACGTTTCTGGAGTTCAGGGCGACGTCTCTCAATTAGCCGACCTTGATCATCTCTACGAGACCGTCTCCAAAGTGAAGAGGCGAATCGACATTGTTTTCGCTAACGCGGGCGTGGGCGAATTCGTTGCCTTTGGGGCCGTTACCGAAGAGCATTTCGACAAGCTATTCAACATCAATGTGAGGGGAACGCTGTTCACAGTGCAAAGGGCCTTACCGTTACTGAATGATGGCGGCTCGATCATTCTCAACGGCTCTGTCGCGAGCATCAAGGGCACAGCCGCCTTCGGCGTCTACGCCGCGAGTAAGGCCGCAATCCGATCTTTCGCGCGAACCTGGACCACGGATCTGAAGGACCGTCGTATCCGCTCAAACGTTGTTAGTCCGGGTCCAATCGATACGCCGCTGGCGAGTCGGCAGTCCGCAGACGTGATTGCGCGGATTGTGTCCACCATCCCCATGGGACGCATGGGGAAACCTGACGAAGTTGCCAAGGCCGCGCTGTATCTGGCATCCGACGAGTCAAGTTTTGTCACGGGTATTGAACTGTTCGTCGATGGGGGCAGGGCTCAGGTCTGAGCGACTCCTCCGGTTAGGAGAATGTCAATGATTACCCAACACCATTTGGCTTCGATCAACCGCGCGGATCTCGATCTATACGCAAGGGAGAAGGTCCTAAATTCCGCAATCATTGCCGCCGATATCAGCAGTGGCTGGGAAGAGTATCTTAAGATTTTTGACGCCTTCTACGCCGATCATGTCGAGGTCAGCGATGGCGCCGAGAGTGACGCGGTATTTGGCCGGGAGCGGATTCGCGCACTCCTTTTCAAATTCCTTGTCCCGATTCACGTAATGGCTGAGATTGGCGGCCTGTCGGTACAGATTCGAGAAAGCCCGATTCTCGGAGACACCGCAGATGAGACACATTCGGCCTGGTCAGTGGATCTGATCGGGGTGTCAGGCAGGACCTGCC
>Ga0207663_10000259_pt1 | contig 23043 bp, 23 predicted proteins | sample LARL53metaG_FD_184346 | JGI IMG/M metagenome (GOLD analysis project Ga0207663, IMG submission 184346) | Corn, switchgrass and miscanthus rhizosphere microbial communities from Kellogg Biological Station, Michigan, USA - LAR L5-3 metaG... | ecosystem: Host-associated > Plants > Roots >...
TACTATAGGACAAAACGCTTCAACTTGAATATAGTCAAATACTTGATGAGAGAGTCTGCGAATTTATGTTAGTATGTATAGATATACTGAATTAAATGAATCCATTTCATTTCTATCTATACATTGATCACATGGTAGCCTGTTGCTCCGTTTGGGAAGGGATCAGCTAACTCAGCTGTCTGAATGTTTCCGGTCTTATCTGTCGATCTAGCAGTGAGCTTGTGATTACCTTTATTATCATTCAGGTTCACTTGTGTTGTCCACAGGACCCAAGTGTATGGTGATAGGGGATCTTTAAGGCGGGCTTCTTTCCAAGTGACACCACCATCATTACTCACCTCAACTTTCAATATCCCTCGGTCCCCTGCGAAAGCCACACCAGCAACTGTAACCATCCCAGAAACAGCCGAGACAGCTGCCAAACCGCTAAATCTTTGCCTGATGGATGCATTACCTGGAATAGCTATGAATGACTGAGTATTGTATTTAGCATTATTACTCCAGCCTTTCCTCTGCCAATAGCCTTCATAAACTTGGTCAACCAGTTCTATCTCTGTTATCCACTTAGGATTCATCATTCCATACCATCCGGGAACGATAGCTCTGACTGGGTACCCATGTTCAGCAGTCAGGGAGGCTCCATTCATGTCGTAAGCTAATATACTCCCATCAAAAAGTCCTCTCTCCAAGGGTATTCCAACATCGTAGCCATCATAACACCTAAAAACAATGTATTTAGCGCTTGGCATCACTTGTGACTTCTCAAGTAGATCTTTTAGACGTATGCCCTTCCATACTGCAGTGCTGATCAACTCGCCTCCTATCTTGTTACTTACGCATTCGAGTGTGGCAAACTCCTCTACAGAAGGCATATTCCTTAATTCTGCGTAGTTTATTTCCAGTGGCTTGGTAACTAGTCCTTTCACTGTTAGCTTCCAAGTACTCGCCATAACTACGGGTACTATAGGGTTTTTGTCTATTCTGTAGAAAAGATCAGTTGGTGTTATCTCCGACCCAAGAAGCGGCGCAAGTTCAGGATCCTCGAAGCCTGAGGGTTTGGACTTGGAACTTTTTTGGAACTGTGATAGCAAAAGCGAAGGAGATTGTTGTACTGCCTCTCTAGGGGATATAAGGCTATCCAACCCAAAGTAGAGGATGGGTAAAGCGACCGCTGATGCAATACCCGCACGAAGTAGTAGCCTTTTCTTGTAATCGATCTCTGTTTTGCTAGCAGGTTGTTTTTCGGTAACCTTGGTTGGCTGGCCTGGTGATATCCTCTCATAGAAAGATGACAAGATGAATCCAAAAGCGATATTAGATGGAACAAGAAAAATGGCTATAAGCCGGATAGAGCTGAGTTTTGTCTGAACGTCAGCTTCAGCAAAAGCAAAGAGCACAACACCAACAACGAGCAGAATAACATAGGCCAAAAGTGAAGATTGTATTGCATTTCCGACATATCCCTTCAAACCGAGTTTATTATGCAATATCCCAAGAGATAATAAACTAATTAAGCCATACAGTATGATGTTTGCAACTACAGCACCTACTAATGCAGAGTATTTAGCGATTGGGCCTAATGTCCCTACAGCTTGTGATTCAACTTGTCCAGGAGTGAGAGAGAATAAAGTTTGAGATGCAATTTCAGGGAGAAATAATCCACCAGCAAATAATCTCAGAAGTAAGGATACTGCTAGAGCTATCGCCCCAGCGGCAAGCCCACCAAGGAATAATTTTTTAGTAGAAGGATACTCTGATTTTTGGGCCACATTGCTTCGTTAACCAAGAAAGATTTAAATTTTTTCCCAACTTAGACTGTTCGGACTGCAAATAGAATTTGAGTTTAATGATCAAACTTATTACACGCCAAAGAGTGTAAAAATTATGTCGCTTTTGAAACCTGCTGATACTTTGATCTTAACCGTAATTTCGGCAATTTCAATATTGTTAACTGCACCGAGTTTATCTGTGTATGCGAAATCTGCTACTGAAAATAAAACATCAACATCATCTTTACCATCAATCAATCAGGTACATGGAACATTAATAGTAACGAATAAAGTGATTAATGAAGGCGGTGGTAGTAAGAAGCCATCTGATTTTACAATCAATATTCATGCTAACGATCCTATGCCGAGTTCCTTCCCGGGTAATTCATCTGGTACTCGCGTACAACTACACATGGGAATGTATAGCATTACTGAAACGAAGCAACCAGGTTACAACTTAACTTTGTCAGGTGATTGTTCTGGTGGAATGATGTCGGTTGAAACCAAGAATTGTACTATTACAAATTTTTACTCCAAACCCTGATCTAGTAAAGATTCTACTGGGATTCGCATAATCAATAATAAGATTATAAAAGATCCTATAGATTGAAGAATTGTATCTTGGTTCAGGTATGCACTGGCAGATGTCGGAACAGTGTTAGTAAATAGAGCATCATTACAACCATGACCATATCTCATTGGCAGATAGAAATTCTTAAGGGAAGTGTGTATGCAATGTATAGCCTATAATATAAACATCATGAATCTTTCTGCTGGAAAGTGATGTTCATCATATCATTATTCAGTTATTTTGCTAAATCAAATCAGGTTAACAAATAACTGTATCATATCAATGAAGGTGAAAGCTCTTATTCTTCTTATCTGCTCTTTCTCCTACCTATGGGCTACAATTCTGATTCCGATCCACCGATCTATTCTGGAATGTCTGGTAAGAAATTAGGGATTCTCGTGGGAGTTATAGCTTTGGGATCTTTTTTCGCAGTTCAGGCAATGTTTGGCTTTCCTATCAAAGATCTAATAAGAAACGAAGTAACCGAGGAATCAAAAGTAGTGATTAAGGATCAACAAGGAACATGTATAGTTGAAGCATCAGATCACCAGCCACGTGCTATTCCAAATTGTCCTTATAATGCAGGAGATATTGTAATCGTAACTTTTAAGAAAGGAACGGCACCTATCGAAAAATATTATCTTAAGAGATAATTAACGTTTTGTGCTTGGTGTTCGGCCAATTTACGTATTATATGGGATGGCATCTGGTACCTATGGTTAGCTAAGAAACACTCTGATATGATCAAGAACTTAAGTAGTGAACCGTTGGGATTTTAATATCAGGTTCAGATATCAACTGGGAAATTCCTTGAGCTTACTGCAGGGAGCTTTTTCTCATTCCTATCCAATATTGTCGAAATGCAGTTTCGATCAGATAACTATTTCCCATCTATCGAACTCTTGTTATTCATTTCAGTTGGTTGTGCCAAACTGTGTATTCTCCCGTATTACATAACCATACTAGATTGTATCTGCTCCTTTTTTTGCTCTCTTAACTGAGCCTTAAACTTTATGTTACGCGGTCTTGTTCGTAATTTATATCCGCAACAAGGGCACCACAATCCATCCCATTTTATAAATATCTCGCATATCTGACAGCGTTTTTGTCCAATGGCATAACGTCCAATACGAGTAGGCTTTTGAGCCTTGTGACGTATACAAATACCCTTACAAGTCATTTCTTTTTCTCTCGCTATTTTTAACCCCGCTAGCGGTGCTGTTGTTTTTATTAACAACCTTCTGAAATTTTTTCATCAGGCTCCTGTCTAGATGCACCTTACTAGTTAAATGTATCACTTTTTTACCATCTTCGTCATATCTCTGAAATTCGGTAATAATGATGGGATGCCCAGCAGATATCTTAATCATCATCTTTCCCTTACACCTTCAAGGTTTGATACGACCTGCCACAACATGGTTCTAATATATGATTCTGTCCGCTTATTTCGTGTTAATTCATCTAATATGCTAATGGCATTTGCTGCTCGAATCGATAAATTAACCTCGTTTTTGTCTTTCAATATCCCGAGTAGCGCATTTATCTTATTTTTTGTATTCCGATGAATTTGAGGGTAGTTGTTCCTGATATTCTCAAGTGTATCTATTATACCAACTAAGCGCTCTTGGTTAGCCTTCTTCTCCACTAATTCCTTTTCCTTCCTCCTTTTTGATGCTGCTGTCATTGTAACCATGTCTGCAATATTATCAACTATGTGAAAGTATGATTTAAACTAACTAGAGTCAAGCTGTCTAGCCAGTTTGGACAGCTCCATTTCTAATAATAGTAATCCGTCCTCAAATATATGATCGCAGCCAAAAAACGCTCCACGACTATACTAGTGTTCTTGCCTTCTTAATATAGATGAAACTATACTTCAAAGAGCATTATTGTTTAGATATAAGATAATTCTTGTCGATTATTGTAATATTGACCTACGTAGTTTCATTCCACTGTTGGCATTACTACTCATATTAGTACTATAATAATATGATTCATTCGATGATATTTTCAATCTGTGTTTCGAGCATTTAATAAATCATATTTTTTGTAATGATGACGAAAAAAACCAACTGGCACATCATGGATGATATCACAAAATAGGAATTAGTATTGAAATTTTTGGTTTTCCTCGAGTTCCCGTCCCTCAATTCTTGATTGTAATTGTTGATCTTCTTTTTCCCTTTTTCTCCCCTTTACTTTCTTCCTTTTACCCACTCAAAATCTCTCCCGTATTACTTTTATGACCAATTTTAGCAATGATCTCGTTCTTAAGTGTATTACCGCTGGCATGCTTTAAACCGTTGACAACCTCGTGTCTCGTACTAATAGATTTCCAAGATAGGTTAATATTCTATAGAATCTACTATGAGACAATGAGTACTAGTATTCTTATTGAAAAAGATGAGACTCACAGAAGAAAATCCTCGTTTGATGCAGCTTCACTTTATTCATTGGTCGACAAGGCATATTATGTTGATGAACTCCGTTATAAGGTAGACAAATAAACTCAACCGTAGGAAAAGAATGACATTCTTTGCTGCCCCAGTTAACTTAAAATTTTTAACTTAGAATTTCTTAAAACTTTTTTCCTGTGTCAGTCAATAAGCGCGCACACTAATTACTTGAATTAGAAAAAATAAAAGGTTGAGTACCTATAGAATATTTGTTACTCTCTTACTCTACTTTGTGGCATTCGTCATGTTGCTGCTGCCAGCACTCATGTTTCCGCCAGTACTGTTCGTCATTGCGCTGCCCGCAGTCATGTTGCCGCCGGTAGCATTTTGTGCTGAAGCTTCTTGTACAAAGCTAATAGCAAAGAAGGATGCAACAAGTACAGCTGCAATGACCAGCGCGGATAGTGCCGTCTCACGGTTGTTAAACATCAATGGAAGAGGCGGTATATGGCATTTATAAATTTCTAAGTTTTATTCTGATACTATATTCTATTATAAATATCTATAGTAATATTATATTTTATAAAGTATATTAAGATTACACTTCTTTAGTACTCTCATACAAAATATTATTAGCCTGTCGACCATCGCTACATACAGACAGATTATATTGCAGGGCATTCAAACAAATCGATAGCTGAAATATTAATACCATCAGCGACACAAGTATCAGCATGTAGGAATACTGATAGTATTGGTTTATCATTGTTAGAAAGGAAAATCAATATAGCAACTGAAGGTTTTACTATGCACAAGTTTTGTGAACTAATCTTAAGAGATAGGAACAGGCTATCTGAAGAAAACGCATTAACGATATGTGAGTATGTCATAGCAATGAAAAGAGAGGTAATATGTGATCGATGTAGGGTTTCAGCGTTGGCTTAATCAGGTTTTGCGTCCTGGTACATTTATGCAAAACTTTGTAAATTATCTTGGTCGGACTATAAAAACCCAGAATACGTTTATCTTCCAACAGGAGATGGGAAGATCAATCTCCTGGATGCTAGAGATATTGCAGCAGTATCTGTACAAGCACTGGCGAATAACAATCAACATCTAGAAAACTAATCTATTTGACCATAATGGACATGGAATGAAAAATCTAATTTGCATTTATCCAGAATCAGTGTTTTATTATAAAACAATTCTAAAAAGTCGTTGAACGGAAGGATGTGATAATACAATTGCAGAGTTATGGGATAGTTCTCATTTATTAGTTTTAGTTGGATCACCACTAAAGAAATTGTTGAGTATTTTTACTACAAAATCTGGCTGCTCTTCTGGAATGAAATGACCTGAATTGGGAACTTTGATACCTTGGACATTTTGAGCTAATATTTTCATCGCATATATGATTGTAGGCATAGTGATATTACCTCCAAATGTTGGAATGTATCCTCCTCCTAACGCCAGTACTGGCATTGTAAGCTTGGTCTTTGAATAATTCATATTTTCAATTGCATCCTGAGGAAAAGCTCGGTAATACTCAAACCCCGCACGCATTCCACCTGGAGCAGAATAATGGCTAACATATTCGTTGATATCTGCCTGAGTTATTGCAGCTGGATTATACGCAAGATTATGATAGAACCATGGTAAATATATCAACTCTTTTCCTTGTACAAGGGCTTCTGGCAAATCGGGTGTTTGATGGAATATGCCCCACCACAGTGGCGGTCTTCCGGGAGGTGCGAAACCGGGAATCGTTAATTCCATTACTACTAGCCTCTTTACTTCAGTAGGATGTGCAGCTGCGTAAGAATATGCTACTTGTGTTCCCCAATCATGACCTACTAGGAAAATTGTTTTAAATCCTAACTTACCAACTAGTTGATGTATATCTTCAGCTACTGTTTTACCATCATAACCAGTAAGTGGTTTTGAGGAGTCTCCTAGACCTCGAAGGTCAGGTGCAACAACAGTATATGTTTTAGCTAATGCTGGCATTACTTTATGCCATGCATACAATGTTTCTGGCCATCCATGCAATAAAACTACAGGATCACCATGTCCTCCTATAACGTAGTGCAATTTAATATCATTAACAGAAGCCGTATTATGAGAAAATGTCATGTTATCGATCTGAAAAGAAATACCATTAGGTTGTTGTTTGGTTAGAGATGATGACGAGGTTTGATTATTTTCCAATCCCTGTTGTTTTTGTTGTTGTTGTGCTATTGCACTCTGATTATTGTTTAATCCTAGTGGGATAGGAACGGTGCTAGTTGCAAGAAGAAGAATTATAAGAAACATTCTTTTTTCAGAAAAATGAAAAGAGGAAACACTTCTCTTCATTATTAAGTCAATAAGAAGTATAATGGCGGTCATTAATAAGCATAGTACTCCAGGACTCCATTCGACATACTTCATCTTCACCTATTCATTGCTCTCGAAACGGAATACGTAGGGTACAGCCAACTGAATTCACCTCCGTGTTATGCACGTTGTATGTACCATCATCTATCTCTAACTTCTACTGCATATCGGAACCTATCATCTAGTTCAGGTACCAGTTGTCTTACCTTTTTCATATCAGTTGGCTATCACCTCTAGTAGGCTTTCAAGATATTCATTGTTGTTGCAATAATGGTTTTGATATGGTATAGTAAAAGGAGAAGGAGAAGAGGAATGAGATACTGCTACTTGTCTTCCTATAATGGCTAGTAATTTTTGTATCATAATATCTAAAAGTCTGCTTTGGTTTTGAATGCTGCCGGAAGTCTTACTGTGTAAATGTCATGTGTTCTCTTCCTCATCACTCTTTTTTCAGTATATATGCTGTCTACTTCATCAGATTTTGCTTCATCATTTTATAGAATTCTTCATCAGACATGTTTCTTTTACTATCCAACCATGTTTCTACATCCTTTCCAGCCAAATACCTAAGATTGGGATTTTCATTTGTAACAGCGTTAAGCACTACCTTTGCTACAATGTCAGGAGAAGAAGATGCATTTGCCATCATGTTTTCAAAGACTGTAGCCGTTTTTTGCATTATCTGTGAATATGGAGAATTTGGATCTTGAGATTTCTTCGCAACAACTGTAACAAAGTTTGTTCTAATAACTCCTGGTTCTACTAGGACTACTTTTATACCAAATGGCTCCAGTTCATACGACATGGATTCGCTTAGGCCTTCAACTGCAAATTTTGTGCTAATATAAGCGGATGATCCAGGAAAACCAAATCTTCCAGCTCCTGAGCTAATATTTACAATAATACCAGATTTCTGTCTTCTCATAATTGGAAGAACTGATTGAGTTGTTCTTATTAATCCAAACACATTGGTTTCATACTGTGCTTTTATCTCATCCATTGCAAGATCCTCGAATGCTCCGTTAAGTCCATAGCCTGCATTATTTACTAGAACATCTATTCGCCCTGTTTCAGATAGTATTGCTTGTACTGTATTCTTGACCGATACATCATCAGTAACATCTAGCTGATTAATACGAATAGGCAAGTTTTCTTTGGTTGCAACTAATTTTATATTCTCACTTTTGTTAAGATTCCTCATTGTGGCATATGTAAGGAAACTATTTCTTGCTAACATTAGAGATGTTTCGTAGCCTATTCCACTCGAGCTGCCTGTAACAACGGCAACCTTATGGTTGGTGGGTGAAGAAGAGGAGGAAGAAGATGCCATCTAATATTCCTATTGACTATAACAACATCATATTACTTAAGTAAGATAGTAATCTTGTGGCTAGTTAGTAACTAGGATGTAACTTACTCTACATGATGGCAACCACAGAATACTATCAGTATCTATCGATTTGGCCGGATCATTACTTTCAGACTTTGAAAAGATACCCGATGGTAGAATTGAAGACCTCAGCGGTAGAATACATGAAGCACTCAATCCTATCTATAATGAGAGTTTAATGATTGAGATAGAAACGCTGCGATTGGTTTTATCTCATGTAGATAGGTCAAAACAAGAATAGTGTTCTTTTGTAAAAGCTAAACAATTAGTGTCATTAGAATGAACATGTATATGTGTATCCTTGTTCTTTGAATAATAGCAATGCCAAACTATGTTATACTAGCGAATTGGACAGATCAAGGGATAAAGAATGTAAAAGATAGTGCAAGACGATCTGAGGCTTTTGAAACCGCAATTGAAAAGGCAGGTGGTAAATCCATTGGCCTGTATTATACACTTGGAAAGCATGACATGGTAGCGATAGTTGAAGCTCCAAATGACGAGGTGATAGCATCAGTCTTGTATTCTGCTGGAAGCCTAGGCAATGTACGTACTGAAACACTTAGAGCGTTTTCAACATCTGAAGCAGCTAAAGTAAGTAAGGGCAGTGGTTGTATTAGTGGTAGCAGCATTTGAAGCAGAGGGCTTGATGTGGTAGATAGTATTGGTGTTACTCAACGCCTCAACGGCTGCCTTTTTGTAACTTAAAATAGTAGCATCATTTGGATTTGTAGCTAGAGCTTTGTCATAGTATTGTATAGCTTGTGTGTGATTACCTAGGTCATCAAGTGCGCGGCCCTTGTTACCTAACATAGTAGCATCATTTGGATTTATAGCCAAAGCCATATGTGGTAGCTGGGGGATTGATACCGGTTCCTATTATGAAAATTATCTGATGTTGACTTCAAATCGATCATCTAAGGGGCATAAAGAATGCCATGAGTAAGACCACCACCACCACCGCCGGGTAGCAGAGCAGGAGTCTATGGAAACCAATTCCGTTTGAGTCTAATATACGATATAGGGAAGTTGACTAATTAATCCGCAACGGACCATGTCCAGACGACGGTTGTAAAAATATTGGATATAAATTACCAGATATTCAATTAAGTGAGGTAATAGTTTCTGTTACCTCACTTAAGAGGCAAATGCTTGATACCTCCATCTGGATCTTCGCTGTCATCAGTGCTCAGAACACCCATTGTCCACTCAGGAATAGAGACGAGGGTCACGATCTCTGTCGGGCGGCCCTCCGCTGTGTCAAAGCCGTACACGAATACCATCGACGGGCGCCATGCGTCTTCTCCATCGATCCTCAAAGTGATTTCGCCGCCGTCTGACAACCCGCCACGGGTAAAGGGAACCGCATCAAACGGACCGTACCAATTGGAATAACCCGGTTCGAGGTCAGTCTGCGTGGTGTCTTTGATTTCCTGGTCCAAGACCATGGTACTCCCAGTCTTGATCTCAAGGAAGATCGGGTTGTTCGTTCCGTCGTTGTCGCCGGTGTCCGTTTTGACAAGCAACAGCACTCTGCGAATTATAGTGCTGGAACTTCCAGAACCGACAAGACGAAGGGGTGTCGACAGGTTGGCGGGGGCATCGGTCCCTGTGCCCAGATCATTATCTGTGCTCAACCGAAGCGTCGTATCCACCTCCACGGCGAGCGCGAACACCTCCCCCGTTCCATCCGGGGTTTGCTCTCTTCCCAACAGAAGGATGTGCTTAGGGAGCCACAAATCGTCGCCCCGAATGCCCAATCTGATGGAAGAGTTCGTCAGAGGGTTTGAATCGAACGGGTCGAACCCAAAAGGTCCCTGTCCCATTGGATACAGTCCCGCCTCTCCTTTTCCGATCGACGGGTCGTCATAATCAAAATTAACAACATCTAAGCCGTCTACATTGATCGTAAGATTGAGGTCAGAGTCTGTGCCAGCGTTTTCCTTATTTCTGGTCAGAAGCGCCAAAAAAAGTTTATCGATTATGGGCATGGCTGTCCTGCATGCTGTATGGCTGATGACGTGATTTGTAACACTACAAGATTTCTATGCCGTCACCTATATACCTCTTTCTCGCTTCAAGGACTCTCTAAGTGGGAGTAAGACCTCTCTTCTCTTGCCGGTGATCCGGCATTAAAGATCATGAGGAGGCCAGCTCGTCAATCTCTGCTATCTTCTCAATATTAAAAGGAACCTATCGATATCCTCTCAATATGTATCGATATCCAAGCGCTTGACAATAACCAGCATATTGTTAGTGTTGGTCGCTACAAGTCCGGTCCTCTTCAATGTTATCCCTAGGACTCCCATCTTCATCTGTGGCGTATAATCGCAAATCCGGAAAGCTATACACTTCAAAGCCAAGCTCTTTTTGGAACTTGCGAATCCCCTTGGCATACCACAGCATACTCTTGACGTCATTTCGGCTCTTGGCAATTTTCAAACCAAGCCAGCACTTTTTCAAAGCTCCGTATGCCTGTGTGGTAAAATAGACATATTCAGTTTCAGGGAGTGGTTTACCATATCTTCCTCCTCTGTAGAAGCCGTTGTAATATTTCCATCCGAAGTTGCGATACTTTTAGGCCTTCTTTTCTCATACTCAGCTATCTGCCTCCAGGCGTCCTGGTAATTAAGCAGGGCCATCCCTGATATTACCTACAACATAGTACTGATAAATTAGTTTTAATCTCCAGAATACCCGGTCAATTATTAGCTCTGGACAGCTTCGCACTTTTGTTTTGAAATGCATTTAAAGGTAGCGTCACTATGCAGTAACGATCACATCACCATTCAGAAAATCTTAAACTAATCAAAATGTTCTGATTGCTACCACCTGTTACCAGTATAGGAACATAAGCAGCCCAGGCTTTCCAAGAAGAATGGAAGAAAATGATACTAGGAATTAAGAGACGATAGAGAAAAAGACTCACAAACTGAGATGATGGAAAATAATAACATGCTTATAGACGGCACTTCGCATTGCCAATACACTGGTTACTTGAGCCTAGTGATTGGTTCGCTGGTGGCAAACAAACATAAAAAGCTAGTAAACTCTACCAGTAATAATAACCTATGGACCAATATTATGCTTCTATAATATTTCCTAAAAATCCATGGCTATGTTTATCCACATGCATAAGACGACCCGTCGTTTGTAGCCTCTGAAAGGCAATCTATTTTATGGCCTTGAAATCAAATATAAAAGTAGGCGAACCAGATTTTATGGAGCCTATCAAATTTGCCCTGACAGAATATGGAGTTGAATCATTCTGATGTTTACTTTTTACTAGTAAAGGATAGGGCCACCATCAGAATAGAACTTTAGTCTGAGACTATCCTAAAATAAAGAAATCAACATGATAACAATAATGGGATAAACTAAGTATTATGTGATGAAGGTTGTCCATCATATCCGCATTTGGTTAATGATGTTACACTGTACCATGAAATTCCAGCACTAAATAAATAAGAATCAATGTTTTATATTAAAAGAACATAGCTAGTAAGTGATGTCCAAGTCTATTCTACAAATAGTTTTGTTTGTATTATTACTGACACGCTTATTGGAAGGTATTCCTTCAATTCAGGCCCAAGATACTGCTAGTCCTCAGAAAATTAAAACTCAATTTAGGAATATTGTCGGAATTGATTGGTTGATTGCCATCGTAGTGATAGGAGGAGCGGTTATGACTTTAGTTGCCAGCGACAGAATAGTGTTAAAATTAATGAAACAGCAGGCGAATTACAATTGGCGGAACAGATTCAAGTAGTTATAATTTTTTCTTATGTTAGTTGTCTGAAGTAATTCAATCTATAGCAGCTGGTTCACAGCTTACATGAGCAGTACAAATCCAAAGTTTTTGGCCTTAAAATATGTGATGTTGATTGAAAATCTTAATCGAGATTAATTTCGAATGTTGTTACTCTCCTAGGGAACGTTTTCATAGTTTGCACTTGAAATCAGTTGTTATGCCAATCTCGCCCTCAGTAAAACGTAATCGATCAGCCCTTTTTGTGAAATTTCCTTCATTTTCAATGCTGATCTGTATATGAAGTTTTCTACTACGTCGTACAGAATATTATGAAGAAGAGGAGTAGAAGCAGATGACTCACTCCCATTCAAAATTACATTTTTTATTGCTCGTCTGTTTTTCACATAGTAATCGGTGAAAGGAGCGTATACATGCGCTCCTATGTTCTGTATATCGACATTTTTAAAACCTGCCTTATTAAAAAGTGATCTGATATTTTCTAATTCATAATGTTCTGATGCCCAAGTTAAGGAAAGAATACCAAGCTTCTTAAACTGTTGTGCCAATGATAATGATTTATTATCTGTTGCTATTGTTGTAACAGGAACGGCTATAACGAGCAGTCCATCATTTTTCAGAATCCTTTTCGATTCCTGTATAAATTGTATTAGTGGTCTAAAATGTTGGGCGGACTCTAAAGCAATTATCCTGTCCATACACTTCTCTTTGAATGGCAGAATTTTGGCAGTGCTATTTACTAACGATATATTATTGTCAGCACTATTTTTAACATAAAGGGTTTGAGATGTTACTGTTGTTTTTTTGGATTTTACAATATCCTCACTATCATTTTTGTTAAGTATATTCTTAGCAGTTTTTAGTTGTAAGAGATTAATATTCACACAACTAATATTGAGAAAATTGTAAATTGACTTCCACTGAATTGCTGGTGCTGAAAAACCGCTTCCGACATCCAATACATTTTCTGCAGACTTGAGATTAGCGAATTCTCCCACCAATGTGCAAAGTTCTCTTTGTGCCTGTATTGGATCCTCTATCTTCTTACTCCAATATCCAAAGTTGAGCATAATACTACCTCTAGTCGCATGACGAAAATATGGTGTCATAAAATTATAACATCTGACTATATCAGATTCGTTTCTCCTCAAAATCCACAATAGAGATTCAAGTGGATTTATTTTTGTCAATCTAGGATGTTTCAAATTAGCCATAATATAATATAATGATTGCAGAGAACTTCCATTCTTTGGCTATGGTTTGGTAAGTAGATAAAGCAGCCCATCACTTCTTCCAAAGGTTGTATGTGTTAATAATAAGACAGACATAAAGACGAAGGGAAGAATCGGATGGAATAATAGCCAGATTGTCAGCAGCAGTAGAGCAGCCTTTCCAGATCATATTGGAGCATTCATATATCTAGATAATCTGCGATATATTACTTAGATATTTATATATTGTGGAAAATTTTCTATCTGCAGCCTCGAATAAATCAAAATACTGGTTGGTATATCCGTGGCTATAGTGATGGAATAATTGCAGATTGCCATTTAACAGTAATATCAATAATATTCTTTGGCGAATAACAATCAAGATTGTTCAAGTGCAAGGTGGAGGTACAAATTTACTCGCGGTGTTGTTTGTGCATTCATAATTGTACGCTATTGAAAGAATTGTATCCTCTCTAAAAGGGGGCCCAATTATTTGTGCTCCTACGGGCAAGCCTTCCTTCGTTAATCCGATTGGAATAGTAACGGCCGGTAGACCAGTACTATTAAATATTATGGTATTTCGAAGCAAAGCTTTACGAGTTTGAAAAGTATCGTCGTCAATACTAATCGTTCGTTCATCAAAACCGGGAGCAGGAATAATGGTTGTCGGAACAATAATAGCACACATTTCGTTTAATATAGATAGAAATTCGTTCTTTATCTCTTTAATAGTATTCATGGCACGTATATATTCAACCGCAGATACTTTTGTTCCCTGTATTAGCATATTTCGTACTTCGATGCTATATTGTTCGGCTCTCGTTCTCAGCCACTTTAAGTGTATTTGTGAAGCTTCTGCAATCCTGACGTCTCTCCAATATCTATAATATTTCTCGGTATTGTGTAAAACTACATCGTGTATTACATTGTTCGCTAATCTTACCTTTTCTATAAAATCATGGAATAAACGTTCTACTTCTGGATGCAAAAACTCAGAAAAATAATTCGTTGGTATTCCAACAGAAAATTTTTCAGCTCTCGAGTCTTCGATAATTTTCGTATAGATAGGGACTCGTTTGTTTACAGAGCCTTTATCTAAATGATCCCATCCTGATATACATTCCAACACAGCCGCTGCGTCCCAAGCACTCCTTGTTATGCAACCGATATGGTCTAAAGATGGCGACAAAGGCATAACTCCGTATCTGCTGATCCTACCATAAGTTGGTTTTAGGCCTACCACCCCACAGAATGAAGATGGTACTCTAACTGAACCTCCAGTATCAGTTCCCAAAGACACCGGAACCATACCTGTTGCAACAGCAACAGAGGAGCCACCACTAGAGCCACCAGATATTCTGGAGGTATTCCATGGATTTTTAGAAGAACCATAAAAGGGATTTATGCCGTTTATTCCAGACGCAAATTCATTCAGGTTGTTTGTACCGATCAGGATTGCACCAGCGTTTTTCATCTTTTTAACAGAAGTTGAATCAACTTCGGAAACATAGTTTGATAATATCTTGGAACCTGCAGTGCATCTAATACCTTTTGCATAGAGAATGTCCTTAATTGAGAATGGGATGCCATGTAGAGGGCCTAGATACTTTCCTTGTCTGATATCTTTTTCGGATAATTGGGCTTGCTTTAAAGCGTCTTCCTTAATAACGGTGATGAATGCATTTAATATTGGATTGAATTTCCTGATCCTTTCCGTGCATACTTCAACTAAATCCACGGGGGATATGGATCCGTTCATTACTCCCTCTGACAACTGCCTAAGTGAAAAAAATGGCATTAGTTCCTTTACCATTAATATATTAAAGGTCGTATCTGAAGCTTATTAAATAATAACAGTATATTTTTCATTGTAAAACATTTAGTAAGTGTGATGTTATGATGTATCGATCAAGCACTACAAAATCCTATATATCTCACGCGTACCGGCATTCCTGTTTAATTAGATGTCTGGCACATAATATGCGATGAGTAATACCTTGACAGAAAAAGAAAAGGAGCAAGAAAGAAGAGAATTGAGGCATTCATAATATCTGAAAAACCGATTCTGTATTATCTACTTTGGAATCCCTTAGGCTGCAGGCTACATTTTACGAATCTAAAGGCATGGGAAAAGGAGAGAACGAAACATTCAGATCCGCTAGAGGAACTGGGACTATTAAAAGGCCATGCTCATCCAGACGCGCGATAGTAATAATAAGGAGGTGTAGTAAAGCAAAGGGAATCAGCAGCGACTGGAAAAACGGAGGGCATAACAGTGATTTCTCCTATCGAGCACATACTGAGCCTTTAAAAGGCAGGGTTGTCGGGATCTGACCTGCACTGCAGTCGCTGTTAGTACAAGTGTGGGATCGGTCCTGCCGTTGATACACCTTGAGTGTGGATACCTGTCTTTTGACCGTGTTTATGTCCATGGCCATGACTGCCACTACTACTAAAACTGCTACTACTACTAGTACTACTACCGCTACCGCTGCTGCTAAACACCTGAAAGTAACAGCCGTTAACTTCATCCCTTGATGGTTCTGGTTTGGTACCGCCCGTATGTCCTGTTTTCTTTATACAACTGTAGAATTGCTGAATCTGCTTGTCAAGTTGAGGATTTCCTGTTGCTATAGGAATAAGCGGAACTGCACCTGAACTCTTGCCGCTGTGAGTGCTGATGTTCTTTATAGCCAATACCGGAGTTTTAAAGCTGCCTGTTGTCACAATAGCTAAAGATAAGACGATACATATGATTGCCAAATACGATACTTTTCCATTCATTGAAACGAACTTCATAGTCATACTTTATAAAAAGTCGGTTGAAGAGTTTTATAATTAATATCATATCTATTACTATATGAAAACTTTATTTACAAATGTTTCGCTTGTATGTCTATACTAATGAATTCTGGAGTATGGGTTATTGTAATCATTCCGGCAGTAGTTGCTTTTATGTTTGGAATATTCGTAACTATCAACATTATTGCCGATGTATCTACGAGAACTCATACGCCAAATTCAAATTCTGTTGGTCATACCGTTAGACTGAAGGTATTGCCAGGTAATGGTTAAAGAATCACCTTTTTGATTTTTGATAGTTTTTAATGCCGTTGTATTTGCCTATTGAAATACGATATTCACCGAGATATTCCCTTATGCGTAAGCCATCTGTAGATTGAATCGACAGTACGACAATACACGATAGAATACGTGGTTTGCAATCTTGATCTTCGATCTTGAAAATCAGGTACCGATTTTGCATTGATTAAATGTTCATGATGACACAAAGGAGTTTGTCTCTGTTTTTGATCAGAGGCATGACAGCTATTTTTACATTCTCATTATTTCAGGCAAATCAAAATGAACCTCTTCTTCTTTAATGCATAACAATAGTCCAAGTCAAAATTTTTCCTCTTTCAGTTCTTATGGGTGTCAAGTGATCCGCTTTTACGAGATTAGGAATTCACGCAATATTTCACAAACAATAGCTGGTTTCTCAGCAAACGGTGCATGTCCTGCATCTTCCACTATCTCAAGAGAAGCATTTTTAATTGTTTCTTTAAACAGAATTGAGTGTTCAAGTGGTATTAATGTGTCGTTCTTACCCCAAATAATCAAGGTTGGCACATCATCAATCTTTCTTAGCCTATCTAACCCAATTTGTGTTCTTGTACTATTATGATATGCAGATTCGAAAGCATCTTTTGCTCCAGGCATATTAATCCTTTTTGTGAAAACATCTACCAGTACGGGCAAGACTCTCCAGCTTTGAGCTGCTAATTGTTCAAATACCTTCTTGACCTTTTCAGGTGATGCGCTTAGTGCAGCGTCAAGATACTGTTCTAGTAATGGGGTGGGTTTATCAAGCATTCCAGAAGTGTCTATTAGCACCAACCTTTCTATCATTTTTCTGTTTTCTATGGCTATTTCTGCTGCGATATATCCCCCTAGAGAGTGTCCAATTATGGTTGTCATGCCATCATCCATTCCAATTGTATGCATAAAGTCTAAAACGAATTCTCTGAATTTATTGATCGTGTAATTTAATTTCGGAACATCACTTCCGCCAAAACCTATTAGATCAACAGCTACCGTGTGGTAATATCTTGATAATGCTTCTGGAATATCTATCCATCTGTCTGATGACGAACCGATACCATGGAGAAACAAAAGATGTTTGAATGCTTCTTTTTTCCCGTGTTCCTTGTACCTAACGTTAAATCCATTTACCCTTACTTTGAGATCTACCAAATAATTACTTCTATTCGTAGTGTTATAGATAAATATCTTTTCAAGTACGATCTAAGGGTCTCTACGACTAGATCGATTCTCCAAGAACACCCAAAGTTAGAGATGATGACTACGAAATGACTAAAAATTATATAATAATCCCATTATATAAACATGAGAAGGTTGGAATTAATTGTAAGGAGGACGTTCAAGTTTTTACTACCAAGTGCATGCCGCTCATCCTAATTAGTTGTCGAAAGAATGTATGTGATTGGATTAAAGAAGACCGAGTCGGAGCATGTAAGGGTTTCTGAGTAGTACAGATTGGCTGGCTAGTCAGTCTCTTATGATCATACCCAGAAGGGATATATCTTGGTGATGGTTGCTGAATCTGTGTCTAAATACAGGTGTCCAAATTGTATATCTCTAAATTCTATAGATGTTAACAAGATATACAATGGGCGGCTGATGTTTCTCTGTTCCAAGTGTAGTATTTGTGGAGTTGTTCCGCCAGCTGCCTATCCAGATGAGGCATACTTGGAATTTTTGGACATGTATGATAATGGACAGGTTGTTAAAGCACAGGATTTAGAATCGTTACTGGAACAGGAAAGGCTTTTACGCCCAGCATCCGAGATAGACTCTTTGATTTATCGAAACCATGCTAACGGAGACGAATTGCTTAAAGCAATATTGCGTTCTAAAAAAGATTATGTTGTTGATTTTAGAATAATTCATGAACCTGATCCTGACATTGGAAACGAACTAGAAGTACTTCCAATTGAAGAAGGCATTATGAACGCTTTGTATGCAAGGGATATCAAAAGACTTTACAAATTCCAAGAGCAATCAGTTAAAGAAATTTTACTCGGAAAAGACGTTGTTATCGTTGCATCAACTGCTTCTGGCAAGACAGAGGCTTTCTGTATTCCCATAATACAAAAAATTTTTGAAGCAACCTCAAATGTTTCATCTCTGCGAACTGAGTTAGGCGGGAATGGAAAAGTCTTTGCTATTTTTGTATATCCGACTAAGGCTCTTGCGAGGGATCAATTACAAAAGGTAAGACAACTTGCAGAACCTCTAGGGATAAATGCAAGTGTATTTGATGGAGATACGCCAAAAGCTGAAAGAGACTTAATATTAACTACTGTAGTCCCTGAAATCATTATCACGAATTTTGATGCAATTCATTATCATCTGCTTAACAGGACAAAGTTTTCCTCTCTGATCAAAACAGCTAGCTTTCTGGTTGTTGATGAGGCCCATATTTATACAGGAGTCTTCGGAGCAAATATCCATTATATCATAAAAAGACTTGAAAGGCTAGTTGCCTCGAAAAATAGGAACAAACTCCAGATAATTGCCGCTTCTGCCACTTTGCCAAACGCAGAAGAATTCTGTAGGTCATTATTCGGAAGAGAAATGCACGTCATACGCGGCAGGGGTCGGAAGGGTAAAATCAACTTCGTTATTTTATTCCCGTCATTTCATTCACAGAGGTCTTTAATGGTTGATTTATTAAAACAAACGACGACAAGAAATCACAAGACAATAGCCTTTAATAAATCGCACCTGGGTTCAGAACTTTTGGCATATTATTCATCCAAACAGGGAATACCAATAAGAGTACATAGAGCTGGTTTGCTACCGACACATCGTAAATCGGTAGAAGACTCATTTAAGAGTGGTAAATTAATGGCAGTATCTGCGACTCCGACTTTGGAGCTAGGAATAGATATTGGAGATGTGGATGCTATTATATCAGATATTGTGCCCATTAACAGACTGACTCAAAGAATGGGAAGAGCAGTAAGAAGTGGTCAAGAAGGATATGCATTTCTTGCACTAGGTAATGATCCTATAAGTCAGTATTACAAATTACATCCAGACGACTATCTGGAAGATCAGGAAATTGCATACACTGATCCTACTAATCCATTTGTGGAAGAATGCCAGGTCCTTGCGATGGCCAGTGATAGACCTATTTCTATGGCCGAATCATCCTCCATGTGGAATACGATTCAAAAACTCATCTCAAAAGATCTGCTTCAATTGTCAGATGGGAAGTTTATCCCCAATTCTAAGAAGGTAATGGACGTTCTCAGAGACTTTAGTATTAGAGGAATAGGAACAGGTGTTGACATAATTTATAATGGAAAATTGATTGGCGAACGTCAGATGCCACAGGCAATCGAAGAACTTCACGATAATGCAGTATATTTTTTGGCTGGAAGCAGGTACCAAGTCCAAAAGCTACATTTCATTAATCAAAGCCAAAAGGAACGGCGACGAGGACCTGTAGCTTACGCCCAACTGAAGCCAATTCCCGAGATTATCCATACTATACAAAGGCCATAGTTGACGAGTGGCCAACTATTCTGGATATCCATGAGCAAAAGAAAACATACGGATTAGAAGTAAGGTATTGTTCTTTAAAGATCCAAAAGGAAGTTTTAGGATATTCAAATATTGAAATCGGCAAGGAGATTATGCAGGGGACAAAAGTATTACTTGAGAATCCTATAAGATTTGAATTTGTTACAAAGGGATTGGTCTTTAGAGCCCCCAGGCCTGAAGACATTTCGAAGGCTTCAGATGATGAGAAATATGTAGAAATGAGCGGATATCATGCTTCGGAACACGTCATTATAGAGGGAAGTTCGATGGTGACTGGAGGAGCATCGCAGGATTTAGGCGGGATATCTCTTGGATCTACGGGTTTGATTTTCATCTATGATGGAAGTATAGGTGGAAACGGCGCCAGCAGAGCATTATATGATAAATTTGATGAAGCAATGATACGAGCGTCAAGAATATTGTCTGAGTGTCAGTGCAAAAGCGATAGTGGCTGTCCTAGATGCACATACTCATATAGATGTGGAAATAATAATGAATATCTGCATAAACATGCTGCTCTCGAGGTATTAAGTAGGATCATAGCGGGAGACAAGACACAGATAGAAGAAGAAATAATCCACGCGGATAAATCTCTTGTTTGATAAAATGGTTGTAGTGTTGTCTATTTAATTGGCAATTATCTGCTCGCGGCCCCGGTAAAATTTACTTCTTTCTGCAATCCTTATTTGTATACTCTCGACATTTTTCTTGGATATGTCTCCAGCTACCATTCATAAAAACTTGTAGATGCCTGATATCTTCGCTATCCGTTACAATCCTCTCATGGCCGTTTTTGGGGTTGGTGGCAACAAATCTGCTTGCAGGACCGCTATAATTCGTCATAATTATATTGTATTAACCTAATATAAGAACTGTTTGCCAAGATCCTAATTCTCTTTTACAAATTTAACTGTTTTATTGCATTCTCAAATACGCTGTACGGCTGAGCACCAACAATCTCAAGTGGCTGCTTGCCACTTCTTAAAAGGACAAAGGAAGGTGTTGCATTAAGACCAATAGATTCTGCAAGCTTAAAGTTATCCGCGACTACTCCTGCATATTTACCGGATTCAATACATAGAGAGAATTGGTTAATGTTTTTGACGCCTGTATTATTTGCAAATTGCTCTAGACTATTTTTTGTGACCCATCCAGTATTTTCTCCTTTCCAGTTGTTATATAACTCGTCATGATATTGCCAATATTTTCCTTGGTCAGCAGCACAGTAAGATGCCTCTGCAGCCAGTGTTGATGCCCTATCAGCTGGAAGGTCATTGATAGGGAAATCTTTGAATAAAAATTTGATCTTTCCTGTATTTACAAAATTCTTCAAGATTGAATACTTGGTGTCGATATGGAATCTATGACAATAAGTACATTGATAATCGCCAAATTCAATTAAAGTTACTTTAGCGGCACTACTACCAAGAGGTGGTGCAGCGTAAATAGAAGGATCAGATAGTTTTTGCGTTATAGGGTAAGATGCAGGTTGTTGTTCCTGCTGGTTATGTGGAAAATTAGTAGAACTCGTGGACTTCAAAAATGAACTACTGCTCGCCATAGCTATACCTATTATGGCAGCAAGAAGAACAATTGCAAAAATCACAAGGGATTTCTTTTTGTTGATTTGAGTACCTCTATTCCTAACTCGCTTATTATTACTCATATGAAAATCATTATGTGATGAAGTGCTGAATAATAATAATAGTATTGCCTTTGTTATTCAGCTGAGTAAGGCAAGTTTCAGACAGACACCCGTTGTGTCAGTAATGACTTTTAGAGGACAGGACAGATATTTCCCACTGCTGCCAAATATACATATTCTTATTATCCTGGTGAGGGTGGTTAAGCACTTTTATGAAATAGTAACTACCGCATATAGATATTTATTGTGAAGATTGGCAGACTATTGCATTTATTTTAGAGAAACTTATTTTGTGTTCATTGAGTCTGACGTAGTCTAAAGTAAGATAATCCACTTCATTCCATACTATCCAAAAATGTTTTTATAGATATTTCCTTGATTGCTTGGTAAATATTCTAAAGGCTTGGCAATAGCGGGACGTTAGAATCTGGTACAATTTGAGAAGAAGACGGTAACATCTGAAAGATATGCCTCAATATTCTTAAATCCTATTTCTTTTATCAGCTTTCAGTAAGCTCAGGTCCTGTAAAATATACCTCTTTTTTTCTTTGAAGCAAAAGATCCTCGTCACATTTCTCCTCTATTGTCGAGATGTTGTGGTATGTTCTTGCATTATACTGTTGAACCTTCAAATTCTAATATTTACATCTAGAATCATGATGAATAATAAATCTTTAGTGCAGGCAGGTTATAACCGCAGCAAGATTATCTATCTAATAAAGAAAAATCCTATTGCAATTATCATATAAACTACAGTCAACATTATTCCCTCAAACCAGTTGCTCTTTCCATCATGTGCTATCAAGTTCAATATTATCGCAGCAAGGAAGACAGCAGCAAGTTCAAGAATTGTAAATACCAATGAGAATGGCCTTCCCATTATGATTCCAGCTATTACAAGAACAGGAACTACGAAGAGCGCAACTTGTGTGCCAGAGCCTGCTGCAATTCCTATGGATAAATCAAGTTTATCTTTTCTTGCAAGAATAATTGCGCTGCTATGTTCCGCAACATTTCCTACTATACCTACTACAATAGCACCCACGAATAACTCACTGAATCCAAATTTTTTTATAGCTGCTTCCACTGAATGAACTAGTACTTCGCTGACTATTATAACACCAACCATGCTAATGATTAACAGCAGAAAGGACTTTTTCTTAGTCCACACCCGATGTCGTTCCTGTTCTTTTTCCTCTTCCTTTCTAAAGGGTTCAAATAAATGTTTGTGGGTAACAAATGTGAATACGATTCCAAGTACATACACAGCTAATAATAGGAAG
>Ga0207663_10000265_pt1 | contig 22751 bp, 25 predicted proteins | sample LARL53metaG_FD_184346 | JGI IMG/M metagenome (GOLD analysis project Ga0207663, IMG submission 184346) | Corn, switchgrass and miscanthus rhizosphere microbial communities from Kellogg Biological Station, Michigan, USA - LAR L5-3 metaG... | ecosystem: Host-associated > Plants > Roots >...
CCTCGCGCGCCGCCTGACCGGCCGGCGTGCCGGTGACGATCTTCAACCAAAGGGCGTGCTCGAAACCGATCATTGATCACGCGGGGCTGGTGGGCCGGGCGGCGCCCTCGCGGCACTCCACCCGACCCGTAGCGCCCGACCGGAGCGACCCTGCCGGACGCCAGTCCCATCACTAGCACAGCAAGGCCAACATGAGCGAGACTACCGACACCGCCACGCAGGGCGGGGGCGAGGCGACGGCCGCGCCCGAACCTGCTGTGACTGACAACGAGGCCACCGCGCCGGCTGATACGGGCGCTGCGACTGAAACCGACACGACCGAGCCGACCGAACGCGACCGGGCAGCTCGACGCTTTGCCCAAATGTCTGCGCGGCTGGCGCAAACCGCGCAGGAACGGGACCAAGCGGCGGCCCGGATCGCACAGCTTGAAGCGGCCAACCGCACGCCCGACGCCGAGCGCGAACGCTCCGTGCACGAAGAAGCCATGCAGATCGTGGCTGAACAGCGGGCCAAAGAGCGGGCGGAAGCCTTTCACGAAGCCGGACGCGCCGCATATCCCGATTGGCAGACTCGTTGTCAGGCGCTTATGGCGATGGGCGCCGATGCGCAAATGAGTAGCCTGCTGGTCGAAATGAAGGACGGCGCCAAGGTGGCCGCCAGCCTTCACGATGACCCGGACGAATTGGAGCGCATATCCCGGCTGACCACGCCAACCGCGCGCGCAATCGCGCTTGGCGTCTATGCCGGCCGCCTCGACGCCGCGGGGTCCGTTTCCTCCCCCTCACGCGGCGAAACTGGATCGGTGCCGGGCCGTGCGGTGTCCCGCGCGCCGGCACCGATCCGCCCTGTGCAGGGCCGCGCCAGCCCGCAGTTCAATGAATACACCGCGGGCAATGCCAGCGACGGCAACGAGGCGCTGGTGGATTACTACATGAAGGCCGACCGCATACGCCGCGGCTTGCCGGGATAGTTGCATCCGAAACCGTCGCGTCCGGTATAGACGCTGTGACGTGCTCAACCGACGCGGCCGGTAGCCGCTGTGGCGACGCCTAACGCCTGATCGCTGCGACTCTTTTTCGCGACAGACGCATCAGCCCGAATAACGCGAACGCGTGACGGGCCACCCATGCTCTCTGTCACGAAAGGAACTCGTTGCAATGGCAACGAACGCCACGAATACCCTCCTCACCGTCGATATGATCACCGCGAAGGCGCTGGCGATCCTGCATCAAAAATTGAATTTTGTGGGCTCGATCAATCGCCAGTATGACAGCAGCTTCGCGCAGACTGGCGCGAAAATCGGCGATACCCTCCGCATCCGGTTGCCCAACCAATACACCGTGCGGACCACGATGACACTGGCGCCGCAGAACACCGCGGAGCTGAACACATCGCTTGCCGTGACCAACGTTTCCGGTGTGGACATCAGCTTTTCAACGACCGATTTGACGTTGAAAATTGACGATTTCGCCGGCCGCTACATCGAGCCAGCGGTTGCCGTCATCGCTGCCAACATCGAAAGCCGCGCAGTCGCGATGGCGAAGGACGTTTACAATAACGTCAATGGCCAGGGCAGCGCCCAAACCTTCAAAAACTTCCTCACCGGCCGGAAAATCCTGCTCGATAACCTCGCCCCGCAGTCGAAGCAGTGGCAGGCGCGTATCAACACGCAGGACAACGTTGATATGGTGGACAGCCTCAAGGGTCTGTTCCAACAGAGCACGGCGATCGCTAGCCAATACACAGACGGCGTGATCGGCACGACGGGTGGTTTTGAATTTGCCGAGAACACCCATCTTGCGGCGTTCACCCGCTCGGCTGCCGTCAACTACGCCGTGAACACCACCAGCACCACGGCTGACGCCACGCTCGCCGTCAAAACCGGCACGGGCACACCGCTGCAAGGCGAGGTGTTTACTATTGCCGGCGTCAATCGCGTCCACCCGGAAACCAAAGTGGACACCGGCGTATTGCAGCCGTTCGTCATGCTGGCCGACGCTGCCGGCGCCGGTTCGCAGACATGGAGCGTTTCGCCGTCGATCAACTACGCCTCGCCGCACGCCGCACGCGACAACCTGACCAAGCTGCCAACCGCCAATGATCTGATCACCTTCATCGGCACGGCATCAACCGCGGTCGGGCAGTCGCTCGTGTATCACCCGGATGCCTTCACCTTCGCATCGGCCGACCTAGTAATGCCGGGTGGTGTGGACATGGCAAGCCGGGCGCAGAAAGAAGGCATAAGTATTCGCCTAGTCCGCCAGTATGATATAAACAATGATTATTTGCCTTGCAGGCTCGATGTATTGTGGGGGTGCAAAACTATACGGCCGCAGCTTGCGTGTCGTATGTTCGCAAACTAGCACAATACTTGCGCTATAGTCAATAGCTAGCTTGCCGGCAAGGGGCGGTTTCTCCACCGCTGTTGCGCGTGTTGGCCGAGCGCGCCCTTGCCGGCGTCGGCCGCTTTCTCAAAGGACCAGACACCATGCCCTTTCAACCCGGCACCCGTATGCACTCGGGCGAGGCGATCAACACCAACACCGCGACCGGCATTCCCCGCGTTGTCGTGCCCGTCACCACGGACACCATCACCCTCGCCGCCGACGATACCGTGCTTTATGTCAATCCAGCGGGCACCATCGCCGCGCTGACGATCAAGCTGCCGCCCGTGGCCGGCACGCCTAACGGCAAGGTGGTGCGCATCAGCTTCGCGCAGATCGTGACCACGTTGACCGTGCAGGATAGCGCGGCTGGTGCGGTCGCAACCACCGCGGGCGCCGTCGCGACCGCGCACGAGTATCGCTACATCAGCAGCGCAATCGGCTGGGTGCGTTGGGCATAGGATAACAGCAATGGCAACCAGCGATCCGGCATTTGAGGTGCCAACTGCGACAGGCACGATACAGGGCACGGCGCAGTTTCAATGGAATGGCACCGCATGGGTGGCGGCGCAAAGTTCAACACAGGTTGCCGGCGCCGGATTGGTGGTTGTCGGCGGCGGCACGCTGAACGTCGGCGGCTACACCCCGAGCGTGCGTGCCACCTACACCCGCGCGTCCGACGCCACCACCTATGCGATCGGCGATCTGATCGGCAACACCACCACGGCGGCAAACGTGGTGCCAATGACGTTCACCGTTGCACGCGCGGCTAGCAGCTCGGGGCGGATCAGCGGTGCCCGCTGTGTCCTTACCGCGGCATCCGGCACCATCGTTCTGCCGGCCTTCGACTTGTTGCTATTTCGGCCGGTGGACGCCAACACACCGTTCACCGCCGGCAGCTATCCGGCGGACAACGCGGCGCTTGTCATCAGCAGCGCGGCCTATATCGAGCTGAGCGCGATCTTTTCGTTTTCGGCAACCTCATGGCGCAACAATGCCGGCGGTGTGACGGCGGCCGGCGCGGTGGTCCGGCAAGCCGTGGCGGAAGCCTCGGGCCGGCCATATGCGCCGTTCAATCTCGTGGCGACCGCCGGCACCACACTGTTGGGGCTGATGCAGGCGCAGAACGCATGGGCGCCCGGCGCGGTGTCGCAGCAATTCGATTTCGCGCTTGATGTGGATCAAGACTGATGAGCACGCTTGGCGCCCGCAAGCTGCTATGGGCCAACCGGCTGCCGGCGCCGGTGCTCGATCTGAATTTTCTCGCCCCCTCGCCGGCCTTTGTCGGGGCGTGGCCACTCGACGGGCGCATTACCTTCACCCGCGCCACCACCGGGCCGGCGACGTATTTCGACGCCACCGGCACGCTGCAGACGGCGCGGCAAAACGTCCTGCTGAACAGCGGCAACCTGTCGAGCTTCGCGGCAGGAAGCGATGCGACCGCTGCGACCGCCGCCACCATCGCGCCGGATGGCACGTTGACCGGCACATCGTTGACCGAGGATGGCGTTGCCGGCGTCGCGCACTATCGCGACTACAGCTACACCCCGCCGGGCAACTCCGCGATTACGTTCAGCGTCTACATGAAAAATGGCACGCGGCGTTATAACTCGCTTGAGCTGCGCACAGCCGCGACGTGGGTGGGTGGCGTTGCCGTTATCTTTGTCGATCTGCAGCTAGGCACCATCACCAGCACATCCGGCACGGTCACCGGCTCGATTACCACGGTTGGCAATGGCTGGTATCGCGTGTCAGCGACCGCCACCACCACGGCATCGCCGGGCGCGACCGCGTTCCGCATCGGCCTGAACAACCCGGCGAATACCAACAGCTACAACGGCGACGGCGTGTCGCTCAATTATTTTTGGGGCGCGCAGATCGAGGTGGCCGGCTCGATGGGAGACTATATCCCGACCGGCGCAGCCGCGAACAGCGCACCGCGCTTTGATTTTGATCCCGTGACGCACGCACCGCTCGCGCTGCTGATGGAAGAATCGCGGGCCAACATTATCACCAACTCGCGCGCGATAAATTCGTGGCCGACGAAAACCGACACGACCGTTACCGATAACAGCACGACATCACCGGATGGAACGGTCAACGCCTCGATCTGCACCGAAGGTGTCGCCGGCACCGCGCAGGTTGTCTCTAATATCCCAACTGTCACGGCTGGCTCGGCGCTGTCTTATACGCTCTTTTTGAAGCGCGGGAACACCGATTATGTGCGGGTGCTGTGCGTTGATACGGCAGCGACGAACGGCGCACAGTTTTGGGTCAATCTTGCAACCGGCGTCATTTCCGGTGAGGCAAATAGAGGCACCGCGACAAATCGCACGGTGACGATAACGCCGTTGCCTAATTCGTGGTTCCGCGTCGTGTGCCAAATCACCATGCCCGGCACCAGCACAACGACGGAAATCCTTGTCAATTCGGCCAGTGCTAGCGGCAGCACCACGCGCGTTAATAACGCGACCTATTACCTATGGGGCGGGCAGGTAGAAGTTGCCAGCTTCCCGACCAGCTACATCCCGACCGGCGCAGCCGCGGTGACGCGCCCGGTTGATGGGGCATCAATGCCAACCGGCGCGTGGTGGTTGACACAGATGGGCACACTTGTTGCCGATGCCTATGTGCCAATCCAGCAAAGCCGGGCAGCCGAGCTGTGCGGCTGGCATAACGGCGCCACCACGAAAACCTCAATCAATATCGGCGGCGGCAACACGATCAATATGTTTGATTCGGCCGGGCTCAATACCGGCTTAGGGGCGCAGCCCATCGTGCCGTTCAGGGCGGGGTATGCCTATCAGAACGGCGTGCAGCGTGGCTGCGTCAACGGCGGCGCCATTACCACGGCAACGCAAGCGACGCTCACGACGGGCGAAACCGCGCTCGGCATCGGCTGTGATAGCGTCATTGGACTACAACCGGACGGCTATATCCGACGCATCCGTTATTGGCCGGTGCCGTTGTCGGCGGTGCAGCTTCAAAAGGTGACGAAATGATCACCACCACCGGCGATCTGATCACCTTCTGTCTGCGCGCATCGGGCATCAACGGCATCGGCCAGACGCCATCCGCGGAGGACAGCAACACCGGCTTGGAACTGCTGGCAATGCTGGTCGCGCAATGGCAGCGCAAGCGGTGGCTTGTGCCGGCGCTGGCGGAAACCGTCGTTACCGCCACCGGCGCGGCGAGCTACACGCTGTCCACCCGGCAGACCATGCTGTATGCGGCCTATGCCCGGCTGCTGCCGGCCGGCGGCAATCCGCTCGATGTCTCTTTGGGGATCATCGAATCTCGCGAGGATTACAGCCAAATCACCCTGAAATCGCTGTCCACATGGCCGGCGGCGGCCTTCCTCGACACGTCCTACCCCACCGCGAAGGTGTATGTCTGGCCGATCCCGCCGGCCGGGCAATTCGAGCTGCATTTCTTGTTCCCATCATCGCTACCGACTTACGCCACATTGACCGATGCGCTGGCGCTGGCGCCCGAATACTATGAGGCGCTGCTGTGGTCCCTGTGCGTGCGGCTACAGATGACATACGGCCTGCCGGCGCGGCCGGATCATGTCGCCGCCATGCATCAGGCGGTGTCCGTGGTGTCGGGGGCAAATACACAGATCGGCACGCTGCTATCGCCGATCGGTGCGCGCCGTGGCGGATCGATGGCGGCCGGATCATCGCCGAGCTTCATGTCTGGCGGGATGACCTAATGGCGCGTATCGCGCTCAATGCCGGCGCCTACACCGCTCGCTCTGTCATCGCGGCAGCACAGCGCAGCGTCAACCTGTTCGGCGAGCCGATACCGGGCGCGCAGGGCGAGCCGGCCCAAATGGCGCACTATCCGACGCCGGGGCTGGCGCTGTGGGGCACGGTGGGCAATGGCCCGATCCGGGCACTCCGGCAGGCATCCAACGGTGTCACCTATTGTGTCTCGGGATCATCCGTCTACAGCCTGTCCGCGCCGTCATCCTCGATTGGCTCGATCACACCGGGGCTGCACGGCCCCTGCTCGATGACCGATAACGGGCTTGATCTGGTGATCGTGGACGGCACATCGAGCGGCTGGACGGTCAATCTCGCATCCGGCAGCTTTGCGCAGATCATCGATCCGGGCGCGGTGTTCACCGGCAGCACACGGACGGACTACGCAGACACGTATTTCGTGTTCAACCGGCCGAACACGCCGCAATTTTACATCAGCGACAGTTTGAGCACGACATTCGATCCGTTGTGGTTCGCGAACAAGGAAGCGACCGCGGACAACCTCGTTGTTGCCGTCGTGGCCAAGCGCGAGATTTGGCTGCTCGGCGAGCGATCTAGTGAGGTGTGGAACGATACCGGGGCGGCTGACTTTCCTTGGGCCATCGTGCCCAACGTGCTGATCCCGCACGGGTGCGCCGCTAAATACTCGCCGTGTGAGGTTGACAACGCGGTGCTGTGGCTGTCGCGCGACCGGAACGGGCAAGGCATTGTGGTGTCCGGCGCCGGCTATGAGGCGAAGCGGGTTTCGACCTATGCGATCGAGGCCGAGATTGCGACATACACGCGCATTGATGATGCGATCGGCTGGTCATATCAAATGGGCGGCCACCAGTTTTATGTGCTGTCGTTTCCGACGATCGACAAAACATGGTGTTACGACATCACGACGGGCTTGTGGCATGAGTGGCTGTGGATCGACACCAATGGCGTCGAGCATCGGCACCGCGGCATGTGCGCCTACAACGTGAGCGGATCGGTATTCGTCGGCGATTGGCAGAACGGCAACGTTTATTTCCTTGATAATGCGATCGGGACGGACAACGGCAACCCGATCAAGCGGGTGCGCGGCTATCCGCACACGTTGAACGATGGCAAGCGGGTTTTCTGGCGGCAATTCCTCGCCGATATGGAAACCGGGACCGGCGGCTACGATCCGACCGCGGGCATTCCGCCGCTGGCGATCGATGCGCCGCAAGTTTCGCTCCGCTGGTCCGACGATCGAGGCCACACGTTCGGCTCGCCGGTGCTGAATGACCTTGGCGGCTCGGGAAGCTATCTGCGTTCGCTGCAATGGCAGCGGCTTGGCATGGCCCGCGATCGGGTGTTTGAAATTTCGTGGACTACCCCCTACGCCACGGCGCTGCTCGGCGCGTGGGTGGACGCCACACCGGCGCAAAGCTGATGGCGGCATTCCCGGCCGGCTACACGACGCTGCCGGGGCTGGTGGGCGGCACATACGGCGCCGCCTATGGCATATCAAGCGACGGCTTGGTTGTCGTTGGCGAGGCCGACGATAGCGGCTTTAATTCACACGCCGTCTATTGGACGGACAGCACCGGGCCAATCGACATCGGGCTACTGCCCGGCGGCACCTATGCTTGGGCGAACGCTGTCAATGACGATGGGACGGTCATTGTCGGCGTGGCGAACAACGGCTCGAATAACCGGGCGTTCCGGTGGACATCCGGCGGCGGGATGGCCGATCTGGGCACGATCCCCGGCGGCAACGGTGAGGCCGAAGCGTTTGGTGTTTCCGCCGATGGCGCGGTTGTTGTTGGCTATGCGCAGGACGCTCTAGGCAATCAGCGGGCATTCCGGTGGACCTCCGGCGGCGGGATGGTGGACCTCGGGGTCTTAACCGGCGGCTTCTTTAGTCAAGCGCTCGGCGTATCCGCGGACGGCACCACGGTTGTCGGCAATGGCGACACAACGGCGGATGCGAATGCCCACGCTTGGCGGTGGACCGCGGGCGGCGGGATGGTGGACATCAGCGCCGCCAGTGACGGCAACGCCAGCGCTGCTGCGGCGTCATCTGATGGTGCGGTTATCGCCGGTAATGCCGGCTTTTCCGGCACCGGCTGCGCCTTCCGGTGGACCGCTGGCGGTGGGCTGGTCAGTCTCGGCCTGCTGCCGAGCGGCGGCTTTTCGTCGGCAATCTCGATCACCGATGACGGCACGATCGTTGTCGGGATAGCGAGTGACGCCAGCGCACAGAACCGGGCTTTTGAGTGGACGGCGGGCGGCGGCATGGTGGCGCTGCCCGACCTCGCCGGTGTAGGACCAACCGACAGCTATGTGACGCAGGCGGTTGCCCGCGGCGGTTCGGCGATCGTCGGCTATGTGCCCGTCACCACGACGCCGGCCGGCTACGTCACGGTGCCAGTGCACTACACCGGGCAGGCGGTGCTGGAACGCACCGGGGCGATCTTTGCCGGTGCCGTCGATAAGTTCGTTATCTCGCTGTGGCAGTATGGGTTTTCCAACACGCAGCGGGTGTTCATCGATGACGGCACGCGCTACATCACGGTTGACGCCCGGCATCAGTCCGGCGGCGGCAGTATCGTGGTGGGTGTCACCGGCCCGCTGGGCTTGATTGTTGACGGGAATTTCAACACCAGCCTACCGCTCGATTGCCCGTGCAATTTCCTCATTTCGTTTGATCTGACCAACTCGCTGCTGCAGGTTTATGCCAACGACGCGCCATTGAGCGCGGCGCTGGTGTGGACCTCACCGGCCCCGCTCACCTTCGATAACCTCACGTCAACCGTCACGTGGGGCGATCCGGTTTCACCGGCGCTGATCAACTGCGCCGGCTACGCCGCGGACTTTTGGGCCGGCCGCACCGGCGCCTTTGTCGATCTGTCGGTTGAAGCCAACCGGCGCAAGTTTCTCAATGCCGATCTGACGCCGGTTGACCTTGGCGCCACCGGATCGATCCCGTTCGGCACCGCCCCCGAGGTGTATCAATCGATCCGCTCGGGCGGGGTGGCGACCGATTGGCTGACCAACCTTGGCACCGCTGGCGGCACGTTCGCCATCGATCGCGGCGGGATCGAGCTGAACGGCAACCCGTGCGACACCGGGCCAATCACCACCGCATGGGTGTATGGCTTAGCCGCACCGGCGCCGCCTGATCCGAATTTTCCCCTTGTCGGAGTCGTCAAAGTGCTGCTGCCGCCGGCTGAATTGCAATTCTGCGACGCCAACGGGCTGCCCTATGCGGCCGGAACGCTCGAATTTTACGAACAGAACACAACCACGCCCAAAGATACGTGGAACAGCCCGCTCGGCGGCGACGCCCATCTGAACACCAACCCGCTTACCCTCGACAGTGCCGGCCGGGCGCTGATCTATGGGGATGGGGCCTATCGGACGGTGCTGCGCGATGCGCTCGGCAATCTGGTGTGGGATCAGCCGAGCTTTACCTATGTGAGCGCCTGCATGGTCCCGGTGGTTGGCGCGGCTGACCTCGCGACCGCGCGGCAGGCGATGGGCATCACGGACGCGATCGAGGCGGAGGCACTGGCACGCGCGGCCGCAGACAGCGCGGAGGCCACCGCTAGGGCGTCAGCCGACGCTGCGCTACAGGCGGCGCTCGATGCCGAGATAGCCCGCGCAGAAGCCGCGGAGGCCGCGCTAGCGGCATTGATCGCCGGCCTGCCCCCGCCAGCCTCACCCGGCAATGTGCAGGGCGGTAGTGCGTCGCTCGATGCCAGCGGGCATTGCCACATCACATTCCCAACGCCGTTCGCAACAGCCTGCGACAGCTTTGTGGTGACGGGGCTCGCGGTAGGGGTGTGGTCCGGCGCGTTCAACGTGGCCAATCAAACCACCACCGGGATCGACGTGTGGGGATCGATCTTTGGTTCGCGCACGCCGGCATCGGGCGTGGTGTTTTTCTGGCTCGCAACAGGGCATTAGGCAATGACCGTCATTCTGCTGCCGAGCCCGGAGCTCCAATTCTGTGATGCCAACGGCCGGCCGTATGCGGCCGGGACGATCGAGACATACGTCCCCGGCGGCTCGACGCCGAAAGCCACGTGGACTGCACCGGCGGGCGGCGGTGGCAATCTGAACACCAACCCGATCGTGCTGGACTCTGCTGGTCGGGCGATCATCTACGGTGATGGGGCGTATCGGCTGGTCCTGCGCGATGCGCTCGGCAATGAGATATGGGACGCCGTGACATCATCCGTGGTGTCCGCCGCCATGCTGCCGGTGGTGCAGGCGGCCAGCACCGCAGACGCAGTGGTGCTGCTCGGGATTCAAGCGCTGATCGATGCGTCGGTTGCCGCGGAGGCGACGCTACGCGCGGCCGGTGACGCGACCAATGCCGCCGCCATTTCCGCCGAAACCACGCGCGCGGAAGCCGCGGAGGCGGCGCTCGGCACTCGCATTGACAACGAGACGGCGGCCCGGATCGCCGCCGATGCGACGCTGCAGGGCGAAATTGATACCATCAATGCGACGATCGCCGGCTTGCCGACATCATCAGGCGGCAGCGTGCGGGTGGGCGAGTTCTCCACCGTCTCGCCGTCCTTCGATGTGACCTTCTCGCCGGCTTTCCCGACCGCCTGCGTCGATCTGAAAGTTTATCCGATCGACCCGGTGATTGACCCGTCAGTGTTCATTTCGTTTACGCTGATGTCGGCCAGCCGCTCACTGGCAACCTGCAGGATAATTTCGCCGTGCCGGTGTCCGGTCCGGTCAAATACGTGGCGTGCGGCTACTGATGGCGATCAATCCGCTATCCGCCTCCGTCCCGGCCGCCCCGATCGTGGACAGCGCCGGCAACGTAACGACGGTGTGGCGAGGATTTTTCCTGGCCATGCAGGCGCGCACCGGCGGGGCGCCGGGCGCCTCGACCGGCACCATCAACACGTCGTTGACCACCGAGACGGCCAACCGGATCGCCGCCGATGCGGCACTCGGGGCGGCGATCAGCAACGAGGCGATAGCGCGCGCTGCGGCCGATGCCGCCGAGACGGCCAACCGGATCGCCTCGGATGCGGTCTTCGCCGAGAAGACCAGCGATGGCGGGCCAGCGATGACGCTGGAAACCGCAGCCCGGCAGGCCGGTGACGCGCAGGCGCGCGGCTTCGCCTATTTCATGGCAGCTTGAATGATCCTGAACGCCACCAACAAACGCGTGGAAATCGTGCTCGGCGAGGCGATGACCACGACAAACTGCGACATCACCGCGAGCTGGGGTGACTACACCGCAACAGCCTTCACGCCGGGCGGCGCAAGCACGGTGAGCAATGGCACCACGGCGGTTGTCGTGGCGCCAGCGCCAGCGACCAGCACGCAACGGCTGGTGCAGGAAATCACCCTGCATAACAACGACACGGTTGATCATACGGTGGTCCTGCGCCTGATCGACGGCGCGGCCACCCGGATATTCCGTCGCGCGCTGGTGCCGGCCGGGGGCGATCTGGCCTATTCGCCGTCGCTTGCTGTGGCCGACGCTGATGCGAATTACTTCTCGATCGTCGCCGGAACGCCGGATACGCTGATACTGAAAGCGCCACCGGCCGATGCTCTGATCATTGCGAGCGACGATAACCTAAACATCGGCACCAACGACGCAGCCGCTAGCCACACATCGGCGCTTTACTCTGGCAACGCATCGGCCGGCGCGAGCGGTCAGGTTCTCTGTTATAGCGGCGACGCTGCCGCTGGAAATTCGGGGCTCGCGTATTTTCAGAGCGGCAATGCGACGGGTGGCAATTCCGGGGAGGCTTACACCTTCTCGGGCGACGTTGGCACTGGTGACTCGGGCGCTGCCGGCGTCGGTTCCGGCAACGTGACGGCCGGCACCTCTGGCAAGGCTGACATTTACACCGGCGACAGCGCATCGGGGGCGAGCGGGCCGGCCAATATCGGCACGGGGGCGGCGAGCGGCGCCACCGCGGGCAGCATCAACCTGTCGCCCGGCTCGGTGGTGGCCGGCAACGGCAACGGCGGCGATGTGGTGTTCAATGCCGCGACAGGGCACGGCACCGGCCGCAACGGCTTGATCTTTATGGCCGGCCTGCCAACCGCAGCCCCGGCCACATCGGGGGCGATCTGGCGCGACGCTGGCGCCGGCAACGTGCTCAAATGTGTGCCATGAGACACTTTCAGCAGATCGCGGCCGGCGTGGACGTGCTGCCGGTGCAGCTCGATCTGTATCGCCAGCCGGCCCTGTGGAACGAACGGCCGGCGCGCACCGCTGGCGGCGGTTGGTTTGACGGCACGGATGACATATGGCTGCGGTTTCGCGAGCCGGCCGAGCTAACGTCGCGTGACGCCTTCGCCGAGCCGTTTACGCCGGTGTTCTATCCGGCATGGCACGCGCTGCCGCATGTGCGGCCGCTGGTGTTTGACATCATGCGGCGCGTCGAGGCGGTGCAGCTCGGCGGCGTCCTGATCACGCGCGTCCCGGCCGGCGGGCTGGTGGCGCCACACGATGACCGGGGCCGCTGGCACCCCGAGTTTTTCGCCACCAAGGCATACGCGCCGATCCTGTCCAACGATCGGTGTGTGAGCACATGCGGCAATGAGCGGGTGGTGATGAACACGGGCGACGTGTGGCTGTTCAACAACCTCGAAACGCACTCGACCGTCAACGACGGGCAGACGGATCGGGTGACGCTCATTGTCTCGATGCGCGTCGAATGAGGCGCGCGGCCAATCAGCCGACCGGCGAGCTGTATCTGTATGCCGGGATTTACCTGCGCGAAATGCGCACGCCGGACGCTGGAACGATCATTCCGCAGCATCGGCACCGATGGGCGCACCTAAGTTACCTCGCCGCTGGTGGGGTGCGGGTGTGGCGCGATGATCGGCTGGTCGGCGACTTTTGGGCACCCGATGCGATCAGGATCGCGGCTGGCGCGGCGCATCGGTTTGAAACGCTGGCACCGGACACGCTGATCCTGTGCATTCACGCGACGGACGCCGCCGAGCCGGAGATTGAGGCGGAACATCAGCTAGAATTGGAGTGCTAGGCAATGCCTTGGGGTATCGCCGCGGGTGCCGCTGTCAGCGCGGCCGGATCGATCATCGGTGGCGGCCAAGCGGCAAAGGGCGCCAAGCAGGCGGCCGATGCGCAAGAGAAGCAGTATCAGCAAACGCGGTCCGATCTGCTGCCCTACACGCAGGCCGGCTATACCGCGCTGCCGACGCTCGAAAGTTTGGCCACCAGCGGACCAAATGCCGGCGGGCCGAATTACATCGATCAGGCGGCCAAGATCAGGCCGGACAGCGTATTTACACAGGCCGATCTGGAAGCCACGCCGGGCTATCAGTTCACGCTGAAACAAGGCTTGAAGGCGACGCAAAGTGCGGCTGCCGCGCGTGGCTTGGGGGTAGCGGGCGCGGCCCTGAAAGGGGCCGCAGCCTATGCGACGGGGCTGGCCGATAGCACCTACAGCAACCGATTCAACGAGGCGCAGACCGCGTTTTCCGATGTGTTGGGCTTGAACCAAGCCTACCAGGGCAACGTGCAAAACCAGTATCAGCGGGCGCAGGGGTTGGCGTCGCTTGGCTCGAATGCCGGGGCACAGACCGGCACGGTCGGCGCCACCCTGGCCGGCAACCAGGGCAACTATCTCAATCAGGCCGGGCTGTCACAGGCCGCCGGGACGGCTGGCGTGGGCAACTCCGTGACCGGCGGGGTGAACAGCTATCTCGGCTACAACGCGCTGCAATCGTATTTGGGCAACAAATCCGGTGGCACCGGCGGCTATACGGCGGCCAATCAGCAAGCCGACATTGCGAAATACGGGTGAATGATCGATGTCTGATCTGGAAAACCTGCTGCAATCGTCGGGGCGATCGAGCTCCGTGCTCGGCGCGATTGCCAACCCCGCACAGGTGAATGTGCTCGGCGCGTATGGTGCGGCGGCCGAAACGGCGGGCAAGATTTACGGTGTGCAGGATTTGCAGGCGCAGAAAGCGTGGGGCGAGGCGCTGCAGCAATCCACCGGCCCGGATGGGGTGACGGACTACCAGAAAGCCAGCGCCATCGCCGCGCAAAACCCGCTGGCGGCAATGGGCATGATGAAGGGGCTCACCGGATCGACGGCGCTATCCGGTGCGGTGCAGACGCAAGGCACCGCAAGGAATCAGATGCTCACCGATGCGATGTCATCGGCGCTCAATGCACCGGACGATCAGTTGCACGATGCGGTGGTGGCCGGCACGCAAAAGCTGGTGGCAAGCGGGGCGCTGACGCAGGAACAGGCGCACCGGGCGCTGCTGAACATGCCATCCGATCCGGCGCAGCTTCGCACACAGATGGAGCGCAACCGGATTGCGCTATTGCCGCCCGTCATGCAGCAGCCGGCGATCTATGGCCAGCCTGGCAGCCAAACCGGACCGGGCGGCGAGACGGTGGGCACAAGGCAAAGCGTGCAGACCAGCACGGTAACGCCAGCGCAACCATCCGGCACGGGTGTTCCCGGCGGCATGGATGCGAAACAACTCGATGCGCCCTACCCCTACAAGGACGCCAACGGCAACCCGCAAGTCACGACATGGCGCGAGATTCTGACCAAATCCGGCATTCCGATTCCGACGATCCCGGCGGCCGGCGGCACCAAGGGGCTGCCGGACACCCTGCGCGTCAATCCTAACAAGGCGACACCGGGCGGGGCCACGCCGCCGCCGGCCAATGGCGCGCAGCCGGCACCAAACCAACCTGCGCCAACTACGCCCGCGGGGCCGGTATCGATGCCCATAGGGCCAGCCCCCGGCATGGAGGAAAAGTGGAAAGCCAGCGCTGATCAATACACCGCCGACACCGCGCAGGCCGGACAGTATCAGCAGCGCATATTCCCGCTGGTGCAGGGCCGGGCATTGCTGGAAGGCGGCGACGTGACCACCGGGGCGGGCGCCGAGTGGGTGAATCACGTCAAGAGCCTATTGCAGACCGCCGCCACGCAAATCCCCGGCTTGCATTGGGACGCCCAAACGATCGCGCAGGCAGACTTTGACAAGCTGAACAAATACCTCACGCAATACACCAACAGCCTGCCGATGGCCGGGGCATCCGACGCAAGGCTGGCATCGGCGATCACCGGCAACCCCTCCGCGCATATCTCGACCTTGGCGAATAAAGACGTGGTAAAGGCGCTGATCGGGCTGGAACGGATGAAGCAAACCGCCATTACCGATTTCAAAGCGCAGGGCGGCCAACCGAACCAATACGCCGACTATCTGGTGAGTTGGCAAAACAGCCACGATCCGCGCGCCTTTGTCTTTGACATGCTGAAAGACGAGGACCGGGTGAAGATGATCAAGGGCATGTCGCCGACCGAACGTAAATCGTTCAACGACACGCTGACGCTGGTGGAACGCAACCCCGGCATCATGGGGCAAGCGGCGATGCCGCAGCACTGATATGGTTGACCAGATCGACCGCTATCGGCAGACGTTCATCGATGCCGGCAACGAATGGAACGTTGACCCGGTGCTGCTGATGGCGCTGGCCAAGCATGAGGGCGGCGGCGATCCCAACGCGCGCGGCCGATCGGGCGAGATCGGCATGACGCAGATCATGCCGGGCACCGCGCGGCACCTTGGGATGACCGATCCGCACGATCCGGTGCAGCAGATATGGGCTGCAGCGAAATACATGGATGAAGCCTTGCGGGCGACCAACGACAACCCGACCAAGGCACTACTGTATTACAACGGCGGGCCGGGGATGCGCGGCGATCGACGTTATCCGGGCTATGTCGCCGGCAATTACGCGCAGTATGCCAAGGCGAACACCGGCAGCATGACGGACGCCAGCCCGGCGCCGGCAGACTCCACACCAGCCACCAAGGCGCCGGCCGACATGACTGACGCCGAATGGCTCGACGCGCAGGCAAAGACATATCCGGGGCTGGCCGGGCCAAATGCCGAGCCGGCAACAGGAAAGGATGCCGCGGTGGCGGACAAGGGCGACGCACCATCGGCCGACGATCTGCTGGCCCGGATGCGCAAGCTGGCGCCCGGCCCCACGGAAGGCGCTACAGGCGGCGAGGCTGCGCCGGGGACACAGACACCGGCCGGCGGCGGGGCGCCGTCTGCGGATGATCTGCTGCGCCGCATGACGCAGATTGCGCCGGCTGCGCCCGAACCAAAGCCGGGCGAGGCACCGGGCGGCCCGAAGGCTGGCGAACAGGTGGGCGTCTACAGCCGCGCAGGATCAGCGGCCGGCGACATTCCCGGCCAGCGCCCGACCGCCACCAGCCCGACGCCGACGCCCCCGCCGGCATCCGCGCCCGGGCCCGGTGAGCGTGGCGTGGTGGGCAATCTGCTGGCCGCCGGACAGGAAGGCTACGCCAACACCCCGGCCATCCTCACCCCTGCCGCACGGCAAGCCGTCGAGGGCAGCGGATGGGTGGGGCGCAACCTGCTCAATCCGGCACTCGATGCCGCGGGCGCTGTGCTAGGCGCCGGTGGTGCAGTCGGCGGGGTGATCGGCCAAGGCGCCTATGAGGCCGGCAAGGCGGTGGGCGGCGATGCCGCGGGACGCGACGCCTACGCGCTGTCCCAAGTGCTGCCGGTGGCCGCGACCATGCTCCCGCCGGGCACCAAGCTACCGGGGGCGGTGGGCCGATCGCCGGAACTGCCACCCAAGGAAATGCCGCCCAACTACGTCGCCGGGGTAGCGGAGGTGTCGCCGGAAGCGAAGGCACGCATGGCCGGCAATCCGACCGGAACGGCCGAGCCGATACCGCCCCCGCCGCAAGCTGGGCCGACAGGCGGCGCTGCTGGCGCGCAGTATGCCGGGCGGGCAGCACCGATGACGCAGACCGAGCGCATAACCGCGCTCGAAAAGGACGTGCAGCAATCCGCGGAGGACCGCGCCGGGCCGCAACTGCAGGATGACACCCGCTACGTCAAAGACATTCCCGACCGGACCTTGGCCGCGCAGGATTTCAGCGACAGCCGCAATGCGCTCGATGAAAAGACCCGGATCGGACAGAACGCCGATTTCCGCAACAAGGTGGAAGCCATCAACCGCGACCGCAACAAGGGCATGGTTGATCTGTTGAAGGCCGACGCCAAAGACGAACACGCGCTGGAAGCCGCGCACGAAACGCGCAAGCTGGTGTCACCCGACGAAATGGGGGTGTTCGCCAACGAACAGCCGGTTGACGCATCGGCCAACCTCGCCGCGATCGATAAGGTGCTGCAAAGCCGTGCCGGCAAGCGCGACGCGGTAACGGCGGTGCTGAACAAGGTGCGCAACTCGTTTTTTGACAAAGATGGCAATCTGGAAACTTCGCCATCGCAGCTCTATGGCGTGCGGCAGAACATCACCGATCTGCTACAAAAGGGCGTCAAAGGCACCACGGATGAAGCCGATGCGGTGCGCGCCTCGAAAGCCATCCTCACTGGCTTTCTGCCGGAGCTGGACAAAACGATCACCGGCGGGGCGCCGGATTTCCAACGCTACCTGCAGGCGTGGCATGAGCTGTCCAAGCCGATCGACCGCATGGAATTTTTACAGAAATACCAGACCGGATCGAAAAAGATCACCGGCGTTGACGGCTATCTGATTTTCAACAAAGTGCAGAAAATGCTCGATGACGTGCTGCAGGGGAACAAGGCGCGCGCACCGGGCGGGGCTAAGCTGCTGACAGATGATGAAATCGGCAACCTCGTGGCGGTGCGCAATGAGCTGGCGGCGCAGCAGCTAAAGGACCGGCTGGCCAGCGTGAAGGGCAGCGATACGTTTCAACAGATCAACCGAGCCGGTGCGTTTTCCGGCCCGGTTGGCAATGCGCTCGGCACCCTGGCCCGCATGGGCGGGATCATCGGCAGCGGCGGCACGGCCAATCTGCTGTATGAGCACGGTATCCGGCCGGGTGTGGCGCGGCGCCGTGAGGCTCGCATTGCTAGGGAGACGGCAGCGCGGGAAAATCAATTGCTCGGCGGATTGCCGCCGCAAAAGTAGGGTGATCGTGTTCGTATTCGTCAATCTCGCGCAGCGTCCAATGTAGCGGATACACGAACAGCTTGGCGCGGGAGGCTTGGCGTTCTTTGCTCCGCTGGCAATAGATCGGGATGCTGGCCACGAACCATGTGGGGATGACGCTGAACAACCCGGCGACCGGATCGGCCAGCGTCGCGACGCTGCAAAAAGTGATGATGCCGAGTAGCACGAACATGAGCACCCGGCCGAACCAATGGCCAGCGAGCCAGACGTAAAGCAGCGCCACGATGACGGCGAGGCCGATCAGGATTTCCATCACACACCCCTAGTGGCAATTAGTATAGGTGAACTCGCCGAGCTGCTGCGACGTGCAGTGAACCGACTGTCCATCAGGGCCGTGGAAATTGGAATAGCCAAATTCACCGAGGCGCTGCGTGGTGCCGTTCCAACCGCCGCCATTGTGATAGGTGAAATCACCGAGGCGCTGCGATGTCATATTCGGCGGCGGGAATAGTGCTGGCTGCGCCATTGCCGGTGTGGCAAAAGCGAGGGCCGCGAATAGTGCGATGGCTGCGCTCGTGCCCTTCATCTTCTGCACCAGCGCCCACCGTCTAGCCGCAAGCGCGGACTGCTTCTGCTGCTGTGACTTGCCAAACTTGGCAGAAATTTGCTTTTGCATACCCTTTGTCTCGCGGCCAAGTGGGACGCGCCGGGCATCGATCGATTCTTTACTCATGGTGTGTGTCGCTCCGTGGGTTGATGCGGGGCATCATGCGCCCGCATCGCTTGCAGGTTCGTTACGCTATACGGAATACGCTGTTATCATCCTCGCTGAACACGCCCTCCGATTTCATGCGCGAAAGCGTGGTGCCGATTGTCCCTGGTGCAGCGTTGCTCTTTCGCCCGGCCGTGGCGAACACGGCCTGCCGCTCGATGCCAGCCTTCCCGGCGTCGGCCACAATCTTGTGTAGGATTTCCCGCACGGTCGGCGTCGGATCGGACGCCCTGCGCCGGCCGGACCGGGCACTTGGCGTGGCAGAAAAGGCGATCGTTGGCGGTTCTGGCGCCTCGATCACCGGGGCCGGCTCGGCACCGTTGGCCAGCAGTTTGACCAGGACGGTGCGTTCTGCCGTCAGATCGTTAATCCGATCGGCCAGCTTGGCGATTTCGGCGCGGATCATGGTTGCGAGTTCTGGTGTCATGGCTTTGTCTCCCGCTTGATCATGGATTGCAGCAGCTTGGGCAGGCCGATCGACAGCCCCCGCCTGATTTCCTCGATCTTTTCGGGCGGGAAGCGTGCTGCGCGATAGTCCGCGATCAGTAGTTCCAGCTCTAAGATTTCGCGGTCAATGTCGTCCATCTGGTGCGTCGCTCCTTGTTGATCATAGCTGGCGTAAGTTTCGGTAAACCGACATCGAGTAAATCGCGGATGACCGCGCCGCGTGAGCGCACCGTTCCGTCTGCTGGTGTCGATCGCAGCGCATCGATCGCGTCTAGCAATTCGCGGGATATGGTGAACGTCATGCGCGGTCCGCGCAGCTCGCGTCCGTTCGCGCGATTTATCTCGGCATGGCGCTGCCGGTGACAGCGGGGGCACAGCCAAACCACATCGAGTGGCTTGCTGTAATCCTCATGGTGCGCGTGCCCGTTTGGCTTGCCGCACCGCTCGCATGGTTCCGGCAATAACGTGCCATCACGAACCGCTTTCCATACGGCATAATGCGCCTGTTGCTTTATTGTGGGCATTTGCCGGCCCGATACTGATCGATGATCCGGCGGATTAGATCAGCCACGGTGATGCCGAGCCTTTCGGCTTCGCTCCGCAGAAACGCCATCGCGGGGGCGGACAGGCTAAGAGACGTGCGCTCATTGAACATAGGTGCAGTTATACACCTAATTGTGTTAGGTGTCAACGTTCACCTACCGCGCACCACTCTTTATGCTGCCCCGCATGGCGCGGCGCCCCACGAGACGGATCGGCTTCACCGGCACCCGCGAGGGACTGTCGGACGGCCAGCGCGCGGCTCTGTATGAGTTGCTGTGTGACCGGCTGACCAACCCGCGGTTCCTTGGCGCGTGGTGGCTGCACCACGGCTGCTGCCAAGGCGCCGATGCGCAGGCGCATCGGATGGGGATCGAGCTATCGATGCGGCTGATCGGGCATCCGCCGACAGACTCCAAATTCCTGATGCCGGACATGGAGCATTTCACGGAGCTTCGCGAGCCAGCGCCCTACCTGACCCGCAACCGGCATATCGTGGACGAAACCGGCGAGTTGGTGGCGTGCCCGGTGGGACCGGAGGAGCTGCACAGCGGAACATGGTCAACCGTGCGATACGCCCGCCGGATGCGCCGGCCGATCACGATCATCTGGCCGGACGGCCGGATTGAGCCACCGAAACCATAGGGCCGAGCCATGAGTGAGGACGTGCTGGGCCGGCTGATCGCGCTGGAACGCGACCATCACGCGCTCGCCCAACGCCTGACCGATGCCCTAGACGCACGCGACAAGGCGTTAGACGTGGCGCTGAAATCGCTTACACAGCACCTTGCGGTGATGAACGAATTTAGGGGCGCGATGGGCGATCAGCAGCGCAACTTTGTCACCCGTGACGAATTACACAGCGCCGGCCTACAGATTAACGATCTACGGCTGGCGATGCGCGACGTGGCGGCACAGTATGTTCCCAAAATCGACATGAATCTGCAGGCCGATCGCATCAGTATCACGGAAAAAACCATTGCCGATCTGCACACCCGTTACGCGACGCTGGCAATCGTGTTCTCGGTCGGCGTGATAGTGATCAATCTGACGATCGACCTCTGGCCGCACATCACCCGATGAGAAATCACCTATTCCCCGCCCTGCTCTGTTGGGTATTGCTACTCGCCGCGCTGATCGGTGGCGGGGCTGGCGGGCTGACGTTCGCTTGGTTCGTTTGGTATCATCTGTGAGGACATCGCTATGTCACCGCTCGCAATTGCTCTGATCAATGCCCTGGCCGTTTTGGGGCCGAGTGCCATCGATGCAATCACCAAGATCATTCTGGCGCAGCACGGCGGGCCAGTGACCGAGGCGGATCATCAGGCGCTCGGCAAGGCGATTTTCACGGCGCTGCAGAAGCCGGCGGCCTAGCACTCCGGCGGATCGCGCAGGACCATCCGGCGCGGTGAGCCGGCGGCCCGCCAGTGGCGCAGGGCGCGGATTTCGCCTTCATCGCTGTATAGCTTTTCCCAAGGCGGTAACGGGATCAGCCGACGAATCAGACAAAACGTCGGGATGATGATCATCGGCCCGCCGATCCACACCACCACCAGCCACCAATACCACCGCATAGGTGCATTATGTCGGATACGTTTGACCTTGCGCAAATGCGCGCCGAGCTGACGCGCGATGAAGGCCGGAGACGGTTTCTCTACTATGACCAGGGCAATCGCATCACCGGGGGCGTGGGCCGGGATTTGTCCGATGTCGGTTTCCGAGACGATGAAATCGATCTGATGCTGGACAACGACATTTCCAGCGCCGCGGCTGACCTCGACCATAATATCCCGTGGTGGCGCCTACTCGATCCGGTGCGCCAGCGGGTGCTGTGCAATATGTGTTTCAACTTGGGCTGGCCGAAATTCTCACAGTTCGCGCGGTTCTTTTCCGCCGTCAATCAGCATCGGTTTGATGATGCGGCGCTGGAAATGGCGGCGAGCCGTTGGGCCGTGCAGGTGGGCGAGCGGGCGCGCCGTCTCGAAACCATGATGCGCACCGGACAGCCGGTAGCGTAAGAGCTCGGCCATGTGCGTTCTTCCGGCGTGCGTGGCCAAGGGGCGGGGCCGGTCGGCAAGATCGATCTGTCGTGAGTCGGCCGCCCGCGACACAAAGGAAACCAGATGATCATCACCATCAACACAGACCACGCGGAACTGTCGGACATATGGGATGACATCGCCCAACGAACGGCCACGTTGCTGCGGCCGGACCTAGCAGCAATCAGAAAGGACATCGGAACTATGGGCACGACACTCGAAAGCCAACTGCAGGCCGCACAGGCGGCAACCGCCGCGGCGCAGGCTGCCACCAATGATGCGCTGGCTGCCATCGCCGCCGATCTGACGGCGCTCGCGGGGCGTCTCGTGCCCGGCGCCACCGTGACGCAGGCCGACGTGGATGCGGCTGTTGCCATCGCTACCGCGGCCGGTGACGCACAGACGGCAGCCGTAGCCGCGCAGGCGCAGGCCGACGCGCTAGTGACACCCCCGGCACCCTGACTGCCGGGCGTGGCGCTCGCCAGTCAATCCGATCTGGACCGGCTGGCGGCGCGCGTGGCTGCGTTGGAAGCTAATAGCGCAGCATGAACACGCCGAACTCCCGGCGCTTGGCGATGTTACCGGGCGCGAAGTAGGCGCCGTTCGAGTCTTCGCCCCTCCTGATTGCCCGACCGAGCAGCAGCCCAAACGGGGGAGGATTCCCGCCGATCACCGTAGGGATCGAGCCCGATCCGCCCCCTTCCCGCTGCGTCCGCTTCGGCCCCAAGGACGGGAAGGCTGTCGGATTTGGCGAGGGGGAAGACTCGGAGGGGGAAGACTCGGAGGGGGAAGACTTTGGAGGCGAAGACTTTGGGCGAGACGGCTTGCTTCTATTCCAATTCATGTTTCGCGTGATCTGTGCGGCCCGCCATAGCACA
>Ga0207663_10000266_pt1 | contig 22673 bp, 22 predicted proteins | sample LARL53metaG_FD_184346 | JGI IMG/M metagenome (GOLD analysis project Ga0207663, IMG submission 184346) | Corn, switchgrass and miscanthus rhizosphere microbial communities from Kellogg Biological Station, Michigan, USA - LAR L5-3 metaG... | ecosystem: Host-associated > Plants > Roots >...
CCAAATGAAAAGTCATTTTCTACAATGATAGTTTATCACCGTAGCTTATGTATTAATTTTTCATAATCTAATCCTCTAATACGGCGTACCTTTTGTTTCTCTTTGGCTTTTTAGTGCTTCTATAAACCACTCAAATTCATCTAGGAATCGTTTGACTCTCTTTTCATATCTTTCATCAACTAACTTTCCATTTTCATCGAAAACCTCATGTACTCTTGATATTGGAAATGATGAAGGTATAGATGGTGCTCCTAGCTCAGCAAATATTAGCCTCATTTGCTGAGCAGCATTAATTCCGCCAAAACCCCCAGGAGAGTAAGATACTATTGCAGAAGGCTTGAAATAATATTCTTCCAAAAAGTAATCCAGTGTATTTTTCATTGCAGCAGAAGTGCTATGATTATATTCTGGAGTAACAGGCATATATCCTTCCGCAGATTTGATTTTTTCATGAAGATCAATTAACTTTTCTGAAGGATTTGTCATTTCTTTATACATCCTATCAAGCAGAGGCAAATTGATCTCGATAGGATCAATAAAAAATACAGTATGATTACGGCCTTTAAGTTTCTCTTCAACCCATCGAGCTACCTTGATACCTTGTCTATGATGTCTGACTGAGCCTACGATTAAAGCAATTTTAGCCATACGAGTCTTTTCTATGCCAGCATATTATTATTATTATTATTCGTGGATTTTAAATAGCATATTAAACAGACAAAGCTTCGAAAGGTAAAAAAGTTTCACAGGGCATTTCTACATAAAGTGGTATTTATCTACTGTCAATTTTCTGCTTTATTTTTGGCATATAGTGAGGAGGGAAAATGTCTAATATTATGTAAAACAATCATCACTAAGGGAGAGGAAGGTTATTTATGGATAGAGATGATGTATTTGCATACTCACTACTTCTATTGCTTATCCTCTGTTTTACAATAATTGTAGGAGGACAACAATCCCTACTTTTGTCTGTGCAAGTTAAAGGACGAGTAGAACAACCATTATCTATCCGCAGCCCCACAAGGCCCACACTGCAAGAATTTCTGTTCCATTAGGTTCAGGGCCACATGATGTTGCACCGGCAAATGATAGAAAGACGGTTTGGTATACGGCTCAGCTATCTGGCAAGTTGGGACGATTACATCCAACCACAGCCAAAAGTCATCAAATATCACTGGGTAATGGTTCTGCACCTCATGGTGTCATTGTAGGACCAGACGGCGCGCCTTGGATTATTGATGGAGGGTTAAATGTCATAGTACGTGTTGATCCTAAAACAGAAGAAGTCAAGCTTTTTACACTACCTGCTGACTCCGGTTACGCTAACCTAAACACTGCCACATTTGATCGTAGTGGAATATTGTGGTTTACATGCCAGAGTGGAATTTACGGCCGTCTTGATCCCACAACGGCAAAGATAGAGGTCTTTAAAGCGCCTCGTGGAATGGGACCATATGGCATTTCGACAACTCCAAATGGTACGGTATACTTTGCTTCACTAGCTGGAAATTATGTCGCCCGCATTGATTTACATACCGGAAAGGCTACAGTACTTGAACCTCCTACATCCAATCAGGGGGCACGACGTGTATGGCCAGACTCTCATGGACATCTTTGGATAACTGAATGGAATGTTGGACAGTTGGCTAGTTATGATCCTGTATCTAAGATGTGGAAAGAGAGTCAACTACCAGGAAATAATCCAATGCTCTATGCTGTATATGTGGATCATAATGACATTGTATGGTTAAGTGATTTTGGTGCGAATGCGCTGCTCAGTTTTGATCCCTTGCAAGATAAGTTCCATGTGTTTATGTTACCAAGTCATGGAGCCGACGTACACCAAATTCTTGGTAGGTCTGGAGAGATATGGGGAGCAGAGTCTGGGACTGATAAACTTGTAGTAATTCGACATAGTAATAGTCGAATAAACATAATCTGAGCCCTTCACATATCAGATTTCTGTTTCACTAGATCTTAATAATCACATCCGATTCTCGTATTGTTATTCTATAACCAAGTATTATTCCTACCAAGATATATTCAACCAAATAGATGTCATTATTCAATATCTTCATACCATTCAGAATAGTTTTTCTTCATAGTTTCTTTTTTTATAAGGAATATAATTTTGACTCAAGACTGTACAGTCGGGTGAGGAGAACTAGAAAATATTTGTATAGCAAGGGCACGAAAACGATAGGGTCACTTTAAAGCATTGATTATGCTATCGGTTTTACCCCTTATACTGGCCAGTCAAGAGATGTGAATTTATAGCCTTTCAACTCCTGACAGAAGAAATTAGTCCTCCTATAAGGACACCAAAATTAAGATGTAGAATTCTATTGGTAGATGATGAATCCGACATTGCATTTATTTTCGAACAGATTTTGGAACACGAAGGATTCGAAGTTAATTCACTTAATGACTTCCAAAATGGCTTTCTAATTTCAGGATTGATACTTACGATATTGCACTTATCGATATCAGGATGTCTCGGATGAATGGATTGATTTGTATGGAAAATTAAAATGACGATGACAACGTCAAGTACTGCCTTATGACTGCCCATGAAATATATTATAAAAAATTGAAAAGATTATCCTGAATTAAATGTTGGCTTCTTTATCAAGAAACCAACTAGTACTATACAGTTAGTAAAGGAGATCAAATCAAAACTAAATCCATTAGCTTGTGAAATCACTATTCCTACAGTTTTGTATTTTTAGGGAATATACTAGATTTGAGATCTAGTCTCCAAATATCCATCTGATGTCCGCTAACTGCCATGCCTTGTTATAGTTCTAATATTCAAGTTCTAGATTATAAAGGATTTGTAGAAGAACGTCATTAATATTATTGGATTAACTGAATAGACAGGCGCAGAAGAATAAACCAAGGTAGAGGAATTGGAAGAATTAAATCAGTCTCTAAGACAGCATGATAAAGTAAAGGATGATGATATAGCGCAACTATCAGATCAACTTGTGTCATCATCCGCTAGGTTGCAGGAAATTGAGAGAAAACAAATAACGATATAGACTGTTTACCAATTAAAACAACAGGAGGGGATTAGAGATAATGAAAACAAATATGCCATGACAATTTAATGTATCTCTTCTGCGTCATTACCATTCCGATTAATAATACAAAAGCAGGTTACAGGCCTAGGACTGAATTCAGATAAATGAAACTAGAAACTTTTCTTGTATTACGAATTAGTCACACTTTTTTCGTTACAATCCTTCCAATCATTTATCAATATGATCTACAATTAGCAATGAGCAGCTCTGGGACGTTGGACAGAAATTTGATAATTGCTGGCACTTATTAGGGTCAATAAAGTAAGTGAATGATTGATTGAGCCATCTCTAATAAGACAGCGTCAATATGTACGCATGTGGTGTAAGTACATTGTGAAGGACTCAAATTAGGGTTCAAAAATAACATTAATTTTTAAATAAACTATATTCTTGGAGCAATCAACAACAACAACAACTGATGCTATCTCATGATAATATCGGTTCTTTTATTCTAATGCTTTCGATTAATTTCTCAAGATTACCTAAACATCGTTCGAAATATGGAATTGCTTTCATATTGGTTTTTGTATAATTAGTTAATACTTCAAAAGCTTCCTGAGATATTAAGGAATTTCCTAATGAATAATTTCTTAGTTGCCTTATAGTCCAATACCAGTTACCGTATTGATTTGCCTTATCTAGATCATCTAACTTGCTAAAATAAGGCAAAATATTCTTCATCGGTAATTTCTTTTAGATCCTATACTAACTCACGACCTTACCATCAGGATATCTATACATCATACAAATACTGTTAGTATCATTGTCGCATGTTCTTTAAATTCTATCGTAGTGGATATTAAAGGTCTAGTACGTCTATCTAATGCATTAATTCGCGTAAAAGAGAGATTATTGCGATACATAGAACGCGGACCGTTGTCACTGTCATTACAGACTCTTGTTCCAGACCATAATTCATAGATTGTTAAAATGTGGCATTTAGTATCTGGCTAATATCTCCTTATCTAAACTTAGGTAACTCTCATTTCCTAATTGCAGTTTATTAACTCCGGTATGGATTGACAATTCATTTGAATTCTCGAAGATCCCTTGTCCTACTGGTGCATAGTAGATGATGCAATTAGGTTTGCTTCTAATCATAAGGTAAAAGAAGAAGAATCAACAGCGAGAACAATAATAGAAGAAGAACAACCCATTACAAGAAACGAGTTTTTAAACTATTTGCATTTGAAGCATTAAAAATTCAATGTGCATTATAAAAAAAACTTATCTGTATCTATTAATCACAATACCATGCTTTTTATGTTGGACCATAACTACTATGAAAAAACAGCTGATATCATTTTTGGTAGATGGAAAAGTCAGATACTATATACGGGAGTTAAATTAGGCGTTTTTGATTGTGTAACATCGGATGCCAAAAGTACGTCTGATATAGCAAATGAACTTGGTCTTGATGATAAATTGGCTTATCGAATTTTGAGGGCCTTATCTTCTATAGGTTTCTTAGAACAACTACCCGAGGGTAGGAGATTCTCAATAACTCCACAAGGTGAATTGCTTCGAAAGGATCATCCACAAACACTAAGAGGGGTGACATTACTAGAGGAAGGCCCGGAACACTATGCCATTTGGAAACATTTACCATCAATGATAAAAGGGGGTAAACAGAACGCTTTTGTACGTGAATTTGGCTGTAAAATATTTGAGTATAGGAATAGAAATCTGGATTACGCAGAAGTATTCAATCAAGCCATGAGTAGTTATTCTTCTGCTCAAACTAACTGGGTAATAGAAGCATTTAATCAATATGATTTTTCTAATATACATCATGTATGTGATATTGGTGGAGGCACTGGACATTACTTGGCCATTTAGTTGTAAAATACCCGCACATCAGAGGAACTGTACTTGAGTTAGAATCGGTAACTAGTAAAAAGGAATTATTAATAGCTCCAAAATTAGGAGTAAGTGATCGCTGCTTCTACGTTACTGGAGATATGTTTAGTACTAATAGGCAAATTCCTTCTGTAGATGCATATATAATGAAAATGATCCTTCATGACTGGAGTGATGAAGAATGCATAAAGATACTATCTAACATTTACAGATCTTGTCCTGACCATTCAAGATTATTTATTGCCGAGCATTTAGTTCCTGGTGACGATACACCACATTTTTCAAAACTCTTCGATATTCATATGATGTGTGCAGCATCTGGAAGAGAAAGAACTGTTGATGAATATTCCAGTTTGCTAGAACAATCAGGTTGGAAGTACATTCAAACCCTGCGTCCCCATCAGAAATCTGGACTAATAGAAGTAATTGAAAGTAGTAAATCATAAATCATAATTGCTACCGTAAGTGTTCACAAGAATTTAAAGACAATACCAAAGTCAAGAATAAGTTGCAAATAATAAGAGTCAAAGCGGGAAATGGATTCTACGGCAAACCACCCATTCATACACATGTAGACTATTAGATATAATAAATTTGAATACTGATTAATTAAAAGATAATTATGACTACATCATCAGTTAACAAGAGGATGATTTTAGATTTAGAATATACAGGGATTTTAAAGTATAAAATGGACTATCGTGGCTGAGAATCTGGTGTTACTAAATACACCAAAGACAGAACTAACTTCTTAAATATTCAGGTATCACTATATTGTTTGATCGTATATATACGGTGACACTAATAGGTAGTTTAACATTGCAAATCTCTTCAGTTTTGATTAAAACACACGACTATGCATGAGGTTTGTAAGCAATAATATTTAATCTAACGAAATCTAAGAACCAGGGCTTATTCAATTTACTACTACTATCTTTTTCAACTTCCTCTAAAAACAATTCTAAAAACATGTCCTTTAATTTATCGATGTCATGACTATCTTTATATGACGATATGTGGTCTAGGTAAGATTTCATTACTACTGTTTTTACAAATTTAGAATAGATCCGCCGGTTTGGAAGAGTTACACAGTCATCACTATAGTATACTGCTGTGTTTACATAGCCTATTCGTTGAAGCAATTCATTAGTATACTCGGCCTTGGCAAAATGCCATGGTTGCTTCCAGTGTGTAAAGTATTCCTTGAATTGATCTAAATGTGTAATCCGTTCTAACATGGTAATGATTTGCTGTAGATTACCGTATCCGCCACATTGGATTAATATCTGGCCACTATTACCAGTATTATCATTGCTATTACTGCTGACACTTATGTAGTTAATATCATTGCTATTCATTGGTTTTAGCATTTCCCAAAATTTTTGAAATGCTTTTCTGTGATCCTGTACCCAGTGAAGAGCAGAATTAGAAAAAACGACATCCATCTTTTTGGTAAGCATGACGTCTGTAAAATTTGACTGTATTATTTTGACATTACCAAAGGATTTAAGATTGTTTTTTGCTTGTTTTATCATATTAGTGTCAATATCGACAGCGTATACCTTTCCTCTTGGAACTTGTTTGGTTAATTGTTTTGTGAGTAAGCCTGTTCCACAGCCCGCATCCATAACAATTTCATTTCCACGCCATTGTCGCCATTTAATCACCTGTTGACCCCACCTGTACTGAATTAAACGTGAAACTTGATCATAAGTACATGCATCCCAAGAGCTTTTATTTCTATATTTCAATAGTTGGATACCCATTGTCGCTTCCACTTTATTATTAATAACCTAATAGCAAATTTTCTATTAAAAGACATGGATATTATGGGCAGGGCATTGTGTTATTATGTCAGAGGCTTTGAGGGTTGATTCTACCGTAGCAGCAACTGCTCAAAAGAGTACATCTGCAAACAGTTGAGGTAGAGGTACTTCAAATATTCTATTCTATATTTTTCTGATCAAGTCACCTACGAATAGATAATTTACAGTAAAACTCTGAAAGATATTCTCTGTCCATTCAAAAATTTTTTGATTCTACGACAATTACATCTTTTATCCAATCTCCAACTTCGTTCATCGTAATTAGTTTATTTAGATATTCTTGCCAAGAAATTTGTCCATATGCATATACCCATGTCTTATATTTTTGTTTTAAATTTAAGAATGCATCATGATGATAAGTACAGTATTTCGAATCCACATAACTTTTCCGTACACACGCAATGCATTTTCTTATTCGTGATGTCAATATACTGTTCAATGATCCCAGTGTTAATCATTTTATTTATACGTTAGTTCAGATTGTATATACTAGTGATCCGAAATCTCTGAGTATTAAAATAATTATAATCGTGGCGTAAATAGTGATTATTATTTTAATATGTCTCGATGAATTATAAGACCAATTATTAATAATCTATTTTCCCTTTAGTCGCAATCAAAAACTAACCCAATGATGGTATATTGTATATATTTATTATTTTGTCCCTCCTGATAGATCTTTGCAAGCTTATTGTGAAATTCTTCCTATGCTCCTGTTTGTTGAAACATTGCATCCATTGTTTTTCCATTTTTTAAATAAGAGCATCAGCTGCCTTATCGGTTGCTGGAGTGAGTCTTGATTTCATTTCCTTTTCTAATTTTTCCGCAATCAATTCGATATTAACCTTAATAAATGTCGTTTGCCACTTCATCTCCTATCCTGCTCTCTGTCATTCTGCTTTTCATTCTTCCTTCTGTGTTTACACATATTGAGCATGTGCTGCCTGATGCGTGACATGGACGAGGACGCTCTATCTTCTGTTCATATTGACTGTAACTCACCTATTACCACTAGATTAAGGTGGGTAACTATTTAAGTCGGCAACCCAATCTAGTTATTAGGTGTAGATCCGTAAGTTGATGGAAGATAAAGAAATTGCCTCTATACAAAAGAATATGACTAACTGTCCGATTAATAATACCTTCAAAATAATCGGCAAGAAATTTACAATATTAATATTACGCAATATGATTTACCTGAACCAGAAAAGGTTCAATCAACTTCTTGATTCGATTGAAGAAATTAATGCGAAGACGCTGTCTGCAAGACTTAAGGAAATGCAAAAAGATGGATTGATAGAACGAAAGATATATCATGGAATCCCGGTAAAAGTGGAATACCATATTACTGAAAAGGGACGGGCATTAATACCACTACTCTATCAGATGGCCAGATTTTCAATTCAATATTGTCCTAAAGATGTGTTCAAAGATAAGAAACCTAGGGGGATTGAAGAGATATTTGGATATCAAACCATATAATGATTCAATGAGGACACTAAATATTATCCTACAATGCAGTTGTACAAGTCGCGTGCAAACATCTGTGAATATTATAATATCGATCTCGTTTCTAGTAATGCCATTACATTTTGCTAGTAATGTAGTCTAGTTTTAGTGATAAGAAACAAAATTAATAACATGAAGGACAGATGCAGTAATAGAACGGTTTTCTGCAATCCATATGTCCGCAGTCATACACTACTCCACATCTTGTACATTGATGATAACAATGTTGCTGGCGTACGTTTGTCACATAAAAACGCGCTGTAGTCAATTTGATAGTATGACCGTTGACGTTATTTTAAGTAGAGATTTATTCTGCAATGTTAAATAATTTAGTGTAGATTGTTCAATGTCCGTAATAATGGCTTTCAAGCATGTAATCAACTATATTGATGTCGTTATGATCTTTATTAGACTCACTGCTGATGTGGTGACTAAAAGCATTTATCGGTAAGACTGATATTAATTTTGTTTCCTTTATGATTTTAAGTATATAAAGAGCAGTTAATAATAAAGACATTAAGTAACTAAGTTATATCATAGGTAATCGATAGATAATATAGTCTATGCCTAACTGTCTTATAATTACATACCGAAAATAGCAAGCAAAAAGGCCTTGACAACTTCTGCTATGCTGGGAGATGGAATTTTTATTATCAGCCATACTAGTAGCTTCACCATTAACATTCAGTGTAATTTAATTTTTTCAAACAAAGGAAAAGAAAGAATTAGGAGTAGATGGACCATTTGTATACAAACGTACTGTTCTGAAGTAATGCCTGTCCCGTAGGATTAACTCTCATAGATTCAGCCACAGTAAAGCAATGGGTTGACATGAACTGCTGTGCTCCTCCAAGTCTATTTTCCCATTTGGGTAACATACTATTTACACAATTTTCGTTGACTACATCAATATATTTAGAGAAAATCAGCCAAGGATTATCGAAACGTCCTATTTGGCTCGTAATCTTGCTGAACAGGACTCCCTGGTTCGCTTAGCGGCTGCCTTTTCCAAATCAGAAACAAATTCCTTCTGTACTATTACATCATTTTCGTGTCCCAAGTCTAGTTAGATGGCCACCAACAAGTGTGTCAAAGTCATAGTTGTTCAGCGCTATATCATGAGCTTTGATAAATCCTGCAGTATCTTTAGCTATTGCCAAATATGGAATTGGAACCCATCTTGGAAATATGATATCTGCTAGCATGAGCACATTTTGATTTGGAGCATGAATATATTTCCAGGTAGATGGTTAACTTCATAGTCTAGCTTTAGAGTTTGATTTCCAATTTGTAGTCTATAGTTTTTGGTAAAAGTAACGGTAGGAATCGGTGCCATCCTAGACGCATTTTTGGCTACTCCTAATATTGGCTCGTCTAGGTAAAGTAGCTGATGATCATAAAGTAATGCACGTGCAAGAGCTAGACGACGCTTCATGCCGCCGGAGAAGGTACTAACTCGACTATCCTTACGTTCATATAGCTGCACTAGATTTAGCATCTCAATAATGCACTTGTCACTATGTGGGCCTTGTATGCCATAAAGATCGGCATGGACTGACATGTTTATCCAAGCAAAGTTCCTCATAGAAGCTGTCTCCCGGGGCACAGATCTAAGAGCTGCGTGTACTGAACGAGTATCTTTCATAATATCATGGCAAAGTACTAAGATCTGTCCACCGGTAGGTTTCGATAGACCGCTGATAATATTAATTGTGGTAGTCTTTCCAGATCCACTCGGACCAAGTAAACCAAAAATCTCACCAAATTTCAGAGTGAGAGGTCATTTATTGCTGTGAAATTTCCAAAACGTTTTGTGTACAACATTTTGGGAATATCCGTGTTCGTCTCTTTTCTGTGTATATTATGTGTTCTCCATATTGGTACATGTTGGTATCAATCGTAGATTATCCTAGGTGCAGACAATCTCTCTTGTTAGAAGATGATTGTTTTCACAATTGTATCACTTATTAGCTATAACCATGAATAATGCAATTATATTTATGATTTGGTCACCGGTTATCATTACTGATAAATTCAATTGAACGACTACTATGACCGTAATACTGATTAAATTTTATTAAAATTACAACGACGATCCACAATCAAAAAGTCCTAAAGACCGAAAAATACTGTATTCTAATCGCAGGTTCAACCATAATATCTTTAACTTTATGGAAATAGAGGATAGTGATTTGTCTGTGCTGATGACATATTGACAATAATTGCAATACTGAAATGCTAATTAAATATAGAAAAATTAAGTACGGCTGAAGGAATTGTACTTTAATCCTATAGTTCAATTGTAATAATTTACTTTATTGTTCTTGTTCCTTTTCTCTTATCATGTATACTTGGTTCGTCTTTATTTGATATTGGGGTAGCAGGATGACTAACTTTTCGAGTAGGTTTTGGCTGTTCATCTAATTCTAGTTTTTTAGCTGAGTCGGTACTAAGATTCGTCTCTTCTATTTCTTTTTTATGGCTCATATAATATAATTATGTCACCAAGTTCTAAATATGTTTCAGTGATAAAATAATGCTAGATAAGAACTCGAAATTAATTATTGATATAATCGTGCATGACCTGATTACATCATCATCATTACCTTCTACCTGCCAATATATTCAAGTGTTATAGTTATGACGATGATGATCCGAGTTCTTCACTTCTTTTGCTTTTTCTTCCTCTTCTATGAGTGTTTTGAGCATTGTTACATCGCGTTTAAAGAATATATCTAAAATCCAATCTGCCAATACTCTTATTTTCTTTTGAAATGTTGGAAGATGTACCAAATAATAACCGCGCCATATCAACCAAGCTAGAATGCCCTGTACTTCTATGCCTAATAAATTACCTATGCCAGTTCGCTTTCCTATGCTAGCCATCATTCCTTTTGTCTTGTAATCAAATGTTTTTCTATCTCCTAACCTTCCTTCTATTGAAGCTATAATATTATTTGCTACTACTGCTCCTTCCCTTATCGCATGTTGTGCTGTTGGTGGATAAGGATCTCCACTATTAGGATCTATTATGTGAGCACAATCGCCAAGAGAATATACTTCTTTATAATTGGACAACTCCAAATATTTGTCTACAATTATTCTGCCGCTTTTATGATCATGTTCGCAGGAAATGCCGGTAAGTAAAGAAGAAGGTGCTACACCACCCGACCAGATTATTGTCTTTGTTGGCATTATTGTGCCATCTTTTAGGCTAACAGTATTTGGAGTAGCTCCTATTACGCGTTGATTGAGAATTATTTCAATTCCGCTTTTATGTAACCTTTCTAATGCAAATTCTGCTAACTCCTTACTCATTTCAGGTAAGAGTCTATCACCTGAATGAACTATTATTACTCTAATATTGTTGCTCTCTATATTATGATAATACTCTTTTACAGAATCTCTAATAAAGTCATTTATTTCTCCTGCAGTTTCCACTCCTGCAAAGCCTCCCCCTGCTATAACAAAGGTCAATATTTTTTTTTAAGCTCAGCTAATGTCTTGGCATTATCTATATAACCGTAAGTGTTGTCAACGTCAGCAGTTGGTAATGCCGACAATAATAATTGATCAGCCTGTTCAAGTAAATATATTATATGATTTCGTAAATTTATAGCGTCGTTTATAGTCTTTATTGTAAATGCATTTTGTTGAATATCTGACATTCCAAAAAATTTTGTCTCGCTTCCAAGTGCTATAACAAGATAGTCATAGTACAGATGTGATTGGGTTTTTGATTCCAAAAAATTAGTTGCTGTTGTTGACAAATTGATACTACTACCACCTATAATCTCAGCAAGAGCTGATACGGATGAAGTGGAAGATCTAATTGAAACCTTTTTCTTTTCCAAGTCGATATTTTTTACAGTAGCGCAATAGAAGCGTGATCTATTGCAAAATTCTCTAATTGGTGTTACAATATGTCTTGTTTCTATCATACCAGATGCTATTTCGTGGAGCATTGGCGTAAAAAGGAGATAGTTATCTTTGCTCACCATTGCAATATCTACGCTTACATCGGTTTGAAAATGGGTTTGGAGCTTTTTTAATACAGTTACTCCTCCAAATCCGCCCCCCAAAATAACGATTCTTTTTCTATTCGTTGTCTGATGTTTATCATAATCATCAGTGTGAACAAACAACAAATGGGTTTGGAGAATATCAATTCTTGAAAATGATATATCACAGCTAGGACATCTGTATCTAGCACCAAACTTTATTGATAAAAAAGAAGCAGACAAACCTAACGTGATTCCAAATAAAAGATTGATAAATATCGAATAAAGAATAGAAAATACTTGAAAATTCGAGAATATTATGCTATTATTATTGTTGCTATTACTGCTATTGTTATTATTAATATTATTATTGCTATTATTATGAACCAATATATGTCTATTCTAAACTTAAAACAAAGTGTTGTACAGGAATGGAAAAGATTAGATAAACAAGTATACCTACAAATAAGCCATATTTCAAACCATTCGATGGCTTACTTATATTCAAAATGTTAGTTTTGTATAGAAATATACCTGATATTATCCCAATTGAGATTCCTACTACTATATGAATAGTCATTCCTGCAATAATAGCAGATGATATAGGTGAATGAACTCCAACAATGTGTCCAAATACTATCCAAGTAAGGTCATATGCATGGGATCTTCCTGTAGAAAAGAAGGTCAAAGGAATTGCCATAACCGTGGCTCCTATTATACCCCCAGCAATAATGAAGAATACTTCCCTATTGAATGAAAAATCCACTCTAGCTTCGTGGGGGTTTACTTTATTGTTCATCTTAATGCGGGTGCTTCTAACATGCATTCTAAAAGATATAAGAATTGGTTAAAAGTTGATTTTTTCAATTCGATGTATTATTTCTAAATCCATCTTTGTACTTGCTTCTATTAGGAACGTCAGTACAGTAATAACAATACTTCAAATCATGGAATTCTCACTAGGTGATGTTCTTATCTTTGTTCAAGCATTGCGTAATCATATACATCTTTGGTACCATTACAAACAATATATTTGCTAGGGCGCTGTAAGTACCTACTTGACCTCTATTCTGTGGATCTTACGTTCTTTATATAGACCTGGTAATCTAACCGATTAGAAAGAAAAAGTAAATTCATAACTATTCGTACTGATTGAGCCTCTACAATTCCATTCTGATTATCTTAGCTGTTCTTTATCAACTATTTTGATACTTCTTTCCTTAGCTAATATTACTGCAGTTATTGCTATATAAGCCACTTGTGCTAGTTCACATATCATATCTATTGCATCAACATCTCCACCTCTTCCATTAACAGGATTACCAGGAAATCGGGTTATAACATATAATACTATGAAAGCTATATTTCCTGCAATTCCTATGTAGTACCATCTTCTTCCCCATCTCTTTATCATAGGCAATATCCAAAATATCTGTGCAATTCCGGAACCTAGAAAGAATACTGCTACTGGTAGGTTCCCAAGCATTCTTGGATGTGAAAGTGGCATATACAGATGTACTATTCCGGCTATTGCAGTAGCAACTGCAGCAGCAATGAATAAGTATTGATAATTACGAAAGGTGGATCGTTGTTGTTGCTTAGTGTTATTATTTTTTGACATTTTTTTATCTATCCTTCATCTATTGCCATCATAGTATTTAGTTATCTCACAATCTGTGCTGCGTAATATTGACATAAATCTGTAGAGTTGTACGCAACGCTAGCTGTGGGTGTAATCTGGCCAGAATAACAACAGAACATTAAGTTTAAGATTTAGCCGCTCATGATAGTAAATAAAAAGATTAATGATATGTATATATTTAATGCAATAATTAATGTTATATTAACAATATACTTACTAATCTTGTATTTGGTAGCCACAAAGACAAAAGTTATATCCATAGATCACTTTGGATAGCAAATTGAAAATGATGAATATAGGCCACTCTATTCTCATTCATTGAACAAGCATCAAGGGAGAGTACCTACGATAGAAGGGATTCATAATCTGCTAGAATACTGTAATAGTAGAATGAGTCCGTATTACTACAACTACTATAAGATATATCGTGTCTCAGAAGGGAACCGTATACAATTAAAGAAATAGCAACTATATATGTTAATCCAAAAGTCATTAAACAAATAAAGGAAGTCACCCATGTCAAATAATGCTATTATTAATATGATTAATGACTAATCGCAAGAAAAAGTTGGGATTGTTGGACCTCACTTTACTAAACACAATCACATGATGTCTTTTTCAACGCGTTTCTTATATCTTGCAAAAGACTGTCACGATTATCTTGTTTTTGTGTATGCAAATAGATTAGCGTAGGATGTTCAAAGAACTGGTGATTATGAATAGCAGTTACAGTCCAATGGTGGTCCTCCAAATATTGATTTACTTTATCTACTTCTGATTGAAGTAATGTAAATTTTGCTAGCTCAAATACATTTTTGCCTGATGATGCGGATGCTGGTTGGTATGGAAATTCCATTGGTACCTGGTCATTAATCTTTTTACCGTTCAGAGTCAGTGTAGGTGAATCCCTAGATAGCTCTATTCCACACACATTACCAGTTTGGCTTGCATCGGCTTTACTGCTTATCTTGTCCGCACCATTTTTGCATTCTTGCGAGGTCGAGGCAGCAAGCGCCATGTTAGAGCCAGTAGTGAATGCAGATCCTACAGCGAGTGAGGTCAATATTATTGCTGTTGTCAACAAGCTTGTAACTAACAATCTTTTCAATTTAGTAATGTGTATTATGTTACTTATGTATTACAACACTAGCCAAATGTAGTATCATTATTTGTAGATGACTGATTGATATTATTCACTAACGTATTGCATTCCATATTACAAGGTCGTTTTGCAACGACAGAATAATATAGGCTTAGCTTAACAATGTTAACTCTAGAAGATGAGAGCTTGTTTCTTAAACTAATTTAGTAACAGTAGTTGTCCTACTCAGCCTAAATAGCTGGGTAATAACCCAGTGCAATTCGGGCGCGCCTTTTCAATAGCTACGCTATCAACATTGGCACGCCTTTCCATTGCATACCGTATCGAATATTCTATCTATTGTTACAGTATTAAGTAAGTTAATTATTTAATAGGCTTTATTACTGCCTTAAACCGTACATTCCCATTAGCTACTTGATCATATGCATTGCTAATTTCTTCTAATGGAAATATTTCAGTCATTACTCTTACTTTACCTTTTGTAACGTAGTCTAATGCCTCATAGAGGTTTTCTCTATCATTTTGTGTAGAACCTATGATGCGGGCACGTTTGAATAAGATCTCTGGAGAAATTGTAAAAGGCTCTGTTGAGACTCCCATTAAAAAAGCGTCCATCCATCTGGTCTAAGACCTTTAATTGAGTCTGCAGTTGCCTTGTAAGAATTACTTGTAGCACATCTACTCCACTACTACTACCGCCGCCCAGACTGTCATGCTGTCATTCTTTTAATAATCCTTCTCCATTTGCAACAACACTATCAGCTCTGAGTTTGTACGCTAATTCTTCCTTATCTTTTGAGTATGTGACAGCAATTGTTTCAAAACCAGCAGCTTTAGAGTATTGAATTCCAAGATGGCCTAGCGCTCCTATACCAACGACCGCTACACGTTCATGTGGCCTGGGATCAGCAAATCTCAATCCACTATACACAGTATAGCCCGCACAGAATATTGGTGCAGCTTGTTCATATGTCAATCCTTTTGGTAGTAATTGAGTAGCGTCAGCATAAGCAACCATATATTTAGCATGATTTCCTGCAGTGCTAATGCCAGTTGCTATCTGGTTTGGACAGAATGATAATTTGCCACGCTGACACCATTCACATCTGCCGCATGCTCATTGTAGCCAAGGAACTCCTACTCTATCGCCAACTTATCGTGTAGTTACACCTTCGCCCAAAGCAACAATTCTCCAGCAGGCTCATGGCCTATGGTATATGGAAACTTTACTCCTAGCCTACCTCTAGTAATATGAACATCGGTGTAGCATATACCACTAGCATGAATTTTTATAAGTACTTGATTGGTGCCAGCCTGTGGAGTAGGAACTTCTTTAACTTCCCACTTTGCATCTACTGATGGGATAACAGAAGATAACATTATTTGTCCCTCATTATAATTACTTTGTTTTTGGTTCCATTAATAGGTTCCATTAATATCTTGTATTTTAAGCTAATAATGTTGTTTCGTTATTAGCTCAATTAATAGCTGAAACTAAAACTGTTCAAGTAGGTGGGGCCTATATTGTTAACATGAATATCAAAATTCTAAATACTGTCACAATAATTTGTCTTTGATTTAGCAAAATAAATTATTATGATGGATATTGTTTCATGATAGTCACAAATTCAATCATTCGCAGCTCTAACCTAGAAATAATATCCTTTTTCAGAAATGAGTGACCTGTGTGAGCTCTAGTTACCTGTTGTAAGTACACATCTAAACCCATCCTTACTACACATCATTAACCCATAGGTTTCCGCAGCACGTTCTAGAGGAAAGATTTCATTGACCTGACACCAGAGAGAACACTAAATAATATGTATCTTGTGAATCAATTGAAGTACTAGCCGGCAAACCTAACAATGACCGACGTCATTGGATTTACAAGTGGAGGCACTTTTGGCTCATTAGATGCTCCGATTATGACAATCTTTCCATTAACTGCAAGACCTTCAAGGATTTCGCTCATTGCTTTTTCACTTGGTACTGTTGCAAGTATGACTTTGGCACATCCAAATTTGTTAAATTGTTCGAGAGCATCTATTTTCCTTGTCAAGAGATATGCCTGTTACAATAACAATAGCAATCATAATAATGATTATTGTTTTCAGATGAAATGGAATATGCAATCTGGAGTTGTCCCTTATTCTTCAGAAAGTCTATTCATTGGCTTGTAGTAAAACAACAGTAATAATTTGGACTGATAACACGCAGAGAATAAGTTTATGAGTAGAAATCTTATGTCAGAGCCTGGGTAATGGGTGTTACCTAAAGTTATAATCTCTTGCTCAATGTTCAATTGCATTTATAGAATATTATCTAATAAAAGTTCTAACATTGTGACAGTAACAATGTGAGTTATATATTTAATTTAATTAAGATGTATAATTCCTCTCTATTTACTGAATGAAATATTTCATTCTTAGTCTGGTTATCATTCCTTGATCATTAATAGGTACAAATAAAATAGTGATATTCTATTCTCTAGGTTATTGGTATTAATCTTACCTAAAATTACCAAGTTATTGGCAGTAAAATGAAAATCAGATGATACACGAAGGAAAAAAGAAGATTCAGAATAATTTCTTGGTAGAAGACAATCCTTTGTGCATAGGAAACCCTAGTCCAGCAAAGATATTTGGTACTCGGAAAGTAGTCCAGTTGACTGGCGATTTTGATCGTGAGTTAGGCCAAAAGACAATAAACCAGACTGGACGACGATTCGGAATATATGGAACAGATTTAGGTGTATCCTTTTTACATGAGGGTAAGCTTTATTTTTTATTTGGTGATACAAATAGAAATCCCACCTATTCTGGCCTTCCTATACAGGCTATGCCGGGAGAGGATTATAATGAGGAGATTACCGATTATGATAGTGTGGCCTATACGACTAGTGATCGAGCGTATAATGGAATTAATTTGATTTTCAATTCGGACTATCCACATCTAGAGGGCGTCGCCCAGATGACTGGAGAACATCCAATAGAAGGTTTTAGTAAAGGAGGCTATATGTACGTGTACTTTACTACTGATTTGTATCCCGATGAAAAGGTACCAACCCGTACTGTACTTGCCAGATCTAAGGATGGTGGTATTCATTTTGGTAAGCCAATTTATACTCTATCAACCGATAAGTTCATTCATGTCTCCGCTCAAATTGTAGATAATAATAATATTTACGGGATTCCAGATACTAAAGGCGAAGGATTACTAATATGGGGTACTAGCAAACATCGTAAAAGCGATATTTACTTAGCATACATACCCTTGGACCAAATTACTAACCGATCTAGGTTACAATTCTTCATGGGTCTTGCTACGGAGTCTTCTGAACCGATGTGGGGACCAGATGAATCTATGGCCAAGCCTTTATTTTCAGCTCAATGCATGGGAGAAATATCTGTTAGATGGAATCAATACCTTGAAAGATGGATCATGCTTTATAACTGTGAGCTCTGTAATACGAGTGGAATACTTTTTCGTTTAGCCAATAGACCATGGGGTCCTTGGTCTCCTCCAAAGATAATGTTTGATCCTGTTGATGCATATGGAAAATATATTCACCAGCCAGGATCTGATAATCTATATGATTATGGTCGCAATCGTCCTAAAGATCGTGGCGATGAATATGGTCCTTATCAAATATCTCCTTTTTCCACTGGTATTAAGGGACGCTATACAAAAATTTACTTTACTATGTCTACTTGGAATCCATATCAAGTAGTGCAGATGTCCAGTATTATTACTAGCGATGAAGAAGAAAGAAATCATAGGCCTTACGCTAATGATGTAAATGATAGAAATGACAGAAAATATGCACATATCTCTGTTTTATTGGCACATCTAGCAAAAATATACAGTTTAAGTTTCGAAAATTCTATACAAGATAGTATCTATATTGCCGATCATGTCGAGTGGGCACAATATCATTCTTCTGCTGAATTACGTAACGAAATTAAGAATAAATGCTTGAGAATAATAACTAACCTTGGATTTGATGAGGATAAATCTGAAGCATATGCTATAATAGTTATGGGCATTTCCAGTTTAGCGTATGATTATAACAGTTTTAAAAATATTTCGAAAGGCCATATACACAAAAGGTGGGCGTTAAATGCTATACAGAGCGGCCACAGTGCGTGGCTTATTTCTGAGATAAAACAAAAGATAGACAACAGTTGCTTTCTTCCAAGCAATGACTATTTATGTTATGCTTATGACTGCCATGATTCAAATGAATTCAAATATGCACGTATAGGTCTTCTTGTATCTTTTCTTGCAGCTAATGTTAGCACGAAATTGGACTTAAAAAGAGAACAATTAGTAAATTGTAACTCATTTGTGGCATGGGCAAGATTTAGATCGGTAAAAGAAATTCGTGAAGATCTGTTGAATATGGTAACACAAATAATAAAATTTCCTTCTACAACCTCTAAAGCGAATGCATACACAGAAATCATTCACGTAATTCAAAATCTCGCTAATACTACACATAGCATAGAACATTCGAATTATTATGAGTGGGCTTCTTCGAAGATAAACGAGAATAACGAGGAGAGTATAATCATGGATATATCAAAATTAATTAATGATGATCACTTTCTTTCTCCAATTGCTTACACGTACCCAGAATAGGATTTTTTGAATAACTGATACTTTACTAACTAAGGCAGTTTGATCTTGTTGTATATTTTTTGATGACGACGGTTTTAGTTAGAACTATTATATTTCTAATCCATTATTTGAAATCAATAATGTTATGAGGTTTTAATTATAAATCCATAAGGGCTAATGAATTAATGCTATTAACATGGATCGCTACTAATATTATTTGTCAGGATAGAAGCTTTGATTATCTTCCATACTGCAACAAATAATAAAGATAACATTCAGAGCTAAATAAAGGATCTAGAAAATGGACATCAAACGAAGCGGTTCACAACCTTCCACTAGAGGGTCGACTGAGTATTTCACTGGCTCAGTGCGCATTGACCCCCTGTTTCAGGCAAACCATCCAGGGCGGGCTGTCGGTGCCAGTGTCACATTTGAGCCTGGATCCCGTACAGCATGGCACACCCATCCGCTAGGCCAGGTCCTAATCGTGACGGCTGGTCTTGGTCTAGTACAGCGCTGGGATGGCCCAATCGAGGAAATTCGTTCGGGCGACGTGCTTTATATCCCGCTTGGTGAAAAACATTGGCATGGTGCCGCGGCGACCATGGCCATGACACATATCGCCATTCAGGAACAGCTAGACGGTAAGACTGTCGACTGGATGGAAAAGGTCAGCGACGAACAGTATCAAGGGTCGTCAAGATAACAAGGGATATGGCTAGGAGGCCTCTTCCACATTCATTCGGTAATATGAAAGAATGAAGGATGAATTCCTATATGATATAGTGATATTAGACGCGATTGTGCTAGAAGCTTTTGTTGCTGCAATTACTTGCAAAAAATACCTTGTCCGTAAATAACATAAGGAGCATAGATCACTATGCAAGATCAAAAGTCAAACTCTCCACGGGCAACAACAACTAAGGCTGGTTCTTCATCACAACTATCGGTAGTTTGCAGGATATAACGAGATATTTAATGCTTTTAAAGTAGCATCGAAGTTCTATAGTTTAAGTGCACTACTGAACGTTAAAATTAGTCTCGTTCAACTTTCCCAGTACTTTGCGTGATTAAACTAATTAATTAATTTCTTGTTTACGTTAATTTCTTAGAAGATCCGTCAGAGCGAGACTGACCGCTACATCAAATTCAGTATAATACCTTTTCAATTCCCACTTGCCATATTCAGACTTATTTCCTTACTATATCGTCAACCTTATTACTATCTGTTACTATTTATCTCTTGCATGTATCTCTACCCGGTTCCAATATGTAGAGATGTATTCTCTCAATGCTCCTTCGCTATTAGCCAAAGTACTTAAACGCCATATCGCGGCAATATGATCCGGTCAAGGAAGTCATAAAATATCACGTACAAATACAATTCTGTATAATAAAAAATGGTAGATTAACTTGTCTTGTTGCATTCACTTTGTATTAACGACAAATGAATTAGCGACTATTTTTCAATAAATAAAGTCCATTCCGGAGCATGCCATGATCGTTATTGATAGACTGTCTTCTTCTCTTTACATTTAGTTTCTTAATTGACGATAATAAGGTATCCAGTTCGGTTTGTGAGTAGATATAATTATACCATTTCTTGTAGCCATGTATCCTAAGACATATACTATCATTAGTAACGATCTTTGTGCGAGGAAGATGTGGGGCATCAACAGAACAAAAGACTATTCCTATATTTTCGATTTTATCTATTACTTTCCACTATGATTGATCTCTAAATTCTATTACAGATTCATTGTTGTCCAATTTGGTTTTATTAAAAAAATTTCTTACTGTTTCAAGATTTTCTAGTAAATATTTGAATGACGGGGGCATTTTGAAAAGCCAGAAATCAATTCTATCATCAATTCTATTTAGTGTTTTACTAAATTTGCTCCATAATAGTAAGCTTTTTCTCCTTTCAATCGAGTATAATCTGTAATGTAGCGATTGACCTTGATAGAAAAAGAGAAATAATCTGGGGAAGCGGATAACCATGTATCTATCCAGGATTCCATAGGGAAGCGATAATAACTAGCATTAATCTCCACCGAATTAAATCCTTGATTTACACACCATTGAAAAGGTGACGGTTTTCCCTCGTTCCATGAATATGAGTAACCAGAAGTTCCAACTTTTATTATTACAGACAACTCTATATTCTAGATGAGATTAAGGTCTTATGAGTAATAACAATTATTTCTTTCTTCTAGAAGAATAGTATATCACGTAACGAGTTTTTCCTAACCTAATGAATGAAGAATATAGCTATAGCATCAGCGATAATTATGATTTTTAGATGGAGAGAAAGGAGGTATAAAAAAAGATATGAAAACTAAAGACAAATGAAAAAGATCGTCTAAAAGAATAATTCCGGGCTATTGACTTGAAAATGGGATACAATAGAAGAATTGCGGCCCTACAGACATGTGAAGTTATGGAAGTATGTCAAAAGCTAACGAAGATGATCTAACCACAATCATTGAGAAATTTCTTCTTTAACACGAAAATATTCTAAAGGAAGTCAATAGTGTTAATAGATAACTGTATACACAGACTAACGTTGAAAGTGTTTTTTATTTATGAACTAGACTAGTTTTACATTTATCATATTCCTTGCACTTTTGTTTTATGATCCTACGAATATCTTTTTCAACAAAAAGAAATATTATAATGCTAACATTAGCATTATAATATTTTTTAAATACAGAATTAAACTGAAGGACTGCAGTGGCAAACTTTACCTAAAAAGATTAAGAAACTATATAGGAATAGTTTTCAGAAAGACAAATCTTTTGAAAATGAATTAGGTCTTGATCCAAATGTAGATTAGGCATATATTTTTAGAAATTAGTATTCACAGCATATTAGTAGCAATAAATTTAGTATTATATCCATCCATTCATTTTTCACTTCATTTGGTCTGGTTTTGTTGTTGTTGTAATCCAGATGCCGAAGATCTAGACTGGGATTGTGGTAGTTGGAAGAATGGGACAGCTCCTTGTCCACCTAAAGAAAATGGCAATT
>Ga0207663_10000267_pt1 | contig 22666 bp, 19 predicted proteins | sample LARL53metaG_FD_184346 | JGI IMG/M metagenome (GOLD analysis project Ga0207663, IMG submission 184346) | Corn, switchgrass and miscanthus rhizosphere microbial communities from Kellogg Biological Station, Michigan, USA - LAR L5-3 metaG... | ecosystem: Host-associated > Plants > Roots >...
GACCGCGTGGGCGAGCTGATCACGGGCATCGTGCAGCAGTCGGACTCGCGCTACACGCTCGTGCAGCTGCGCGAACGCGTCGAGGCGCTGCTGCCCAAGTCCGAGCAGGTCGAAGGCGAGCGCTACGACCACTCCCAGCGGATCAAGGCGGTCATCAAGGAGGTCTCGCCCTCCACCAAGGGACCGTCGATCATCGTCTCCCGGCGCGACCCGGAGCTGATCAAGAAGCTGTTCGAGCTGGAGGTTCCCGAGATCGCCGATGGCCTGGTGGAAATCGCCAACGTCGCGCGCGAGCCCGGCTACCGCTCGAAGATCGCGGTCGTCTCGAACACCGACGGCGTCGATCCGGTCGGCGCGTGCGTGGGGCCGCGCGGGTCGCGCGTGCGCATGGTCGTGTCCGAGCTGCGCGGCGAGAAGATCGACATCATCCCCCACAACGACGAGCCGGCTCGGTTCGTCGCCAAGGCGCTGTCGCCCGCGCGCGTGCGCGAGGTGCTCGTCGACGACGAGGCCAAGCAGGCGACCGTGATCGTGCCCGACGATCAGCTCTCATTGGCGATCGGCCGTGAGGGTCAGAACGCGCGCCTGGCGGCGCGGCTGACCGGCTGGCGCGTGGACATCCGCTCGGAGACCGAGTTCGCCGCCGAGGAGGCCGAGCACGGCTACGAGGAGGAGGAGGTCTCCGGACGTTGCGCGGCGATCCTCTCCAACGGGCGCCGCTGCCCGAACGCGTCGCTGCCCGGCTCGCGCTACTGCGGACTGGAGACCCACCAGGCGCTTGCGAGCATCGCCACCGACAATGTCGCCGACCTGAACACCGGTGGCGCCGAGGCGGCGAGCGGGGTCGCGGATGCCGGCGAGGACGTAGCCGAGCTGGCCCACGATGGCGAGACGGATGCCGCCCCGGAGCCCCAGGATGCCGTCGAGCAGGGTGCGGATGAGCCCGCCGAGAACGCGCCTGCCGCCGAGGATGCGCCTGCCGCCGAGGGGCAGATCTCATAGGGGCGCACGTCCCCCGGCGCAGATGCGTCGGTTGCGGGCGCAGCGCGCCGAAGCCAGAGCTGATCAGGATCGTTGCGCTTGGGCGCGCCGGTGGTGGTCGGGCACGGCGCCCAGCGGTGCTCGACCGCGACGGCACGATGGCCGGTCGCGGGGCCTATGTGTGTCGCGGCGCCGGTAGCGAGCCGGCCGCGGACTGCCTGGCGCTCGCCATCCAGCGTGGTGGAATCGCGCGCGCGTTGCGCTGTGCGGTGACCGTTCCCGCCGAGCTCGTAGAATCGGTGAGCCCATGAGCAAGAAGCGCGTGCACGAAATCGCCAAGGAGCAGGGTCTCTCGAGCAAAGAGCTGCTGGAGAAGCTGCACGCAGCCGGCGTGGAGGTGAAGACCGCTTCGTCCTCCGTCGAGGAGGCCGCGGTGCTCAAAGCGCTGAGCAACGATGGCGCGACCGCGGCTGAAGCGACCGCTCCCACCGCGACTCCCACCGCGACTGCGCCCACCGCCACCGTGACTGCATCTCCGACCGCGCCTGCGTCTCCCCCCAGGCCCGCGGCCGCGCCCAACGGCGCTACCGCGCCGGAGCCAGCACAGGGGAGTCCAGCGACGACGGCGGCTCCCCCCACGCCTGGCTCCGCATCACATGGTCCCGCGGGCGAGCGGGTGCGCCCGACGCGCGACTCGCGCACGGGCGAGCGAGCGCCGGTGAGCGGCACGCCGGGAGGGCGCCGGCGCGTGGTGATCGACTCGCAGGCTTCGCGCCGCCAGCAGGGCGGGCCGGCCAACCAGCCGCAGCGCCGTCCGCGCCGGGGCAGGCGCCGGCGCGGGACCTACGATGAGACGATCGCGCCGATCGACACGGCCGCGATGGAGGCGACCGACCTTGTGCGCGTCAACTCCGGCTCGACGGTCAAGGACGTCGCCGAGTACCTTGGCGTGCCGGTACCGGAGCTGATCAAGAAGCTGATGACGCTGGGGGAGATGGCGACGCTCACGCAGACGCTGTCCGACGATGCGATCCAGGTGCTGGCGGACGAGTTCGACAAGAAGATCGAGATCGTCCACGCCGCCGACGACGTCGAGGTCGAGCCCGTGTTCGAGGACGCCGAGGAGGATCTGATCGAACGTCCGCCGGTGGTGACGATCATGGGGCACGTCGATCACGGCAAGACCTCGCTGTTGGACGCGATCCGCGAGACCGAGGTGGCCGCCGGCGAGGCGGGCGGCATCACCCAACACATCGGCGCCTACCAGGTGCGTCACGGCGGCAAGGAGATCACGTTCCTGGACACGCCCGGGCACGAGGCGTTCACGGCAATGCGCGCGCGCGGCGCGCGCGTGACCGACCTCGCGGTGATCGTCGTCGCCGCCGACGACGGCGTCAAGCCCCAGACCGAGGAGGCGATCGACCACGCCAAGGCGGCGGACGTGCCGATCGTGGTGGCCGTGAACAAGATCGACAAGGAGGGCGCCCAGCCCGAGCGCGTGCGCACGGAGATGACCCAGCACGGGCTGCAGCCGTCGGAGTGGGGCGGCGAGATCGAGTTCGTCGATGTCAGCGCCAAGACTCGCCAGGGCCTTGATGGCCTGCTCGACACGATCCAGGTGGTCACCGACCTGGAGGAGCTGCGGGCCAACAGCGACGCCGACGCGTCGGGCACGGTGATCGAGTCCAAGCTCGACCCCGGCCGCGGGCCGGTCGTGAGCGTGTTGATCCAGCGCGGCACGCTGCACGTCGGCGACGCGCTCGTCGCGGGCGCGCACTTCGGGCGGGTGCGCGCGATGAGCGACTTCACCGGCGCCCGCGTCAAGCGCGCCACGCCAGGTCAGCCGGTCGAGGTGCTCGGCTTCGACGGCGTCCCCGAGGCGGGCGAGCTCGTGCGCGCCGTCGAGAACGAGCGCCGCGCGCGCCAGCTCGCGGGTGAGCGCGCGAACCGCTTGAAGACCGAGGCGCTGGCCCGGCGCTCGGGACGCAAGGTCTCGCTGGAGGAGGTGTTCAAGCTCGCCCAGGAGGGCGCCGTCAAGGAGCTTGGCCTGGTCGTCAAGGCCGATGTCGCCGGGTCGCTCGAGGCGATCGAGGACGAGATCGCCAAGCTTCCGCAGGAAGAGGTCAACGTCAACATCATCCATCGCGGCGTCGGCGGCATCAACGAGTCCGACGTAATGCTCGCCGCGGCCTCGCAGGGACTGATCCTGGCCTTCAACGTGCGCCCCGTCGGCGAAGCGCGCCACGCGGCCGAGCGCGAGGGCGTGGAGATCCGCTCCTACTCGGTGATCTACCGCGCGATCGAGGAGCTGCGCGCCGCGATGCAGGGCATGCTCGAGCCGACCGAGGTCGAGACGCCGCTCGGCCAGGCGGAGGTGCGCCAGCTGTTCCGCGCCTCGAAAATCGGCACGATCGCCGGCTCGTTCGTCACCGAGGGCAAGGTCACGCGCGGCGCCCGGGTGCGGGTGGTCCGCGAGGGCACCGTCATCTACGACACGACGATCGCCAGCCTGCGCCGCTTCAGCGAGGATGCGCGCGAGGTCGCAAGCGGCTTCGAGTGCGGGATCGTGCTCGCCAACTTCCAGGATCTGCGCGAGGGCGACATTCTCGAGACATATGAGACACGTCTACAGGAGCGCGAGCTCTCCTGAGCGCTCGCCGGTAGGATGCCCTCGGGACGTATGCGTCGCGTCGACGAGGGGATCAGGCAGGTGCTCGGCGACGCGATGACAGGAGAGTTGAAGGACCCTCGAGTTGGATTCGTGACTGTGACCGATGTCAGGACAAGCGCCGACCTGCGCCATGCGCGCGTATACGTGAGCGTGCTCGGCGAGAGCGGCGGGGCATCCGAGGTCGACCAGCGCGAGGCCACGCTCGACGGCCTGCGCAGCGCTCACGGCTACCTGCAGGGCAGGATCGCCTCGGAGCTGCGGCTCAAGCGCACGCCGACGCTCCAGTTCGTCTACGACGACACGGCCGATCGGGCGCTGCGCGTTGACGCGCTGCTCGAGGAGGGCAGGCCAGATGCGGGGCCGGACGATCATGACGGGCTCGGAGGCCCGCCCTCGCCATCAGACGGCGAGCCGGAGGCTCGACCGAGGTGATCCTGTGAGCATCGACATCGAGAGCCCCGAGGTCACGCGCGAGCGGGTGCTCGAGCGCATGCGGGCAGACTCGCGCTTCGTGCTCGCGGCGCACGAGGGCCCAGATGGCGACGCGCTCGGCTCGCTGGTGGGGATGCAGGGGCTGCTCACCGCGATGGGCAAGGACTCGCGGATGTTCATCGCGCCGGACGACCTGCCGCTTCCCTACGAGTACCGCTTCTTCGAGCTGGACGGCTTGATCCAGGCGCCCCCGGCGGATATCGCCGAGCGCACGGTCGTGTTCCTGGATTGCGGCAACATCGACCGCAACTCGGCGATCGTGCTGCACGACGGCCGACATCTGCTGAACATCGACCACCACCACGACAACACGCGGTTCGGCACGCTCAACCACGTCGACCCTGGCGCGTCCTGCACGGCGGAGATCGTGTGGGACCTGATGCACGGCCTGGACGTGGCGCCCACGCCGGTCCTTGCGCGGGCGCTGTACGTGGGGCTGATCACCGACACGGGGCGGTTCATGTATGAGAACACCGGTCCGCGCGCGCACGAGATGGCGGCCGAGCTGATTCAGGCGGGCGTGGACGTGCAGGACGTGTACCGGCGGTTGTACGAGGAGATGCCGCCGGCGAAGCTGGCGCTGCTCGCCCTCGCGCTCGGACAGATTCAGCGCTTTGACTCCGGCGAGCTGACGCTGGCGGCGCTGAGCGCCGAGGACTTCCGCGAAGCGGGGGCCGATGACAGCTACTCGGAGGGCATCATCGACCATCTACGTGCGGTGCAGGGCACCAAGGTCGCGGCGCTCGTGCGTGAGCTGAGCGGCGGTGAGCGGGATGGCCAGCGCAAAGTGTCGCTGCGCGCGACCGCTGACGACGTCGACGTGTCGCTGATCGCGCGCGAGCAGGGGGGCGGTGGACACCGCCGTGCCGCGGGCTTCTCGACGACGCTCGAGCTCGAGCCGTTGATCGAGTTCCTGCGCCCCGCGATCGCGGCGCAGCTGCACGCCACGCCGGCGCCGGCGTGAGGGGTTCGTGACAGAGACTCCGAACGGTATCCTGCTGATCGACAAGCCCGCGAGGGTGACCTCGCATGATGTGGTCGCACTCGTAAAGCGTGCTCTGGGAGGTGTGAAGGTGGGGCACGCCGGGACGCTCGATCCGTTTGCCACCGGTCTGCTGATCGTGCTGGTGGGCCGGGCGACGAAGGCGCAACGACGGCTGATGGAGCTGCCCAAGCGCTATGAGACGGTCGCGCGGCTCGGAGCGAGGTCCAGCACCGGCGATACCGAGGGGGAGATCGTCCGCACCGGCAGGCTGCCGCCCGATCCGCCGCGGCTGCCGACCGGCGAGGTCTCCCAGCGCCCGCCCCGCCATTCGGCGGTGAAGATCGCCGGAGAGCGCGCGTACAAGCGCGCGCGGCGCGGCGAGCAGTTCGAGATGCCCGAGCGAGTCGTGACCGTGTACCGGTTCGAGCAGCTGTGGCGCGAGCGCGAGGAGCCGCGCGAGCACGCCGGCGTCCCGCCCGCACAGCCGGCTGGAGGCGAGCTCCCGCTGGAGCGTGCGGGCTACGCGATCGAGTGCTCGGCCGGCACGTACGTGCGCTCGCTGATCGCCGATCTCGGAGACGCCTACTGCCTGGAGCTCAGGCGCACCGCGATCGGACCGTTCGACGTCGGCGACGCGGTCCCGCCGCCGCGCCGGGGAGAGGAGTGGGTCGATGTGCCGCTGATCTCACTCGACCAAGCGCTCAAGGCGCTCCCCAAATAGGCTGTGCGGCCGTGAGGATCACGCGCCTGCCCGATGTGCAGCGACCGGATGACGATCATCGACGCAGCGTGGCGGTGGGCACGTTCGACGGCGTGCATCTCGGCCACCGCGCGGTGATCGCAGGCTCGGACAGCGTGCTCACGTTCGATCCGCACCCCGTGTCGGTCGTCGCGCCCCAGCACACGCCAAAGCTGCTGACACCGCTCGAGGTCAAGGCGGAGCTGATCGCGCAGCTGGGGGTGCAGGAGTTGATCGTGATCCCGTTCGACGCCGGCTTCGCGGCGCGCACGGCGAGCGAGTTCATCGAGGGCGTGCTGGTGGGGGCGCTCGGCGCGGAGCGGGTTGCGATCGGCGAGAACTTCCGCTTCGGGCATCGTGCGCAGGGCGACCCGCGGCTGCTGACGGCCGATGAGCGCTTTGCGACGGTCGTGCACCCACTGCTGGAGGTGGACGGGGAGATCGTCTCCTCCAGCCACATTCGCGGCCTCGTGCTCGCGGGCGAGGTCGATCAGGCCGCGCGCTTTCTCGGCGGGCCGTTTCAGCTGCGCGGAGAGGTGATCCACGGCGACGAGCGCGGGCGCGAGCTGGGGTTTCCGACCGCGAACCTCGTGCCCGATGAGGCGCTGGCGTGTCCGGGTCACGGCGTGTATGCGTGTCTGGCCAACGGCAGTATCCCGGCCGCCGTCAGCATCGGCGTGCGCCCGACGTTCGCGACGGGTCGCGGCGAGCTGATCGAGGCCTACCTGATCGACTTCGACGGCGACCTGTACGGCAGCATCCTGCGCCTGGACTTCCTCGCGCGCCTGCGCGGCGAGCGACGGTTCGAGACGCCCGCGGCGCTGATCGAGCAGATGCGCCACGACGTGGCACGCACGCGCGAGCTCGCCGTAACGGCCTGACGTGCGGGGCTCGCGGGCCCGTCGGCCCAGGCCGCCTGTCCTCGCGCCGGGGCGCGTCTGCTACCGTTGCCCCGCAAATGACGGCTATAACCGCAGAGCGCAAGCGCGAGATCGCCACGAAGTTCGGGGCCGGAGAGCAGGATACCGGCTCCACCAAGGTCCAGATCGCGCTGCTTACAGAGCGCATCAACCACCTCACCGAGCACCTGCGCGAGCAGAGTAAAGACCATCACTCGCGCCGCGGCCTGCTGATGCTCGTCGGGCGCCGCCGGCGGTTCCTGGACTACCTGCGCCGCCGCGATCTCGAGGGCTACCGCGCCCTCATAAAAGAGCTAGGTCTACGCAAGTAACCGGCGCGATGAGCGTCATCGCCCCAGGCACGCAGGCGCCCAGCTTCAGACTTCAGCGCGAAAACGGCGAACGGTTCACCGAGCAGGATCTGCGCGGCGAGACGACGATCCTGGTGTTTTACCCGTTCGCGTTCAGCCCAGTGTGCACCGACCAGCTGAGCGTCTACCAGCAGGCGCTCGGCGAGCTGACGGCGAACGGCGAGAAGCTGTATGGCGTCTCCTGCGATAGCTCCTACGCGCAGAAGGCGTTCAGGGAGAAGCTCGGCGTGGACATTCCGCAGCTGTCGGACTTCGAGCCCAAGGGCGCGGCGTGCGCCGCGTTCGGAGTCCTGCACGAGGGCGGCTTTCCGCAGCGGGCGCTGGTGATCGTCGGCCCCGACGGGGTCGTGCGCTGGAGCTATCAGGCGCCCTCGCCGGCGGAGCTGCCGGGTGTCGAGCTGCTGCGCGAAGGTTTGGCGGCATCTGTCCGCTAAGCTGCGCTGGTTCGGAATAAGAGATAAAAACGATCCGCCAGGGACACGCGTCCCAACCCGACGGGCGGAGCACCAGGAAGGTAGAGAGAAATAATATGAGTAGCAATGACGCCGTTACGCGGGTCTCCGTGGAGATCGCAGGCAGCGAGATCTCGTTCGAGACCGGCAGGATGGCCAAGCAGGCCTCCGGCGCAGTGGTCGTCCGCCAGGGCGACACCATGCTGTTGGCGACGGCCGTCGCGGGCAGTCTGCGCGACGTGGACTTCCTCCCGTTGACGGTGGACGTCGAGGAGCGCATGTACGCCGCCGGGAAAATCCCCGGCTCGTTCTTCAAGCGCGAGGGCCGCCCCGGCGAGAAGGGGACGCTGACCGCGCGCATGATCGACCGCCCGCTGCGTCCGCTGTTCCCCAAGGACTGGCGCTATGACACCCAGCTCGTGGCGATCCCGCTGTCGATCGATCATGTCCACCCGTACGACATCCTCGCCATGAACGGCGCGTCGGCCGCGGTGATGATCTCCGACATCCCGTTCCCCACGCCCGTGGGCGCGGTGCGGATCGGCAAGGTCGACGGGAACTTCGTGGTCAATCCCAGCGAGGAGGATCTGCTCCCGGACGCCGAGGGCGGCTCGGACCTCGACCTGATCGTGGCCGGCACCGAGGAGGCCATCCTGATGGTCGAGGCGGGCGCGAACGAGATCCCCGAGGCTGAGATCCTCGACGCGCTGGACATCGCGCACGCGGAGATCAAGAAGCTGTGCGCGCTGCAGCGTGAGCTGGCCGCGAAGGTCGGCAAGGAGAAGAAAGCGTTCGAGACGATCCAGGTCGACCCGGCGGTGCTCGAGGCCATCCGCGCCTCGCACGGATCGCAGCTCGACGACGCCACACAGGTGGAGGACAAGCTCGAGCGCCAGGACGCCACCAAGGCGGTGGAGGCGGCGATCCTCGAGCAGCACGCCCCGCCGGCGCCGGAGGGCGCATCCGAGGACCAGCTGGTCGCCGCCAAGGAGCGCCGTGCGGCCGTGCAGCTGGCGTTCGACAAGCTCGAGAAGTCGATCATCCGCGAGCGGATCGCCGTGCACAAGAAGCGCCCGGACGGTCGCGCCGAGAACGAGATCCGCGACATCTCGATCGAGGTGGGCGTGACGCCGCGCACGCACGGCTCGGCGCTGTTCACGCGCGGGCAGACGCAGGCGCTGAGCGTCGCCGCGCTGGGCACGCTGAAGGAGGAGATGCGGCTCGACACGCTGGGGCTGGAGACCAAAAAGTACTACTGGCACCACTACAACTTCCCGCCGTTCTCGGTCGGGGAAGCGGGCCGCATGGGCGGGGTCAAGCGCCGCGACATCGGTCACGGCGCGCTCGCCGAGCGGGCGCTCGCGCCGATGGTGCCGTCGATCGAGAAGTTCCCGTACACGATCCGCGTGGTCTCGGACATCCTCGAGTCAAACGGCTCCTCCTCGATGGCGTCGGTGTGCGGATCGTCGCTGTCGCTGATGGACGCGGGCGTGCCGCTGAAGCGGCCGGTCGCGGGCATCGCCATGGGGCTGATCAAGGAGGGTGAGGACTACATCGTGCTGACCGACATCGCGGGCGTGGAGGACCACCTCGGAGACATGGACTTCAAGGTGGCGGGCACCGAGCGCGGGATCACGGCGCTGCAGATGGACATCAAGATCACGGGCGTCACGTTCGACATCCTGCGCGACGCGCTCACGCAGGCGCACAGGGCGCGCACGTTCATCCTCGGCAAGATGGCCGACGTCATCGGCGGCCCGCGCGAGCAGCTGTCCCAGTTCGCGCCGCGCATCCAGACGATCCAGATCGACCCGTCGCAGATCGGCATGCTGATCGGCAAGGGCGGGGAAACGATCAGGGGCCTGTCGGAGGAGTACGAGTCGCAGATCGACGTCAACGACGACGGCCAGGTGCTGGTGTACTCGGCCAACGGCGATCTCGGCGACGCGCTGGCGGAGCGCATCCGGGTGATGATGAAGGAGGTCGAGGTCGGCGACGAGTACGTCGGCAAAGTCGTCAAGACGACGACGTTCGGCGCGTTCGTGGAGCTGTCGAAGGGGACGGACGGGCTGCTGCACATCTCCAACGTCTCGCCGGGAGAGCGGGTGGACAGCGTCGAGGACGTGCTCAACCGCGGCGATGAGATCAGCGTGCGCGTGGTCGAGGTCGACCGCGAGCGGGGCCGCATCGGCCTGCGCCTCGCCGAGGACCCGGAGATCGCCGGCAAGTCCGTCGAGGAGCTCGCGGGCGTCACCGCCGGTGGCGGTGGTGGAGGAGGCAGGCCGCCACGCGACGGCGCGCGCCGCAACGGCCGCGATGGCCGTGGTGGTGGCGGCGGTGGCAGCGGTCCCCGGCGCGACGGCGAGCGCGGCTCAGGTCGCCCCCGGCACGGGTCCGGGCGCGATCGTTAGCAGGCGCGACGCGGCCACGGGCGGCGCCGGCCGCATGAGATGACCGAACACCGCACAACCACGCTGAAGGACGGCGTGCGGGTGATCACCGAGCGCATCGAGAACGTGCGCTCGGTGGCGCTCGGGTTCTGGATCGGCACGGGCTCGGCGATGGAGTCAGACGGCGAGGCGGGGACGAGTCATCTGCTGGAGCACATGCTGTTTCGGGGCACCGAGCGCTATCGCTCGCACGAGATCGACGAGATCTTCGACGCGATGGGCGCGGAGATCAACGCGGGGACCGACCGCGAAAGCACCTCGCTGTACACGCGCGTGATGGACCGTCACCTGGAGCGGGCGTTCGACGTCGCCGCGGAGATGGTGTGGCGGCCGCGGCTCGAATCGCTGGAGGCCGAGCGCGAGGTCGTGCTCGAGGAGATCGCGATGTACGAAGACGACCCGCAGGACCGGGTGTTCGACGTGCTGGGCGAGGCCGTGTTCGGCGCGCACCCGCTGGGACGCGCGGTGATCGGGACCGCGGAGGTCGTGGGCGCGGTCACGCGCGAGCAGCTGCGGCGATTTCATGACGAGCGCTATGCGCCGGAGCGGATCGTGATCGCGGCGGCGGGGTCGGTCGACCACGACGCGCTGGTGGAGCTGGCCCGGGCCGCGGGTCCCGGTCGGAACGGCGCCGCGACACAGGTTCCCGAGACGAGCGCCGCGGGGGAGGGGAATGAGGCTCGGGCGAACGGGGCGGCGCCCCCGGCACGGCCGGACAGTGGCGCCGGCGAGCCGGTGTTCGAGCGCAGGGTGCGGTTCCTGCGCAAGGACACCGAGCAGTACCACGTGTGCCTCGGCGGACGCGGCATCTCTCGCCACGACGAGCGACGGTTCGCGCTGCGGGTGCTCGAAGGCGTGCTCGGGGGCACGTCATCGTCGCGGCTGTTCCAGGAGGTGCGCGAGCGCCGGGGGCTGGCGTACTCGGTGTTCAGCTTCTCCGGCCAGCACGCCGACACCGGAGAGGTCGGGCTGTACGTGGGCACGCGCTCGGACAACCTGGACGAGGCCGTGAAGACGATCGCGCACGAGCTCGAGCGCTTCATCGATGATCCCGCGAGCGCGCAGGAGCTCGACCGCTCGCGCGAGAACCTCAAGGGACGCGTCGCCCTGTCGCTGGAGTCCACGGCGGCGCGCATGAGCCGGCTGGGGTCCGCGCTGCTGGGCGACATGCCGATCTACTCGATCGACGAGATCGTGGACCGGATCGACGCGGTCACGGTCGAGGATCTGCGCGAGCTGGCACGGGAGCTATTCGTGCCCGCGACGTTGTCCGTCGCCGGGGTCGGCGCTGAGGAGGAGGCGTTTCACCGGGCGCTCGCGCCACTTCAGAGGGTGGCGGCATGATCGATCGGGCGCGCGGGGCGGTCGCGGGGTGTGAGGTCATGACCGGGCATGAGGCGATCGGGGGGTCGGGGGCATCGTGATCAAGGTCGCGGTAGCCGGCGCGGCGGGACGGATGGGCGCGACCGTGTGCGCCGCGGTTGAGGGCGCGCCGGACATGGAGCTCGTCGGGCGCGCCGACCCGCTGCTGGGGGTGGCGCTGGCGGAGGTGCTGGAGGACGCCGAGGTCGTGGTCGACTTCACCCAGCCGGACACGGCCCTGGAGAACGCGCTGGCCTGCGTGGAGGCGGGCGTGCACGTGGTGATCGGCACGACCGGGTTCGACGTCGCGCCGCTGCGGACGGCGCGCACATCCGCGGGCCTGCCCCAGGCGAACGTGCTGATCGCCCCGAACTTCGCGATCGGCGCGGTGCTGATGATGCGCTTCGCCGCGCAGGCCGCCGAGCACATGGCCAGGGCGGAGATCGTCGAGCTGCACCACGACGCCAAGCTCGACGCGCCGAGCGGGACGGCCAAGCGCACGGCGGAGCTGATGGCGGCGGCCCGCGGCGGGGGCGAGCCCGTGCCGATCCACTCGGTGCGCCTGCCCGGACTGGTCGCCCACCAGGAGGTGATCCTCGGCGACATCGGCCAGACGCTGTCGATCCGTCACGACACGACCGGCCGCGAGTCGTTCATGCCGGGCGTGCTGCTGGCGGTGCGCCGTGTCGGCGACCTGCAGGAATCGCTCATGGTGGGGCTGGAGAGCCTGCTGTTTTAGAGGGTTGGCGGTGACCGCTAGGGCAGTGGGGCTATCGCCACCGGAGGTTCTCTGTTGACGACGCGCTGCCAGTTGGCGTGCAGCTCGTCGTGGTGCAGCTCGGCCCACTCTCTACGAGGCGAAGCGCCCGCATGGGGAGGGAGCCGACGATGATCCGGCCCGTGAGGTCCAACGAGGCTTCGTGCTCGGCATAGTACGCGTAGAAGTGCGGGCGCAAGTGGTGGCGCTCGTCCCAGTACATCGTTATTGCGATCCCGTAGAAGGAGCTGACTTTCGGCGCTCCTTCCTGCTCCGACGGCGGGGCAGGAACGGGACACGGATAGGCGACCGTGAGCTTTCCGGTGCGTGGGTCCGGGGCGGGAAGCCGCAGTATGGGCCTCTCTTGCTGCGGGCGTGCCGCGCTGTCCGCCGGCGCGTGCGGGTCCTGGTGTCGAAGCGCTTCTTCGTACAGCGTCTCCGGCGCCATGTCGAGGCCGAACTCGGGCCAGACGATCGTGCCGCACCCGGGATCCACGCAGACCCGGGCGAAGCGCCGCGGGTCGCGCAGCGGCTCGAACACGCCTCTCCACTCACGGTCGTCGAAGCTGACGTCGCCCACGATCCCGTCCTCGAACGTCAGGCGCAGCCCATATTCGCCGATGACTTCGACGTGTGTGACGTGAACGAGCCTGTCCATGGGCGCATGCTAGAACAGTACGAAAGGCGGTGTCCCAGTAGGTGTAACACACTGTAACTTGTGTGATATCGTCGTGGGAATGGCTGCGAAGTCTGCTCCCTTCAGCATGCGTCTGAGCAAGCGGGTCGAGGCGCTGGTCGACCAGGAGGCCAGGCGCACCGGGCGCAGCAAGGGCGCGATCGTGGAGGCGCTCGCGGATGAGGCGCTGCGGATGCGGCTGTTCCCTGGGATCGCGTTTCGCGGCGCGGACTGGGAGCGCCGCGCGTGGGTGATCGGGACCGCGCTCGACGTCTGGCAGATCGTCGACGCCCACCGGGACATCGGATCGATCGAGCGCATGGCGGAGGGCGGTTCGGCCAGTGAGCGCCAGATTCGCTTGGCGCTCGGCTACTACGAGCGGTTTCCCGAGGAGATCGACGCGGCCATCGCCGAAAACCGCCGGCCGATCGAGCAGCTTGAACAGGAGTTTCCGTTCATAGCCGTCAGCCGTGTGCATGTCTGAGCCGGCGCCGGACGCTCGGTGAAGCTCTTCCTGGACGCTCACATCTCGGCGCGACGCGTCGCCATCCCGCTCCGCGAGTGGGGTCACGAAGTTCGCGCTGCGGACGAGGAGCGCGAGCTCGACGGCTCCACCGACGAGCAGCTGCTGTCGATCGCCGCGGCCGAAGAGCGGCTGTTCGTCACGTTCGACGTCAAGGACTTTCCCGTGATCGCACGGCGCTGGGCCGAGGCGGGACGGGTGCACGCCGGCTGCGCGATCGTCGTCGGCATCGACCACGGTGAGTTCAGTGCGATCCTCGACAGGATCGCGCAAGCGCTGACGGCCCGTCCGCAACAGGCCGACTGGACCGATCTCACGTTGTTCCTGGCTCGGACTTCGCCGGGGTAGGCATGGCGCCCGTCTGTGGGGATGAGTAGGGGTTGCGAACGCTTCCTTTGGCGTACGCGCGGCGCCGCGGTCACTATGTGCCGACCTGCCTCGCCCCTGGTCTCGGCACCTCGACAGCCCGAGGCTGTTCGAGGTTCGTGAGATACTGCTCGCCATGCCCGACGTGGAGCTTGGCACGATTCTGACCGCGATCGTCACGCCCTTCGACGAGCAGGGGCGCGTCAATGAGGAGTCCTTTGTCGCCCTCATGGCCTATCTGGCGCAGAACGGCTCGGATGGCTTTGTCGTGACCGGCACGACGGGTGAGGCCTCGACGCTGACCGACGACGAGCAGCTGGGGCTGATTGAGCTGGCCGTGCGCGAGCGCCCGTCGGGAGCGACGATCGTCGCGGGCACTGGCGCGAACGACACGCGCCACGCGGTCTTCCTGACCGAACGCGCGACCGAGCTGGGCGTGGACGCGCATTTGAGCGTGACGCCGTACTACAACAAGCCCAGCCCGCTCGGTCTCCGCCGCCACTACGAGGCTATAGCTCGCGCCACCGACAAGCCGATCCTGCTCTACAACATCCCCGGGCGCACCGCCACGAACATTTCCCCCGAGCTGCTTTCAGAGCTCGCGCAGATCGACGGGATCGCCGGCGTCAAGCAGGCCAACGGCGCGGAGCTCCAGCCGATCGATGGGCTGCTCGTGTACGCGGGCGACGACACGCTGTTCGCGCGCACGCTCGACCTCGGCTGCGCTGGCGGCATCGCGGTCGCCAGCCACATCGTCGGGCCCGAGATGCGACGGATGGTTGACGAGCCCGAGCAGCGCGCGGAGATCGACGCGTCGCTGCAGGACGTCTACGAGACGCTGTTCCTGACCGCCAGCCCCACGTGCACGAAGGCCGCGCTGAACCTGCTCGGCCACGACGCCGGCACCACGCGGCTGCCGATCGTGGACGCCACCGCCGAGGAGACCGCCGCGGTGCGCGCGATGCTCGAACGTCACGGCCTGCTCACAGGCGCGCCCGCGTGAGCTCATCGCAGTTGCGCGTCCTACCCCTGGGAGGTCTGGGGGAGATCGGCAAGAACATGACGGTCGTCGAGCGCGACGACCGGATCGTGGTGGTCGACGTCGGCCTGCGCTTCCCGACGCCCGAGATGGTCGGGATCGACCTCGTGCTGCCCGACTTCTCCTACCTGCGCGAGCGCGCGCGCGACATCGAGGCGATCGTCATCACGCACGGGCACGAGGATCATCTCGGCGCGCTGCCATGGGTCTTACGCGAGCTGGGCGTGGAGGGTGCAAGCCCGCCCGTGTACGGCGGGCCGCTGACGCTGGCGATGGCGCGCTCGAAGCTCGAGGAGCACAAGCTCGAGGACATCGAGCTCGTTGACGTGCAGCCCGGCGAGGCGCTCGAGCTCGGGCCGTTCGAGCTGGAGCTGATCCATATGACGCACTCGATTCCCGATTCCAGCGCGGTCGCGCTCGGCACGGAGCTCGGCACGGTGCTGATCACCGGCGACTACAAGTTCGACCAGACGCCCGTCGACGGCCCGCCCGCCGACGTCTCGCGCCTGGCGGAGCTCGGGCGCGAAGGCGTGTTGCTTCTGTGCGGAGACTCCACCAACGTCGATCGGCCCGGGTTCTCCCCGTCGGAGTCGGGCGTCGGCCCACATCTGGAGGAGGCCTTCGCGCGCTGCGAGGGGCGGATCGTCGTCACCAGCTTCGCGTCTAACATCCATCGCGTACAGCAGGTCGTGGACGCCGCCGCCGCGCTCGACCGCAAGGTCGCGCTGGTGGGGCGCTCGATGCGCAAGAACGTCTCCATCGGCCGTCAGCTCGGGCACATCGACGTGCCCGACGGGATGCTCGTGGGACCGCGCGAGATCGAAGACTTCCCCGACGAGCGCGTCGTCATCATCTCGACCGGCTCCCAGGGCGAGCCGCTGTCCGCGCTGCGGCGGATGGCCTACCGCGACCATCCGCAGGTGCAGCTCCGCGGCGGCGACACGGTCGTGTTCTCCGCCACGCCCGTGCCCGGCAACGAGCGCGCTGTCAACGAGACGATCGACCGCCTCTACCACATCGGCTGTGATGTCGTGACCCCCCGCGACGCGCCCGTGCACGCCTCCGGACACGGCTACGCCGAGGAGGTCAAGCTGATGCTGAACCTCGTCCGCCCGCGCTACGTGATGCCCTTCCACGGCGACTTCAAGCGCCTGCGCCTGCACTCTCAGCTCGCGGAGGCCGTGGGCATCGCGCCGGAGGACATCTTCCAGGGTGACAACGGCCTGCCCTTGGACATCGACGCGCGTGGCGTCGCGCGCTTCGGCTCGCGCGAGCAGGCGGGGATGGTCTTCGTCGACGGCGTGGAGATCGGCGAGATCGCCGATGTCGCCCTGCGCGACCGGCGGATGCTCTCCGCGGACGGGATCTTCATCATCGTTGCCACGATCGCCGAGCAGGATGGCCGCTCGGTCGCCGACCCGGAGGTGATCTTCCGCGGCGTGCCCTTCCTCGACGAGGCCGACGAGCTGATAGGGGAGATCAGGGCCACGGTCGAGCGCTCGCTGCGGCGGGCGGCCACCGAGGAGATCCACGAGGTGGACCTGCTCCAGCAGGTTTTGCACGACGATCTCGCGCAGCTTGTCTACGACCGGCTCAGGCGGCGGCCGATGGTTCTGCCGGTCGTCGTTGAGGTCTGAGACCGTCTGCCGACCCGGGCAGATCGACCACGAACCGCGCGCCGTGGGGGACGCGGTTCTCCAGGGAGACCGAGCCGCCGTGCGACTCGGCCACCGCGCGCACGATCGCCAGCCCCAGGCCGAACGAGCCGCCGCGGTCGCCGGCGCCGCGGACGAACCGCTCAAACAGGGTGGGGGCCAGCCCCGCGGGCACGCCGGGGCCGTCGTCCTCTACCACGAGCTCGGCCTGAGCGTCCACGACGCGCGTGGTGACCTTGATCTCGCTGCCCGCAGGAGTATGGCGCAGGGCGTTCTCGATCAGGTTGATCGTCAACCGATGCAGCTCATCGCGCGAGCCCTCGACGGGAGCCGGCTGGACGTCCAGCTCGATGTCGTGCGTGTCGCTGACCGGCCCCAGCTCGGCGGCGGCCTCGACCACGATCTGCGCCAGGTCGCACGGCTCGTGCGGCACGACCCGCCCGACATCGGTGCGCGCGAGCAGCAGCAGGTCGGCCACGAGCCGGCGCATCCGCCGGGAGGAGCGCAGCGCCGAGCGCGCCGCGTCGCCCTCTTCGCCGCGTAGCGAGTCGGCCAGCAGCTCGAGGTTGGCGAGCACGCTCGTCAGGGGTGTGCGCAGCTCGTGCGAGGCGTCGGCGACGAACCGGCGCTGACGGGCGAGCATCGCCTCGGTCTCGCCGCGCGCGGCGTCCAGCTCGCGCAACATGCCCTCCAGGGTGCGCGCGAGCTCGGCCACCTCGTCGTTCGCCTCGGGCTGGGGCACGCTGCGGGACGGGTCGCGGGTGCGCGCGATCTGCTCCGCGGTGGCGGTCAGCGCGGCGATCGGCGCCATCGCGCGTCGGGCGAGCGCCACCCCGGCGAGCAGGGCCAGACCCGCGCCGGCGAACACCCCGAGCAGCAGGAACAGCTCGACGCGAGCGACGGTCGCGTTGGTCTCGGCGACGGAGCGGCCATACTGGATGACGACGCGGCCGATCGGCTCGTCGGTGTCGGCGATGCCGACGATCGCGGGGCGGCTGACGACGCGATAGCCGGCCACCGTGCGCGGCTCGGTTGAAGGAGCGCCCAGGCTCGGGGCGTTCGCCGGCGCCTGCTCGATCGTGGCCCCGCCGAGCGTGAGCACACGGATGACCGCCTCGTGCGCGGGCGTGACGAGGTCCACGAGCGGCGGCTGGATCGCTTCGATTTTGTACGTGGTCGGGTTGACTTTGATGCTCAGCTGCTTCGGGAGCTGCTGGGCGGTGGTTTCGACCTGTCTGTAGAAGTCCGAGCGAATGCGGTGCACGGTGAGCGAGCCGATCGCGACCGCAAACGCGCACAGGATCGTGAACGTCAGCAGCGCGCTCACGCCCGCAAGGCGCGTGCGGATCGGCAGCCGGTCGAATGCGGTCGTCAGACGCCCGACGGCGCGCCGCAGGGCGCTGGGCGCACTCGGCGCGCCCGGAGAAGCGACCGGGCCGCCTGAGCCGCCGGGGGCGGCGCTCGGGGGTCTAGGCCCTGAGGACGTAGCCGGCTCCTCGGATCGTGTGGAGCAGTCGGGGCTCGCCCCCGGCCTCCAGCTTGCGACGCAGGTTCGAGACGAACACCTCGATCGTGTTCGTCATGGAGAACGGGTCATACCCCCACACCTCGTCGAGCAGCCGCTGGCGCGAGATGACGATCCGCTCGTTGCGCATCAGGTACTCGAGCAACTCGAACTCGCGCTGGGTGAGATCGATCGTGCGCTCGTTGCGGAGCACTTCATGGGTGTCTGCGTTCAACGACAGGTCGGCCACCCGCAGCGGCGCGGAGCCGCGCGGCGGGCGGCGGCGCAGCAGCGCGCGCATCCGCGCGAGCAGCTCCTGGCGCTCGAACGGCTTGACGAGGTAGTCGTCCGCGCCGGCGTCCAACCCCTCGACGCGCGACTCCAGCGCGTCGCGGGCGGTGAGGATCAGGATCGGCACGTCGTCCTCGGCGCGCAGGCTGCGCGCGACGTCCAGGCCGTCGAGCCCCGGCAGGCCGAGGTCGAGGATCACGAGGTCGGGCGCGAACGCTTTGCCGTGCTCGAGCGCGGCGGGTCCGTCCTGTGCGGCGTGCACCTCATACCCCTCCATCCGCAGCGAGCGCTGCAGGGCCTGGGCGATGTCCTCGTCATCCTCGACGACGAGCACTCTGGGAGCACGGGCATAGTCGTTCATGGGCAGGGAGGCTCCTAGTCGTATGAGCAGGATCGCAGCTCGTTCATATGAGATGAGAAGCCATACATGAGCAGGGTTCTTTATGTAGCGAATTGCAGTAAAGCGATCGTAAGGCAGGTTCCCGACGGCCGGCGTCGAAGTTGCGCGGGAGTGAGCACTGCCAGAGGACCCAGGTCGCGTGCGAGCGCGACCAGAGGCACGTCTGCCAAAACCGCTGTTAAACGGCGCCCCCGTGCGCGTACGCGCACACGGGGGCGCCGCCGGCGGAGCTCGGGGCTGAGTCCGCGAAAGCTCATCGGCCGGCTGTGGCCGCTGCGGATGCCCGAGCTCGACCAACGCCAGCGAGACATGCTCGGCTTCGGGACGATCGCCCTGGGCGTGTTCCTCGGCTTCGTGCTGTATGGCGGCTGGGACGGGGGCCGCGTCGGTGGCGGTCTCGAGGAAGCGCTCGGCTGGTGCGTGGGCAGGGCAAAGCTCCTCGCGCCGATCGTCCTGGTCGCGGGCGGCGGCGCGCTGCTGGCACGACCCGACCCAGCGCTTCGCGCTGTGTGCCCGCCCGAGCTGCGCCCGCTCAGGACGGGCGCGACGTGTCTCGCGGCGGCGATCACGATGGCGCTCGCGGCGGGAACGTTCGGGGTGAGCTCGGGTGCGAGCCCGCAGCCGGGCGAATCGTCGTGGTCGGCCGTGTTCATGCAATCGCACGGCGGCGTCGTCGGCGAGGCCCTGTATCGGGTGTCGCACCGGCTGGTACAGAACGTGGGCGTCAATCTGCTCATCGCCGTCCTGCTATTCATCGGCCTGACGCTGCTGACCGGGGCCTCGCCCGCGGGCGTGCTGCGCACGGTCATGAGTCGGTTGATGGGGTGGACGCGGAGTGTGGTCACGTGGCTGCATGCGTGGCGAGCTCGCGCACGGGTCTCCCCGACAGACGCGCACAGGGTGCCGGATGTGACCCTCCCTGAGCCGGGGTCGGAAGATCTGATCGTCAGGGCCACGCACGTGGAGGCGCCCTCACGAGACGGGGCCGGACTCGACGAGGACTACACCTCCGGAGGGCTGCCAGGCCAGACCGACGAGGTCACGGCGAGCGCCATCATCGTCGCCGGCGTTGGCGGCAGGCCCGGGAGCGACGCCGGCGACGTTTCCGAAGAGGGCGGAGAGGACGAGGAGTCCATCCCGGGGGTGGCGCACACCGACCCGGGCGAGCTCACGCCCCAGGGTCGCCTCAGGGACAGCGTGACCGACGACCCGAGCTTCGTCTGGGAGCTGCCCGACGCGGGCAGGCTGCTGACGCGATCCACCGGCGAGCAGGCGCGCCCGGATACAGCCGGGCAGGAGCGCACCGCGATCAGCCTGACCGAGGCGCTCGGCCACTTCGGCGTGCAGGCGAAGGTGATCGGAACGGTCGCAGGGCCGCACATCACCCGCTACGAGCTGCGACTGGCGCCGGGCACGAAGGTCGGCAAGGTGGCCCAGCTGAAGGACGACCTCGCGTATGCGCTGGCGGCGACGGATATCCGCATCCTCGCGCCGATCCCGGGTAAGCAGGCGGTCGGCGTGGAGGTGCCCAACGTGCGCCGGCGGATCGTGCGGCTGGGCGACGTGTTCCAGCAGCCCCCGCGCGATTGGTCGCCGCTGACCGTGTGGCTCGGCAAGGACGTGGCAGGCAAGGCGATCGGCGCGGACCTGGCGAAGATGCCGCACCTGCTGGTGGCGGGCACCACGGGCGCGGGCAAGTCGGGCGCGATCAACGCGATGCTCTCGAGCGTGCTGCTGCGCGCCAGCCCGCATGACGTGCGACTCGTGCTGGTCGATCCCAAGCAGGTCGAGCTCAACCACTACGAGTCGATCCCGCACCTGCTGACGCCGGTGATCACGAGCCCGCGGATGGCGGCGAACGCGCTGCAGAACCTGGTGCGCGAGATGGAGCAGCGCTACGGGATCATGTCGCTCGCGCGCACGCGCAGCCTGATCGAGCTCAACAAGTCGCGCGAGAAGCGCGGCGAAGCGGCGCTGCCGTACATCCTGTGCGTGATCGACGAGCTCGCGGATCTGATGATGGTCGCGCCGGCGGACGTCGAGGACTCGATCATCCGTCTCGCGCAGAAGGCGCGCGCAGTGGGGATTCACCTGGTGCTGGCGACGCAGAGCCCGCGCGTGGACGTGATCACGGGCATGATCAAGGCGAACGTGCCCTCGCGGATCGCGTTCGCCGTCTCCTCGCAGACCGACTCGCGGGTGATCCTCGACCAGAACGGCGCCGAGTCGCTGCTGGGGCAGGGAGACATGTTGTTCAGCCCCGTCGGCAGCTCCCGGCTGCAACGCATCCAGGGCGCATACATCGACGAGGCGCAGATCGCGCGGCTGACCGAGCTGTGGCGAAAGCAGGGCGAGCCCGAGCTGCGCGAGGAGCTGCTGGAGGAGGTCGAGCCCTCGGCGCCCGAGGGCGGCGCGGACGAGTTCGACCCCGACGAGGATCCCCTGCTGAAGGACGCGATCGTGCTGGTGGCGGAGATGGGCACGGCGTCGACCTCGATGCTGCAGCGCCGGCTGCGGCTGGGATACACGCGGGCGGGCAGGTTGATCGACATGCTCGAGCGCCGCGGCGTGATCTCCGGGTACGAGGGCTCCAAGCCCCGCCAGGTGCTCGTCAGCGAGGCGGATCTGCCGCGAGTCCTGGCGTCGCTGGGGGAGCCGTCGGCTCCGTCGGTTCCCGCCGAGCTGTGAATGGCTGCGTGCACAAGCGTGTGCTGACAACCTTGTGAAGACGCTAAACCTCTAGCCTACGAGCGGACATGCCCGAAATCGGTGCAACGCTGCGCGAGGCGCGGATGCGCGCGCGGATCGACGTGTCCGAGATCGAGGCGCAGACGAAGATCCGGGCCAAGTACCTGCGAGCGCTCGAGAACGAGGAGTGGGACCTGCTGCCCGGCCCCACGTTCGTCAAGAGCTTCCTGCGCACATACGCGACCGCGCTGGGGCTCGATGGGAAGGCGCTGGTGGAGGAATACCGGCTGAGCTACGAGCGCCCGAGCGAGCCGTCGCCCGAGCCGATCGTGTCGAGCCCGCGACGGATGCGCGTGCCGGGTGGACGGGGCGGCCCGGGAGGGCCGGGTCCCTCGCGCGGATACATGGCGCTGGTGGGAATCGTCGGCATCGTGATCGTGCTGCTGATCGTAGGACTGCTGTCGAGGGGCGGGAAGAGCGGATCGACGAGCACCACGAGCAAGCCCACAGATACGGCGGCCAAGCACGGGGCCGCGCGCGGCGGCGCAGCCGGAAGCGCGGGCGGGGCGCAGGGCGGAGCGGCCGCGAGGGCAGCCACGACGATAACGCTGTCGCTGCGAGCCACAGGGACTGTATATGTGTGCCTGCTCGGGGAAGGCGGCAGGAAGCTGATCGCGGGGAAGACGCTGGAAGCGGGCGCGCGTACGTCCACGTTTCACGCCAAGCGCTTCGAGCTGACCCTGGGCAACAACGCGGTGACGCTGCTGATCGACGGCACGCCGCGAGTGGTGCCGGCGAGCAGCAGCGCGATCGGCTACTCGATCACCAAGGCAGGCCGCCGGACGCTCGCGCCCGGACACCTGCCGACCTGCGCGTGAGCGTGCGCGCGGGGATCGTTGTCACCGGCACGGAGGTGCTGAATGGGCGCGTGCGCGACCGCAACGGGCCGTGGCTGGCCGACCGGCTGCGCGAGCTGGGGGTGGACCTCGCGTACGTGACGATCGTGGGCGACCGTCCGCAGGACATGGACACGGCTCTGCGGTTCATGGCGGAGCAGAACATGGACCTGGTGCTGACCAGCGGCGGGCTGGGCCCCACCGCCGACGACCTCACCGCCGAGGTGGTGGGACGGTTCCAGGGCTGGGAGATGGTCTTGGACGAGGCGCTGGCGGAGCGCATCGAAGCGATCGTCAGGCCGCTGCTCTCGCGCTGGCCGAACATCGATCCCGAGGCGATCCGCGTGGGCACCCGCAAGCAGGCGACCGTCCCGCGCGGCGCGACGGTCCTCGAGCCGGTGGGAACCGCGCCGGGGCTGGTGGTTCCGCCGGGCGAGACGGGCTGCCCGACGGTGGTCGTGCTGCCGGG
>Ga0207663_10000273_pt1 | contig 22421 bp, 24 predicted proteins | sample LARL53metaG_FD_184346 | JGI IMG/M metagenome (GOLD analysis project Ga0207663, IMG submission 184346) | Corn, switchgrass and miscanthus rhizosphere microbial communities from Kellogg Biological Station, Michigan, USA - LAR L5-3 metaG... | ecosystem: Host-associated > Plants > Roots >...
TTGATATAGCGTTCAACATGACGTATAAGCAGTAAATGGCATGCAAGGGAATTTGTATACATCACAAAGCTTCTGGTCGTTATGCGACTGGACACAAACGTTGTCAAACATGTGACTAGTTTATGCAATGGAACGGAGTATTCTATCCTTGCTAGAGTTAGGGTTTGCCGATGAAGTCGGGGAGTTAGCAGAGAATAAGAATTGATAGAAGTATATGCATATCATTGTTATCGTTGCAATTATACATGGCTTCCTAGAGACTTTGATTTTAATTGTCGTCCTTCCCTAAAGGAGGGTGCAAAGGCGGAATATTTCGGTGAAGGTTGCAACGGATTAACAATCCTAAGTCCTAACTATATACTAATCTAATCTACTCTACTCTAATCTAAGCTGGTCTAGTCCTAGTGATATGATACTATAAAGACGATTATTGCAGATATATAGTAGGAAATTGCCAGATTGCCGCACTAAACCCACGATTCAGACTAATTGAAGATAATATAATAATTAACAATCAATAAAAACTGTACTGGGTAAACTTTCGTCATAGTGGGAACATATGTAGGATATCATTTTGCAGCTTGTGCGTTAGGCATGAAATTCTCACTGATGTACCTCTTTAGTCTTTGTGCATCAGTACTGTTTACCAATATATCATCATTAAAGACATTCTTCTTTCCCTTTGATGCTCTTACACTGATAACATATTCATTTTCTGTCTTAGGAGTAATTTCCATTCTCAAATCTGGGCCTTTAGCGAACATACCCTTTACGCCTTGAGCAACGAGTACATCTTTATTATTATTATTATCTCCAGCGATTACAACTTTGCGTGGATTATCAAATTCAAAATTAAATCTGTTGATTCTGTCTTCTATCATAATCTTCAATTTGTCAACTTTATCTTCCTTTTCCATTCTGAAAATATAATTCTGCAGACTTTCGATCTCAACAAATTGAGGAGAGGTGGATGCATTTTGATCTGAAGAAGATACTTGTATCTTTTTTTCCTCTTCTTGTTTGGTTTCTAATCTCTTACTGTCCCATATCATCCCTTCTTTAGCTACAGTTATTCTGAATTTTCCTTCTTTTCCTATGATTTGAAGATGTGAATCTATTACCTTTTGAAGCTCACCTACAGTCATAGCTTTTACAGGACCTCTAAACCATTGATTTGTAGCCTCTTCAAAGTCTAAAAGCCCTCTGTAATGAACAATATAACATTCTTTTGCATTCCATCTTCTAACTAATTCAAATGCTTCACTAACAGAGATCATTCCAGTTTGAGGATGAGGATTGTAGCTTTGTGTACCCAAAATGGCAAGATCTGGATTCCATAATAAGTCTTCATTTACATTGGGCAACGATAGAAAATCCCATCCAATTATTACTTTTCGATCAGTTAGTTTCACTACATATATGACAGATCCAGCTGGCGAGTTGTCGCCATGGTGGGATAAAAGAGGGATTACAGAAAAAGGACCTACCTGGAATGTTTGGTCTGGCTGTACTATGCTAAACATTAATTCATTATTATTTATTTTAGAAGATAGTTGTGGATACTTATTGAGGATCTGGTCGCGGCATTGTGAAGTACAGTATATATTCAATTTTTTTGACTTGGAGGTTTTGTCTGCCAAGATAGGTAGCTCCATAATATGATCGTCATGTGAATGCGTTATCAATAGAGCGTCAGGAAGACTCGACGATGAGGCAAATCCAAGATTAAGGATGCCTTGTTCAATACTTTTGACTATTCCTTGGCCTATATCAACAAGCACATGAAAAATTTGATTGGTTTCACTTGCCGTAGTAAATAAAGAACAAGAAGTGTTTGTACTTGTTCCAAGCTGTTTTACTTCTGCCGCCCTTTCTGACTTTTCTACACTTCCTAACGTTGCAATATCTGGAAGTATTCCATTAATTCTTAGCAATAGTTGATCATGTGATAGTTTGCTAGCAGCGGCAGACGATTGCGTATTATACATATTGGTATTACCAAAAGGAATTAGTTAAACTTAATGGCTAAACATATCTAATATTTTTTGAATTTAAAGCAGATATTATAATTCTCAGAAGGATATCTACCAATTTTATGAAACATAAACAAAAGGTATCACCAGCAAATATCATACAAAAAGTACTACTTCCATTAGTATCAGTAGATAAAAAAAGTAGTATTAGAAATGCAATAGACCTTATGATCAAACATGGTATACGAAATATTGGTATAAGAGCGGATGACAATAAGGAGCCGAAGTGTATGAGCAAAGAAAAGAGGGGACGAGAGTTCAATTTCTCTACAAAAAGAATATTTTTCAAATTCTCACTCATACTACCAAGTACCCAGCGTAGCTACGACAAATAAAGAAAATATGATAAATCATTCAAATGAGTATACAAATAATCTTAGCAACTGGATGAACATACAAAATAAGCTTATGGAAGTCTACAGAACTTTTAAAGGAGCATGTCTAAGATTAATTTGTGGATCGCATTATTACTTACTCCCCCTCTCTACCAACTTAACTAACAAATATAGTCAAACATAATAAGCCCAAATTTATACGTGTTTTACAAAAGATATGGAAAAAGTACCAGATTTCCAAAGAGTCTTAGTCCTACAGGGTGGTGGTTCACTTGGAGCATATGAAGCTGGCGTGTGCCAAGCATTATTTGAAATGATCGCCGCAGAGGATACGAAAAGAGGATTTAAAGGTAGACCATTGGCAGATATTGTTGCTGGGACTTCTATAGGTGCAATAAATTCTGCAGTACTTGTAAGTTATGTGATAGAAAATAATACATGGGAAGGCTCTTCTGAAAGGCTAAGAGAATTCTGGGAATATTTATCAAGAGAATCATCATTGGATCACATTCCAGGTTTTACACAATGGTGGGATTACCTACATAATAAGGTTAGTCGTGATTTCGCTACAGGAGAGGCTGCAAGACGATATTATACTACAAAAGAGTTTGCGATTATGGGCGTACCTAATGTTTTCTCTCCTCTATTTCCACAACTAGATACTAAATTTCTTGATCCTCAAAATACATGGTTTCGCTATGACAGTGGTCCTTTAAAAAGAAGCTTAGAAAGATTCGCAAAATTTCCGATAGCAACAACTTTCAGCGAAAAAGATTCGTTGACCCAACCAAGACTTATCCTAGTTAGTGTTGACGTAACAGAAGGATCTCCTGTAGTATTTGATAGTTACGAAAAGCAAGATGGTTCCAGAAAGTCTGAGTATGGAAAATATATTATTCAAGACGGGAAAGAAGTGGGATTCACGCATATAGTAAGGTACAACGAAGGGATTACAGCTGATCAAGTTATTGCAAGTGCGTCTGTACCACTTAATTATAGCTATACTACTTTGGAAGTTGAAAGCTATAACCATGCTACGTCTGAGTATGAGAAAAATGTAAGATACTTTTGGGATGGTGGAATAATGAGTAATACTCCGCTGTCGCAAGTTGTTGCGCTACACCGGCAATATTGGCTCAAGAGAAAGGGTTTCAAAGACACTGTGCCAAGGTTAAATATCTGCATAGTCAATGTCCATCCAGCTCAGCAAGACATGATTCCCCAGGACCGCGATGGTGTTGTGAATAGAAAGGAGGACATAACCTATTCGGACAGAACAGAACGTGAGGAACAGGCTCTATTACTAATATCGGATCTCGCAGAACTATCAAGAGAGCTAATCAAGACTGCAAAAGAAAATGGTGTAAAAGATGAAGTCATAAAGGCCTTGTTGGACAGAAAGACTATGAATCATGGTAAGGCGCTCAGACCTAGAAAATATTCAGATGTTGTTGTAGGACAATACGAAATAGGTAAAGTGATAAGGGTAAACCGTAAAGGTGATCCATATACCATATCAAATAAAATATTCGATTTTTCCCCCAAGACAATTAAGCAACTGAGAGAAAGTGGGTATAATAATACTCTAGATCTTAGTGATGTGGAATATCGGGGAGAACTGTTTTACTAATATTCAATTAGGGTTGGTGTGAATAGCATAACAATAAGCTATACATAAAAAAGAGAGAAGATAAGATCTACTACAGAGGAAGTCACTGTATTTTCATACTAATAATATACGTTAAAGATCTAGGTCATGAGGATGATTTTACCTGGACGGAAAAATAGTGGCAATTCTTTTATGCATTGTTTTTCATCTATTACTTTGTTGTTTCCATTTACAGCAGCTTCGCAAATAGTCTGATTCTGAATGTCTTCGATCTTTTGGTTATAAAAGTTAGCAGACTCATCCAATACCATATTCTTGAGTCTTTCTATTTGCTTAACGTCAGCCTCATAATCTGGTGATAGATAGTATTGACCATAGCCAAAGAAACTCGGTTGCCTTTCATGACTTCCATTATTGTTTACAGTGGATGAATAATCAGATGTAAACTTAATAGACATAGAATATTCGAAGAATGATTGCAATCGAAAAGGATCCCTTAGTATGGACACAATTATAGAGTCAAAAGCATATTTAAGTAGTTGTTTATCATTTCCAAAGATTTTGTTTACTTGCTGTTTTACTATCGTTTCGATCTTAGTATATTCTTGACTACTCTGCAGTTCTTTTATTACTGACTCTAACCTTATCTTCTTTAGATATATACTCCTGTTTTCTGATTCTTGTTTTTGGTACTCTAGTCTTTGATGATCGGCGGTGTTGTGAAGATAAATTACATCACTATTTAGTTTGAGTATAGCTGCCTCTGTATCTCGTTTCTTCTGATTGAGATTCATTACATCTCTATGCAGATTTCTATACATTTCTTCAACTTTTGGTAGTTCGCCATTGGCAACTTTAAGTAATTTCGTAACATGTTTTATATCCATACTCGCAGCTTCGATTAATCTGTATAGTTCTATAAATGGCCCGATGCTGTCTTTTATCATTTCATAGACTTGATAAAGATCATGTAGCTGTTGCAAGCTCCAATATTGTCTGTACAATTCATGTACTTCAGGCTCCTTTAGATTGAGTGCAATAGCCACTTGCAATGGAGTTTTACCTTGTAAGAAAAGATTGAATGCTTGAGATGATACGGATGTTGATTGACTTTGTTCCGTCTCCTTAATCTTCCTATCTATTATTGTCTTAATATCACGTGGACAAATTTTTGCCTCTTTGGCTATTTGTCGATATGTTTTATCCTGATTGTAGTACAGATCTAAAACAAGCAATTCTTTTGTATGTCTTGTTAATGCTGTCATTATTGCGTTTATCTATACTATATAGTTAGACTAGACCTTTAAAGCCTGATATCATACGTTATCAATTTATCACCATTGCTATCTCTGTCATCATTGTAATCATGAGTTCTAGTTTGAATTCAAAATAGAATATCAATGTATAAATTTTCAAATTCATGATTTTTTTGCTTTATTACCCGTTTATCTCCCCATATCGTCACCTGTCTAATCATTTTGCCTCATTCCGACGTATTGTGTATGGCGTAATTGTAGCCATTTGATTTCATTTGTTTGATGCTGTTACCATTACAAATCTAAATGGCGTTAAAACTATTTTTAATTTCATAGTTTCTTCTTACGTCTTCTACATAACGTTACTTTTTACAAGGCTGTGCAAAGATCTATATCATGAAAACTAAAGATAAATTCAGAAGTCTAATCACAGTTCCCAGAGGCATGTCTATAATCAATAGATGATATTACTATGATCATGCGATGGATTTTACCTAAGATCTTAATCAATTACAATAATTATATCTGTGCCCCATCCGCTACTAGTAGCGGATCAAAATCCTTAATCTTTCTCTTCATTATCTCTTGGGTCTAGACCTTGCTGATAAAGTAGGTGGTAGCAACTAGGATATCTAATATAATGAAATGGCCCAACCATTCTGAATAGTATTAAGTTCATCTATTTGATCGTTATACTGTGTTTAATATGCAAGCCAATTCACTATTTATTTAAAGTTAAGCTAATAAACGATTGTAATGAAGATATCAGAATCTATTGAGCAAATCAAAAATATATTAGAAGAAAGTGAGCTAGATGTTGACAATGCGTCGAAAGCACAGCATTGGCTATATCGTAGCGGTATCAAGATTGATAGGTGCGTTGACGATGAGTTGATTATGTCAATTTCAGAAGAGAGCAAACGGAATCTCTATAGACTTTGCGATGACCTGTCATTTATAAAGGAAAGGATCGGAAATATGGAGAAGATAGTTGTGAACGAACTCAATTACCGTGTACTGGGAACAGCCGAACACACAAGGGAATGGTGGTAAGTGGAGATGATCTATATTGCTGGACGTTGTGATTTCCATACAGACTTATCCATAGTTTTTACCTATTATTACGATGAGTGAAGATAGACTATAGGCAACTAGTTAATGTTCCAAAATTTTCCTTTGTTTAATTAGTTTAGGAATTAGATCGATGCTTGACCTTGTTTCTTCATAGTTGAATTTAAAAGAATGGTCATGCCCACATATTTTGCAAGTACCATCACTATCAATATAATAATCTAGGATTCTGCTAACATCGGTGTTATGCGAACTTTTAGTGGGAAATTTTGATGATGTACTCATGGTCATCGCAGTGTGCTTTCAGTTGATTGAGGCATGCCGGAGTCTAGTCATGAAGCTTGGCATCTTTTTCGAGTTATAATAGATACGGTAACAATGGATTAAGGCTGAACCTAGACTAGCCATCTGCAACAACATTCTTGGTGCATAATCTCTCTACAAGTTGATTTTAAAATCGACATCAACAATCATCCTCTATGACATCACTGTTAGAACTTGGATGCACGATTATCTATTGTTTGAACAAGTGGCAAAAGTAAGTTACTGGCCTTTCCAATATGTCCCATGTTCAAGTTTCTAAAGTCTGGAGTTACTGACTGTGATCGTATCCCTAGCTTAAATGAATGTATCATGTCATCGTGGATTACTTAATTTGAACATAAAATAAAAATAAATAAATAAAACAGAAAAATCTCGATAGTTTAGTCCAGCTAGATATATTATATAATTAAGCAACTCTGGTTGCAGCAGGGATCCGCTCATAGTAGCGGATCCCTGCTTACATAAATACATTCAACTATAGATCAGACAAATGAATGAATTAATTAGTCTATTAAATATACAACACAAGTGCTGACATAAACTAACTAGCTACTCCTCTGAGATAGAAAAGGGATTTCTATCGCTAAATCCTCTGTCATCTATCATTAACGGGACACTGAAGTGAGGCCTGTGGGGATGTTTTTCCAGTATTGCTCTACGATACTGATCTCCCCAACCTTCAATATTGACTATATATTTACAAGGATATGAAAGGATATTTCCACCTATCGGCTGTAATTTGTTGGATCCAGAGTAGGGTTGGGGATTAGAATGAACTTGATTTGTTATTACTACTGCGATATCGTTTGTCTGCGCGATTTGCAATAACATGTGCAAATACTTGTTCAACCTAGACTGTCTTTCAGGGAGTCGCGATCGTTCAGTAAACTCTACTCTATATAGATAAGTCATGGAATCAACAATCAATAATTTTATACTAGATTCAGATTTAATTTTGCTTTGAGCTGATTCAATGCAGTACTCTAGTTTTTTAGTAGTGTCCACTTTTGCAACTCTTACATTTTCCATTATCCTGTCAAAGTCTAATCCTCGTGTTTGAGCAATATATCTAGTCTTTGCAATACTAAATGCATCTTCAGTATCAATGTAAATTGCACTGTAATGTAGTGGTAGTACTACACACGATAAGTGACAAAGGTGAGTTTTTCCAGCCTTTGATGCTCCATAAAATTGGGTAATTGCTCCACACTCTAATCCATCATCTAATAGAAAATCAATATTTTTTGAACCGGTTGAGAGTCGTTCTTGTTTTAGCTCTTGATTGGCAATTTCAGTAGCAGATCTAAAAATAGTGTTATCTGCGGACTCGTCTTTATTTAATTCAGATCCAGAGGGTGTTATCAACATTTGTTATCGATCTACCGTAGAAGATGGTAAGGGAACATCATTCAACTTCTCCTCTAGGGCGTCTGCAAGAGATTTTCTTGGATACTCTTGCTTCTCTATTCTTACTCTTCTTTTACTATGTGCCCATTCTTTGGCATAGGCCACAATTAAGGCATGTTGACCTACCTCCCATGATGTATGAAATTTTGCCCCCTTGTATTCGATCAAGGCATCTCGTCCAAAATGCCACATACTCACAATCCATGTCATATGGTCAGGTACACTAGTTGATTTAGAATTCCGATAATTAGTACAGCTTTCAATAATATGAGATAACCGTTCTCTGGCTACAGCAAGAGCAGTTGATAATCTTACCACACCATCTACATCTACTGCTACTGGACAATACGAGCAACCAACATCGATTCGAACGGTATCCGTAGAATGTACTGTTATCTTGAGATCAATGTTGTTTATCGTCCATGGCCACGGAATTAGTTGTATGTCCTTGCTTCGTTCATTGGGCTTGTAGATTGAACATAAGGCAGACCATACTCCATTCACAGAAAATATTAGACGGATATCATGTACTGACCGTTTACCCAAGGGAATATTTTGGATGAGTCGATACACTGGATCATTAGTGAGGTGTCGGTACGTATGTCTATTGTGAAGATGAGAAGAGGTGACCATTGTATGGTCAACTGTCACGTTATTTGTACTATCCACACCTTTGATTGTGTAAAACCCTTGTGGAGAATAATATACAGCTTCAATTTTTCCAGCTTTGAGTAGCTGTGAAATCTTATTCCTGAAATTGGTTTTAGAAATTATAACCCCTTTTTCTACAACATCAATATAAGAGAACGGACAATGCTCTAATTCGACGATACTTTTAATAGCTTCCCAAAGAATGTTGCCTAAATTGTTTCGCTTCATCTGTATCACTGATTACGATGATCTGACGATGACGATGGTACTTGTCACTGTCATCAAAAATAATTGTCTGTGAATCCTTGGGATATCTAAGTGACGGCCAGCCCAGACCGTTTGATCATATAAAATTCCGCCACATTTTAATCTTGAAATCATGGTGAAATCTATCCAGAAAGTAAAGCAACGCATTTTACTATATCTTCTCCAAATCGATTTTTCTTATCAAAATGCCATGTTCAGTGTCTTCGACTATGACATCAGAAGGACGATTAAGTCCATGTTTCCTGGCTATATCGATCGGAATTACAATAGTAGCGCTTAGTTTACCGCTTAGAAAAGTAGAAGTTATCTTTTTGCTCAAACCCATACTGAATATCCAATTTTACTGAACTTCTTATTAAGTATGTCAACGTATGTCACATATGACAGATGACATATTTTGACTCTCATTACTATGCATTAAATAACTTCAAGAAGGGTCAATTGGAATCTAATCGTCAGGACATTATTGATACTTTAGGAGTTTTAGGAGATGCAACACCTGAGCAGATCTTAAGATACCTCGAGAAAAGAAATCATAATGAGGCCTCAGCACTTTATGACAAAGGAGTAATTACAAGAGCCGAAATAAAAAAATACTGTAAAGAAAGAACATTAAGTAAGCGCACCATCCATAGGCATTTAAGTAGTCTGTTAAAAAACGGATGGATAGAGCATGTTGATGATAACTATAGGCTAGCAGATAAAGTCAAAAACGATGTGATATACTGGTCCCACAAATTTGGTGATTCTATTTTGTATGCACTTATGCGTAGTTATTATCCACAATTACTTACATTCGAACAAAATATCGAAGAATTGATAAGAATATTTGGAGTATACGTATTGTATTGTCTAGCAAAGGCAGCTCAGCCATATGCTGATGAAAATCTCAACTCTGAGGATAATTCGCTAGATAGAGACAAGCTTATAGTTTCATGGGTAAACGAAGTATTTCATCCACAGCGAATGCTAGATTACTTTATTGCTTCTATGTCTCATGTACCTTCTGACGATATGGTTCATAGAATTTGGGACAACACGTTTACGAAGAATCATAATATGCCTCTAGGTGGCCTAGAAAAAAATAAAATATCTGATGCCTCGAGAAATAAGGATATTAGATGGATAGATGAAAATGGGCATAATTTTAGTCCAGAAAGTGCATATGGTCTATATACACACAGATTTTGGCAGACGTTACTACCAGTTCCTAAATCATCGAATACAACAGTAAACTCATTTTACATATTAAATGGAGAAATTATACGTAAAATAACAGAAGTGATTGAAAAGAAATATAGTACATATTACAAAGATATGGTTCAAAATACTAAAGGCGGGGATATCGTAAAGATGACAAATAGCTATCAAGAGGACATGGAAAGATGGCTATTATTAGCTACTGATAAACATGATGGGATCAAGGATTGATGCAAGTACTTATAATATGCATCGTAGATATTCAAACCATTACACACGTTCAATAACAAATTCAAATTATCATAAATGCTCAGAAAGAATGGTAACAGAATTCGGCATTATGACATGTATAAGACCACTATGAACCAAGATTATCCCTCGCTAGTTAGCGCATTTTATTCTTTAATTCTTGTATTTCAGTCATAAGTTGTACAACCTGATCTGATAGCATAGTTATTGCATCCTCCTTTTCTTGTTTATTATTCACCGTATCTTCATATGCATCATAACTTAAGATCATCCTACATCTAACACAGAATTTGCCATCAGGTTTGTTAAGCTCGTTACAATTAGGACATTGTTTTGGTCTAAGTGCATCCTTTTGTTGGCTATCCTTAGTAACTATACCATACGCTTCCAACAGTGACTCTGAGGCTTCATTCCCAAAATAATGAAGATATTTTTGTGGCATATTCGAGCCTATGGCCCAGCCTGCAAATTGACGTAGGGTATGTTCCTTTAATATCTTGGATTTCTCTGTTAAGGCACTATGTCTTCTTATATATGGATTCCATGGTTTCTTTAATAATTCTTTGATCTTCTGTTTATCCTCTAGTTGGACGTTTGGATTCTGTAATAGTTTTGGAAATAGTTCTTTTTTATAAGCAGCATAAATAATTGAAATAGCATGCGAATCTATTGATCTACCAATACTTTTTCGAACACCAGAAATAAATATTGCGTTGGGATTACCAGGTTGTGGATGTTCATTATCAAGATAATCTTTAACATACGGTATTGAATCGATCAAGGGTACATGTCTACTACCAGTCTTTCCATTCACTGATACTTCAGCATACTGTCTTGCTCCGGTAGATTTGAATACAATATCTCTTATTCTTAGTTTCAATATTTCATGTGGTCTACAGCCGGTATCGAAAGACATCATATGAAAGCATTTTATCCTCTTTGAAGGACAAAATTTTAAGAATAGAATGTCGTCATCAGCAGTCCACAAGTCGGTAGGCTTGTACACTGACTTTTCTTTTCTTTTCAATTGGGGGATATTCTCAATCACTGCTGGCTTAAGTCGTTTATCGGGTTCTATATCTGGGGAATATTTATTGTCGTGGAATATAGAAAACCTGGCTAATAATATGATATTGTCTCTTCGATATTTATCTGCTGGATTAATCTCAGACTTCATTGAAAAAATATAATTGGCAATAGTTAAAGCATTATCCTGTGATATTTTGTAAAATTGATTATAACAGTCTGGTTTAAGTCCCTCTGTAGCATCCTCAATCTTCCTATCAAAAAATGGGTCGCTGCACTCTCCACGTTTCTGTTCTTTTAGTACGCTAAAATTGCTTAGTTTTATTGTCGCTATTCTTGTTAGATTAGATGGAGATGATACCATTTTTGTATATAGATCTATTGGATTAGCTGTATGATATAAGCGTATATTATATATCACATTATAGCATAGTAAGAGGGGGTTAGGAAAATAGTAGATGTCATATGTGACTAGTAGCACAATAGACGATTTTGATGGTATATCACCCCTTCTCGGCATGATGTTGCACTATAATACTGAATGCAAGACAGTGTTCTCTCACTACGTAGTTCACTTGTCGATATGTTGCAGCCAGTAGTATTGAAGAATAAGATCAGATGTGTCTATGATCTCCGACAGTCCTTTTTCATCTATATCTCCGGCATTTTGTGAGCTATGGTACTAGAAGACAAGACTCTGACTAGTACACGGGCCTCACCATGCCTGCGATTCTCAGAAAGGGTCACGTTGCCGACATAGCCAGCATTCTTTGGGCCATGATACTGAAAACAAGACCTGTGTGTTATAACTTCATGTAGTTCCTTCGTCGACATGTTATTACATTCGCTAGCATACTAGTGCATCATCTAGTACTATGACTGGAGTCAGAACAGGTATGCGTCATGTCTTGCCGTAAACTCTACAGTACCGAAGGTTTGACTGACTGTCAGTATTGTATTATATCTAGTCTCATTTATTTGGTCTGGTTTTGTTGTTGTTGTAATCCAGATGCCGAAGATCTAGACTGGGATTGTGGTAGTTGGAAGAATGGGACAGCTCCTTGTCCACCTAAAGAAAATGGCAGCTGTCCATTCCACCTATTGATTGCTTGCCACTGAAGATATTGAGGATCTTGTCTTAACTGCGATGTAATAATTTTAATTGCTTGTGATTCTCCACTAGCCTTTGCTATGTTAGCTTTGGCCTGTGCTTGAGCTTGTACAACTGTCTGGTTAGCTACTACTTGAATTCCTCTCAAATTATTCAATTCTGTCAAGTACTTTTGAAAAGCTACTACTTTATCTTCAACCTGGCTAGAGAATGCTGGCGAGAAACTAAAATCAGTAATAAATATTGTCTCCACCACAATGTCCTTAGCTGACAAAGAGTTTCTTATCGCACTTGCTATAACATCCTTAACAATGGCTCTTTTTGTAATTAGCTCCTCAGCGTTGTATTTTGCCACACTTGCTTTAACTGATTCTTGTATTGTAGGTGCAATTACTCTATCTGCATAGTCTGGACCCAATTGTTGGTAAACCTTATTTACATCAGCAGGATTCAGATGGTAATTTAACGCTATCACGGTCTCTACTTGTTGTAAATCATTTGAAGCTGCTGATGCATTAGCCACGAATTTGAGTGTACGTACTTCTAATGGTATGACCTGCTCAGCAAATGGTATTATGAAGTGTACCCCTTCACTTAATACTCTGTTCTCGACTGCACCAGCATATAGTACAACTCCTCTGTGTCCTGCTTGTACTATAACTACTGATTCAGACATTACCAAAATAATAATGATAAATGTAGCTATTGCTGCTATAATTAACAATTTGTTAGACCCTCTAACCAGACCTGATCCTACAGGTTCAAGAGGTTCCCCTTCAGGTGTCCTCTTATTATTACCTGATCTCTTGAACGGATTTTTCAATGAATACCTCTACTCATTTGATCATATTAATCAAATGTAAGATATAGCATATCCTTATACTTATAAGCACCTTTTAAATTTCTAGTAATAGAAAAAAATATTATCAAGGATATTGTTTTAGATGTTATCTAATTTACTACCTATCCGTAATGTGATAAAGTCGTTACACGCTCCTCAGGCCTTCTTTCCCTTTGTATCTTTATCTTTTTAACTGCGTCTTCAAAATGTCGCATTAAAATAAGAGCATCTGAAGCATGTTTGGATGCTTCTTCTGGCCTAGTATATTTCTGAAGATACTCATGTAGTACTATGGTATTAGCGGTATTAGCTACTGCAGCTGTATCGGCTCCACTAAATCCTTCTGTCATTTCAGATAAAACGAGAACTATCCAGATTGAATCATAAGCTAGAAATGAAGGTGCTCCTAATTTATAACTTATTTAAACGATATTAGACACTATGAACCATTAAAAATGAACAAGCCCTCTGATGAACATACTCATCATCCTGTCTGTGAGGCATGCGGAAAGGAATTTGATAATGTTCACGAACTAACAGTTCATGTAGATAAAGTGCATCAACACAAATATTAGTAAAACACCAAAGCTTGCTATCTGTTCTTGAGAGTTCTTCTAAGACCATTTCATGTAACTAATACCGCAAATAAATCAATTTTTAGTTCCTAAACAATAAACCCAATCGATATTTACCATTTAATATTTTGTTTAGATTAAATTTGTCACTAGCTGAAGCGGCTAAAATATAACAATAACTAACAACACTTAAGTTAAATAGAATGGATGCAGATCTATGTCAAAGAGCAACGAGTCGAATGCGGCTGATGCAGAAGCAGCTTCTAACAAGGAAGGGATAATCAAAGGATTAAACGAGGATCTGGCAAGAGAATATAAAGCGATTATACAGTATGTGGTTTTCAGTTCTACATTGAAGGGGGCAGAATATGGGGACATAGCAGAACAGTTGAAAGAACATGCTTCACAGGAACTTGCACATGCTCTGGAGGTGGCTAGACAGATCGACTACCTTGGTGGAGATCCAACAGTAAAAAGTAAAGAGGTTGAATATTCCGATGATTCAAAGACAATGCTTGAGATTGATCTAAGAGCCGAACAAGAAACTATCAAGAATTATAGGGATAGGATACGTCAGGCTGAAAGCTCAGGTGAATTTGCACTCTCTGAAGCGTTAAGGGATATTATCAGACAAGAGCAGGATCACGAAATAGATCTAAGGGATGCTCTTGGGTTGCGATGATAATAATAAATGAATTCTAATTAATGAACATCGGCTACGAAAATAAATTTAAAGCTGGTTCCCAACAGTCAGAATAGTGACTACAAACTAGTCCCGTATGGTATACATCAAAAGACGAAGACAGGATGAAGTGAGCAGGACCAGTTCTCAGGTGTGAGTGAGTACTTGAACACATGGTAGGTGTAGGAACCAGCGCCAACAAACAGGATTCTTCAATGTGATTTGAATGATATTGAGAATAGGAACTCTTATAACGATCTCATGTAAAATGACCAAACCAACGATTTATGCCTACCTAGATCTTCATATTTCTCAGTAATTTCTGATGTGAAATTTTTCAATTGAATTGAAGGGCCGATATCTTATATGACAAAAGTTCTGAATCGATCCAGCAAGAGATAAAAGAAAGAAAGAAGAGAAAGAATAGAAAAATATTAAGGACTAGAGAATTTACAACTAACGCAGTCCTGGTTCTGTGACATCTAATTTAATATAAAAATCATCGATAGGGTATTCAGTAGAATAGAGGTAAGTTGACTGCGTCATACCATCATAATACTGTGTGCACTATATTGTATTGTGGCGTTAGTTCTACCCATAATAAGGGTAGATAACAGAATTATGGTGCCATGTGGATGCATATGATTTACTTAAATCTGTTGTCATTGCTAAAGTTAATAAACAAAGTCCTTTAATTTATGTTATTTAATAATTCTGTAACATACTCCTTTATCATCTATTTTAACTTGAAATTTTGTGACATCATTTGAAGTGCTCTTTGAGTCTAATATTTCTGGGTAATTCGACAGTAAGATCACCACCTTTTTGATTTGAATCAAGAGCTAAGGCTAATGTAGTTCTATCCTTGTCTACCACACTCCGCATCATCTTGTCACTGTAATATTGTATTTGATATGAAATAAGTTATCGTTAATTGCAACGCTATATAGATTGGTAAATTCTGTTCTATTATAATTGGGGCAATGACTAGTGCTCTTAGCGGGTACAAATATGAATAGGCGGATCACTAACGAATTTAGTATCTATTTGGTTAATGAAGGAGAAGATGATGATTCTATCTCCTCATGTGACAAAGTTGATTCAACCTCTGTCCATAATTTTGCAAACATAGCAGGAAAGTTAGTCCTTAGCCAGATAGACATCTTTTCCTCTTCTTCCAGGCTCTGTTTTAATGAAGGTATTGTATCACTAAAGTTCATCTTTGTTGCCATTTGTATAAGTAGATTATAACCTATTACTTCGGCATTTTCAACTATCATATCCTCTGCTATTTGTATTACTTCTTGTTCTGCACTGGTCGCTGACTGATGTATAGTGTTTACTATGAATTCCGGCGGCTTTGATATAGGTAATTCTCCTTTTTCTTGTACTGGCGTCCCATCCATATTTCTAATTAATTGCATTAGTCTATTCTGCTGCTCTTTTGTTTCTTGTAGATGGAGCTGCAGTTGTTCTTTAATCTTCTCAAGTATGGTTTGATGTTCTCTACGTTGTAGTCTTTCATATGCCGCATTTTCCATAGATAATGAGGAATTCAAATATAGAAGGAATCTGTCTTGATTGTATGCTCGTGACATTAATATCTTGATTTACTTATGCAATATTTGTTTTAAAGATTGCAGGAATGTGAAGTGTTGCTACATGTGCGAAAGTACTATTTCATTTAATTTATGAAACGATTCAAACTTATAACACCTCAAAGATCTGACAGTGAAAACCTTTTGTAAAATCAGGATCTTTCGCTATTATTGCATCAGACTCATCGTCCTTCTACCTTTCAAACATGAAAATATATAATATCCTCTGGCCATGCAGATTCAACCATACAGCAGATTCGCTCTTGATGTATTAATCCTAATTCTTCAACTTTATGCATAATACTTCTATTAAAAGCCGTAACAAGCATGCTTAGCAAAGTAGATATCTCCTGCTAATAATTATTAGATTTTATAGATTTCCTACATTTGCAAGGACAGTTTTGTCTGATATCTCTTCCAATTTTATCCACGTATAAAATAACCTCCGGTCACAGGAGAACAAATATTCTCATCCATGAATCTCCTTTTCTAATGCTTCTTTAAGCAAGTGCATATGATCTTTTCTATCCTTTTTAATTTTTCTCCAAATTTCAACTAACTCTGATTTATTGGCTTTCTGTGCATCCTGAATATAAGTTTCAATGGTATCATACAAAAAATCCGCATCCTTACCCATTACTTTTAGTATATCATATGCTGTATCTGTTAATTCAGTTGATGATGATGACGATGACATATTAAGATCTTTGGAAAATAAAATATTTAATTATATTTATGTTTGATTATCTTTCAGATCAAAATATATTAGTGCTGCTAAAAAACAATGAATTCTCAAATACGATATTACGCATAATTAGCATGAAGAATAGAAAACTTGAATTTGAAATGAAGTCAAAATCATACAAATGTAAAATCTGTGTCATGCTATTTTTAAACTCTATAGAGCTTACTGTGCATGAAATTAACGTCCATGTTGACAAATTGTGTCAGTGTCAGTCGTGTTATAAAATTCTCCGTAATACTGATGAGTTTAATGAGCATATAAAGAGAGTCCACAGCAGATCAGATCCATCTTTACATTCCTCAGTTGAATCTAGCTCTCTAGCTAGTAATAACTATATTAAAAAAAATACAATATGCAAGAAGAAAAATTGGAGTAGACTTTACTAACACAGACAAGCAAATTGGAAGGAGTTCGTAAAAGAATAGGTTATCCACATAGAAAATCACAACAATTGATGGATAACATTAGAGATAAATTATCTATGTCTCCTACATAACATTCTGTCTATAGTGATTTATATTGTCTTATGGCCATATCAAGAATCAAAAATTCCCAGGATGGTGTAAGAGAATAAGCATTTTCTACATGTCATATAAGTCTTTACATCCTCACGATATACCACAAACAAACTTACTAGTATAATTCTACTATTACAGTCGCATCTATAATTACATTCTCATGTCAGGCAATCGTTTCAATCAAAATGTCTTATTCTATTTCTGTTTATGAATTATAAGACTAAAAAAGGATGATGCACATAATATTGTAGATAATCATGGTCTCTGATAACGATAACAATATTCGCAAACGAGGAAATCCCGAACAAATACCACAGGAAGACGTTTCTGGGGATGTCGAAAAGATGATAAGCGAACAGGGGGGAATAGAAGGTCAAAGAAAGCAAGTAAATGTAGAAAGTTATTCAAAAGCTGCCTCTATGGGACAGATACTCAAAGATCTTGAATTTCCTACAAACAAAGACAGGATAATAAAATTTGTGCAAAAGCAAAGTCTTGATGACGATCTGCTATCAAGACTCGAAAAAATCGAGGATAAAGAATATCAAAACGTTTCTGATGTTACCAAGGCAGCTGGATTAGTTTATACATGATCTAAACACATCGTAGCCAGCGACCTAATTTATGAACTATGTATAGAATACAAGTATAGCACGAATCATCATCGATTTCTCTTTAGCTGCGAGATTAAAATTTCTACCATACGTTAGAATATATGACATTACCAAATTAATAATAAGACATATGGGAATCATCACAATTAATTCCTAAGAAGATTAATAGTCATCTACGAATATTTGGTAAGGAATCGTGGGAAATGAACTATGATCTATTTGGGTATTGCCAATTCTGCAATTCACGAATAGACGAATTAGGTTATTGTGCCTACGGTGGATCTGCCAATTAATTGCTTATCTTTAATTATTAATTATGCGTTAAATCAGATTCTTATGTCATGATATTATTCATATTCAGTCAGTCAGTCCTTATAGTCATACTTATGATTGTATTTGGATTGAAAGCACTGTCGGTCTAGTGTTTCTTATCTTGTTAAACACTCTAATTATTTTCCCTTGTATTCCATATTTTTGCTCAAGAAGTTGATTTGCATGTTCTAATTCTAAAGAGCCTGCCATTTTTATCTTACCCTCAATCCATTTGCCCTTGAGCTGCCCCCGAGCACCAGATGGAGTTATACGAATATTTGGATTGTTCTTAATGCGTTTTATCTTACCGGAATTCATATCGGTTCTAATATATATTGTTCCAGCATCCATGACAAACCAGACAGTGGTCCGTACTGCCTGTCCATTTCTCCTGTACGTCTCAAGATTAATATATTTTTGATTCAAAAACTGCGATACATTATTATTTGTACTCATTATCATGACCACTTATTGATAGTATAATACTATCCTATTCTAGAATGAGAGGACGTACCTCATAACCTTTTCTACGCTACACCTCATAGTTATCCAGAATCTTACAAATTAGTATAAAATATTGTACGTGAAAATAACTAAAATAGTTTATATTTAAACCAAGTATAAATTAACTAATTCAATAAGCATTATTCAATATAAATGATTTTTTGTTCCTATGTAATGTGATAGGTATTGTTCGTAGATATAAGGTTAAGGTTTCATCAACGTACAAATTTTCGTGCTTTCAAGGCGTAGGGGACAGCATTGTTTGCACACCGCCATCTACTCATTTATGTTCATTGCGTTTCAAAGGATTGAGGCCCAAGATAATGTTAATAAAATCGTTTATCACGAAAATATTAGGCAGCGTTAGTCCGGGTTCAGCGGTTTGTGAACCATATTTGACGCTGACTTTAGATCCAATCTAATATCAACAAATCATACAAGTGGAAAATATCCGGCAGTAGTTGGTCTGGGTTCATTGGCACAGACTAAGACAACGGTTCGAAGTTCGATCTCCTATTTAGTAAAGTAATCCATCCTAATATACTTTGCACATTCAAAAGGAGTATTATTTGATTGTCAGGGCTTTCACCAAAAGTACCGCTTTATTACGAAGTTAGGGTCATGTCGACAATAACCTTGATATTGTCGTTAAGGTTTTGAATAGAGATGAAGGCATTGAAAAGTATATGATTTGAACTTGACATCTCATTTACTTTAATTTTAAAGTATTACTATCTGCTCATCGGAGAGGATCTTCCTTCTTCTTCTTCTTCCCATCTGTTTGTATTATTATTGCAATCGCTATTCAATTCTTCATTTTTTGGCATATGATCGCCAATGTATCTTTTCCTCAACTTCTTGCTTTCAAGATCTTTCCAGTGAGCGTAGTAATAAGGCCCATGCTTTTGCAAACAGATAGCTTTCCTCATTTATTAATTCTTTTCTTATAGTTGCATTTTCTGGGATTGTATTAATCAATGTTTAATTAAGTCTCAATTTTTCGAATTTTATAATCGCCTAGTCAATTAATGATCTAATGCATTCTTTTCTTATCCCTTTCATAATAGTAAGTTATTGGACTATGTCTAATCGCTATATAAATCAACTAGAATTTTTCTTGATATTTTCGATAGCAACCAAGGCACATGTCTTAGCCTGTTTGTCTATACCAGGTGAATTAATGATCTCATTTATTGCATCTGCTACTTGTGTGCCATACGCTGCAAGCCTATCTATTTCCTCAATTTGAATCATAGGCTCATTCGAGGAATAAATTCTATGTTTTATATAGTTAATCTGATCTGCTACTGACAATTTTCATATCTCATGGCATCTTTAGCACGTAATTACTAGATGTAATTACTGGGTAACTTCAACAATTGCATTGTTATCCTCATCACTTTCACTACTACCATCACTTTCACTATTATCCTTACTACCATACCTATGATCTTGATTGTTATTGCTGCCGGTACTGTGATGATCACCACCGTTACTGCCATGTTCATGATCTTGATTGTTAGCGGCACCAGTACTGTGATGTTGGGCTTGATTATCACCATTATCACCATTATCACCATTATCAGAAGATCCGGATGAAGTTGGTGTAATCGGAGGATAAGAAGATGAATTAGGCTCATTCGAGCCATTTCCTACGCCCTTTGCATGCAATGCAGGGGTGAGATTATTTGGCAATATTGATGCTGCAAAAGATAGTACCACTAGCGTTAGCATAAACAATTTTCCATCTATGAAAATGTGAGTCAATTCTTATATCTTAAAATTGGTATTATTATATGTGTATTAAGACACATATGTAGACCATAATAAACTTGCTATATATTACAAAAGACACTTTGATAAAAAAACATTTTTCGATGATAAATGCCAGAACTGTAACGACAAATGATTGCATCGACAGCAGAGGCATCATTATCACTACAAAACGCAATAAAAAAATAACCATGCTTTAACCGAAGGAATTACGACATACGAAACTTTAAGAGATTTAGACATTAGTTTTCCTTTTGGAATTTTCAATTTCTTGAAGAGTCAATTTCAAATGCTCTTTAATTTCATCTTCTTGCATAGATGATTCGACACTAGAATGTCTAATTATGATTTGTGTGGTGCATATCTCTGAGCAGATGCAGGCTGAGTCATTAGGGTGGTTGTCGTCACAGTTGCTATTCCAAATGTCAATGATGCTATGATCATTGTCATGAAAAATAATCTTGTTTTCGTTATCATTCTACGAGTAATATGACATATTTTTTATAAGGAATACTGTATAGGAATTTTAAAGGATCAATTAAGATAGATAATATTCATCATTTATAATTTGTAATTTACACCAAATATACTAAATTCCCATATTTACTAAAAGATCTATCTAAAATATTTACTAGATAATTAAGAAAATTGCTATCGATAGCGTATGATATTCAGTTCTTGATCATTACGAGATAATATGTTAAGATTTCCTAAGGTCACTGACTGGAATCATTTCTTATCGTTCATTCTATCTTTGGTCTAGCCAGATAGAATAGCGCTGTTAACATCCGCATAAGGTGGTACACAAATGATATTTTTGCTCGGTCACGCATTCAAATTAACTACAAGATAATATACTCACTTTACTAAATAATGATCGCATTCTTTCTAACATTTGTCCTGGAGACTTTTCATCACTAGATTGCGGATTCTCGACGTACTTTGGAGGCTAAATCTACTGCAGTTTGCACATCCGTTACAAATACTTTTCCTCCAAGAGTATCACTGCCTAATTTTTCAATCAGTTTGTTAATCAACTCTTCAACCTGATCATCTTTGATTATAACCTCAACCTATTCCTAGGGAATACATTCTGGAGTATAATGAGCAGTACCCCTGCCAATTGCGACAGATTCCGGTTTCACTTTTCCTCTCTGTTCAATTTTGTACTGGCTCATTCCGCCTGTATTGGTATTTTTCAAGATTTGACTAACAACATCTAATTTTCTATGTGGTATTATTATCTCAAATTATTTCAAGCTGAGCACTATCTTATTTTCGACTGTTGTCTAATAGCTTAAAAACATGATGAATGCAATGCATTATTATGCAGTACATTTATCATCTCCTTATAGTACATAAATACGCACTTATCTATGTACAAGGTTTTGGTGTTGACAACCAATATTCATTCACAAGCCTTCGTGGAGGAGGTTCAACACCTATAGGAGATAAAAATCAAGTACTTCTAATATTGACAAGTTCAGGTAATGTCTAAATGAAGTAGTATCTGCAGCGAATAAGATAGCACCCACAATGCTATATAGGTGATTTTTGTGGATGTATAGGGAGATGTTACGATATATCACTGGACTCCAAAATTAAGATATCGATTAATAGTACTAGAGATTATGTAAAGTAACATTAATGATCCAAAGTCTCTCTCCAAATAACGCTGAGTATAGGATGCTCAAGACGTTGTCAAGGATTTTCGTTCTAG
>Ga0207663_10000275_pt1 | contig 22369 bp, 17 predicted proteins | sample LARL53metaG_FD_184346 | JGI IMG/M metagenome (GOLD analysis project Ga0207663, IMG submission 184346) | Corn, switchgrass and miscanthus rhizosphere microbial communities from Kellogg Biological Station, Michigan, USA - LAR L5-3 metaG... | ecosystem: Host-associated > Plants > Roots >...
GAGCGATGCCTGGCCCTGCGCATCGACCCTCTCCACCCCTACCTTCACATCGGCAAAGGATGGGATGTATTTCGCAACCGGATCATCGAGCGAAAGTTTGCCGGCATCGACCAGCATCATCGCTGCGAGGCTCGTGATCGGTTTGGTCATCGAATGAAGCGCGAACATTGTATCCAGCGTCATGGGAAGGTTGGTCCCGACGTCGCGCACGCCAAAGGTCTTCAGGTAAACGGGGTGACCATGCTGCTGGATCAGGACGACGGCGCCGGGGAGCCGTCCAGTCGCAACCTCGTTTTCGAAGAAATCGGTGAGGAGCTCGAGCTTTTCGGCGGCGGGCGCATTGGCCTCAGCCCCGCTGGCCGTCGTGCTACCGTTCACGAAAAGCAACACCAGGCCAACGATCAGGGCCGAGCGCCTCGCATAGGCGAAACGCGAATGGGAGGCGGCAGGAGCGCTACCCCGACCGGAATCACTTGCATCGCTGATCTCAAATCGAAGTAGCGGCATATGCCGACGCTCCTGTCTTCCGAACCGATTCCCATCGAATTGAAAAAAAGTGCCGGCAAGCCCCCTTCAGTGAATAGTCGGCCATTGGATCGATCTGTGGCACGCGCCGCCGCCTCTGCCGCACTCCCGGTTTGGGCCAGGGGTCATCGCTGCTCAGACTAATACGATTGTGGTGAGACGACTCGGACTTTTTAGGATGACTGAAGTCCGCTCAGACCGGGCCTTTGCCGAGCCCGGAACCAACGAGCTTCTTGGATGGATGCCCAGATAAAGCCACGAACTCGAACGAGACTTTTTTGCTGTTTCGCGCATCACGCAAAGCGATCAAGTCGGTTTGCTCGAACCAGGGTGGGACATGAAGTTCGTAACGATTTTGCTTGCCGCAGGTCTTTTGCTTGCGGGCGTGGGGGCAAGTCATGCGGTGGTCCGTATAGCGGATGATCGGGGCGGGCGCATCGGAAACTACGTCACCAAATTTCAGCGCCTGCGCTCATCCGGCCAATCCGTGATCATTGACGGTCTCTGTGCCTCGGCCTGCACCCTCGTCCTGGGTACGGTCCCTCACGACAAAATCTGCGTGACCTCGCGCGCGACGCTCGGCTTTCACGCCGCCTATGATTTCGGCAGCAACGGCCGCACCATCGCCAACCCCGAAGCGACCATGATGCTTTATTCGATGTATCCTGCGCCGGTGAAGCAGTGGATTGCCGCGCGCGGTGGATTGGCGCCTCAGATGATCTTCCTGCGCGGCAAGCAACTGGAGGCGATGTATCGACCATGTTACTGATGCGCCATTAGTGGGCCGGAAGCTAAATCTCTTCAGCTCCATCAGCCGACATTGACCATTACAGAGCTACCCCAGCCGTAGCGAACCCAGAGCTCGGCTTTGGTCAACGCAAACCGTAGCTGGTAGATTCCACGAGATATCGGCTCGTTCCCGCAGACGCCTGCAAGCGCGCCGCTCGCGCCCACCCCGGCACGAAACGCGGCTTCCTGGCCCAGCGCATGATGTGCTCGGCGACGGCCACTGCGTCGCCGTGCTGGTTCACGACCTCGACATTGGCAAAGCTGCGGCCGCATGGCGAGCACGAATTTCGTCGGCATCTGGACCGGCGGGACAGAAGCTTTGAAAGTGTTTGGCGCCTGGATCAGACGGGTGCGAGTGCAATGACGCGCAGCGGACTGCCTGAGCCATCGGCGATCTTGAGCGGTGCTGCGATGACCACTGCGCCGGTTGGCGGCAATTGGTCCAAATTGATAAGGCTGGTGATGCCGAATTTGCCTGCGCCATGCATCGTACTATGGTTGGGGAACGGCGGATCGAAGGTGCCGGCCTGCCCGGCGTCCGTGCCGATGGTCTCTACGCCGACGCCCAGGACATCGCGTTCGTGCGCCAGAAACTCGGAGCATTGCTTCGAGAACGCCGGCGAGTGGGGGCCGTCTTCGCGCACGTTTAGGAATTCTTCGCGATTGGTGCGGGCGCTCCAGCCGCTGCGCAGCAGCACCCAGGCCCCGGCGGGGATACGTCCATGCGCCGTCTCCCAGGATCGGACGCGCTCAGGTGTTAGCAGGAAGTCTTGATTGTCCCGCACCTCGGTCGTCACGTCGATGACGCAAGCGGGGCCGATGAATTTGTGAGGCGCGATCGTATCGGTCGTATTCTCGGGTAGATCTTTGCCCGTGACCCAGTGGATCGGCGCGTCGAAATGCGTGCCCGTGTGTTCGCCCAAGGTCAGGACGTTCCAGTACCATGCCGGCCCGCGGGCATCGTAGCGCGAGATTTCGGTGAGCGTCAGCCCCGGCGACGGCGCGAAGATCGGCGGGAGATCGATCACCGGCGTCTTGGGGCCCAGTGTCGTGGTGAGGTCCACGACGCGAATCCGCCTTGCTTTCAGCTCTTCCACTAGTTGGGCTAATACACCACCTGGTCGTCCATCCGCCATGCTCGTCTCCTTTGCGCCAAGCGCAGGTCACGTCTCACTCGTGCTGCCGCAGCGCCTCCAGCGCACGCTTGAACTGGAAGCGATTCTCCAATAGTGGCAAATCCATGTGGAACGACTTGGGCCCAATCGCCTCAACCTTGGAGACGATAGTCGTTAACGTGCTGCCTGCCAATGCGTCTGCGACAGCCTGCTTGAGCCGCTCGGGCGTGTCCGCCTCTGCTACCCGCGGAACAGCGCAAGCCCGCGCCACGCCAGCCAGATCGGTCCCGGTCGCAGTGGCTGTAGGGAAGCCGCCGACGGAGAGCAAGCTTCCATTGTCGAAGACGATATGCAAGAGGTTGCCGGGCCGATAACGCGCCATCGTGCTCAGCGTGCCGAGGTTCATCAGCAGCGAGCCGTCGCCGTCGATCACAACCACCTTGTGGCGCGGCATGGCGAGCGCGATGCCCAGTCCCGTCGAGGAAGCCAGCCCCATCGCGTGCTCAAGGTAGAAGAAGTTGGCGCGGTGGCCGAGGGTGTAGAGCTCCGCCGCGACGGCGCCCATGATTGTGACGACGATCTGGTCTTTCACCTCCGGATAGATTGCCTGCAGGGCATCCGCGCGCAACATGCCTACTCCTCCCACATTAGCTCGCGCGTCAGCAGCACGGCGATCGGCGAGAGCGACGCGTTTGCCAGCGTCTGGGCGTCCTTGATGCGGCGTTGAGCGTCTTCGGGGTTTGAGAGATGCCAGACAGGAATGCCTAGTGTCCGCAACAGCGGCTCGGTCACCATGCCGCCCTGCGTCTGCCAGGGATCGCGCTCCCCCATGTGACCGCGGTAGCTGATGAGCATCAGCAGTGGAATCTTATAGAGCAGCGCCAGCGAGACGATCGGGTTGATTGCCGCGAGGAAGCCGTGGTTCTGCATCAGCAGCGCGGAGTTGACACCCGCCAGGTGTGCCCCGGCGGAGATGCCGATCGCCTCTTCTTCCTTTGCGACGCGTATGAGCGTGACTTCGGGGTCGTCGTCGGCCAGGCGGATAAGGTGCACCAGCCAGGTCTCCGGCAGGGCGGAAATGATCTTCACGTCGCAGGCTTTGAGGGCATCGTAGATCACTTGGGAGTTGACGAGTGAAACTGGCATTGCTCTCTTTCCTGCCGTCGCGAGCCCTGTGAGTAGTTTAGCACACGCAATCGCTTTCTGGCGAGCTGCTCGTCCTCCGGGACACACCGGAGCGATTGCCATCGACGTTCTTGGGCCGCAAAACGACGCGAGGGACCAACGCAGAAGTCGAAATGCGATCGGGGAAAGCCTGCTTGAGCGTCATCTGCTCGAGGATTCGTCCCAAGATGATTTGTTAGTATGGCAGTCCTGCCTTGCGAAGACCTTCAGCAAACCTTTCATTGTAAGCTATCCAATCTGGACTGTTCGCCATGGATAGCTGCTGCGTTTTAAATTCGGTGACGGTCCTACTCCTTTCCCTGGGGTCTGCGAGATACAATTTGAGTGCCTCGCCCGCTTCAGCTTGCTGCCCGTTTAACGCCAAAGCCGAGATTAATATCAACATTCCGTAGGGATCCCGGCTCGGGGCACTTGCATCGGACCGACGTATCCATTCGATCGCATGGACGTCTTGCTGCATGGTAAAGAAAGCCTCGCCTTTCACCTCATAAAGCCCCCACAGCGTCGGGTCACGCGGGCTGAGACGAATTGCCTTGTCGATCAGCTCCAGCGTACGGTCTGGTCGAATCAGAAAATTGTTGACGCTACCAAGAACCAGATAGCACTCGATGGCGCTCGGATTGAGCGCAAGACAACGTTCCCCCTCAACGATTGCTTCCTCGTGACGGCCTTCCGCCATGAGGACCCAGGCCTTGGCACCATGGGCAGCGTGGTATTTGGGATCGACGCCGAGCGCCCGAGTGGCAAGTTCATCGGCTACCTTGATGGCGTCGTTCGGATTGCTGCTTTGCGCGGTGATGACCGGGAAGATTGTGGCAAACGCCGTTACACCGAGAGCGAGCACATTATTACGGTCAAGCTGCAGCGCGCGCCGACACAGGTCAACGGAGAGGAAATCGCCTGACCTGTACACGCCGGAAAGACATTGCATCGCCAGGTCCTGCGCATCCGGGTTTCCTGGCCGGGTCTGCATCGCGCGAGCAAGATCAATGTCAATGAGCTGAATCGAAAGCGCGCGGGACAGGCGAATGACTATCTCATCCTGCATCTCAAGCAAGTCGGACCGATCCGCATCGAACTGGTCTGCCCAAATATGTACGCCAGTTTCGGCGTCAATGAGCTGAGCGTTTACCCGAACCTTGCCACTGCTGTGCTGGGCGCTTCCTTCCAGCACATAGTGCACGCCGAGCTCCTTGCCGACCTGTTTTACATCGACCGCTTTGCCTTTGTAGGTGAACGCCGTGCTCCGCGCGATGACGAATCCACCCTTGACGCCGCGCGATAAGGCAGTTGTAAGTCCCTCCGTAATGACGTCTGCAAAATAGTCCTGCGCGGGATCGCCGCTCAAATTGGCAAACGGCAGCACGACCATTGAGAAACGCGACGTACCAGCAGCGACTTGAGGCGTTTTGCCTGATCTGATGCCAAGCCAGAGCGCGGCCGCGACCAGAATGAACCCTGCGATGCCGGCCGCGAGCCAGCTCCGATTCAATCGAAACCGCGACCGTCGATGCGCTTCCGCTGTCAAAGGAGCCGCTGGCAAAGCGGCGACCGTATTTGCGCTCAAGGCGTATACGCGCACCGGCCGGGCAATATTCTTGACCGATTGCTCGCCCTTGTCCTCAAAGCCGAATGGAACTTTGTCGCGGACCTGGTCATAGGCAGTGTGGGAGATACATAGTCCGCCGGGATCGGCCAGGGCCTCCAGACGTGCAGCAATGTTGACGCCGTCGCCATAGATGTCGCGGGGCTCCACGATGACATCACCCAGATTCACGCCGATGCGAAATTCGATGCGCCGGTCGCTTGGAACGTCGGCGTTGCGCTCAAACACCCGGCGCTGGATTTCAACCGCGCAGCGCACGGCATCAACCACACTCGCGAACTCGACGAGCGCCCCGTCGCCGGTGTTCTTGATAAACCTCCCCTGAAATTCCCTGATCGTCGGATCGATTAACTCGTGCTGCAGCGTACTTAATCGCTGGTGGGTTCCCTCCTCGTCGCGCTCCATCAGCCGCGAGTAACCCGCCACGTCCGCGACCAGAACTGCCGCCAGCCTGCGCTCGAGGCGCTTTTGGACCATGGAGCCGCCCTCTTGGCCATCACAGAACGGATCGTATCAGACTAGACCTCACTTTCCATGGTCGCTAGGTGTCCGGTGCGGCCAACAGCCGACTTGACGTGAATGGACGGAGCCTACCTGTCAACATTCGCACGAATATAGGCCCAGATCGACTCTATCTGCTGCTGATCGAGCACACCGCGCCACGGTGGCATTTGGTTTTTTCCGTTCAGAACGGAATTGACGAACCGGTCATGATCCTGCGGCCGGAGGCGTCGAAGGTCGAACGTCAATCCTCCGCTGGTATTTTGCAGCCCATCCCCGTGACACGACGAGCAGTAATCCAGATACACCATCGCGCCCGTTTGGGCGCTCGGGTTTCCCTCGTCCGCCAGACAGATTGGTACGATAAGAGCACACGCGAGCGAAACGGCCGTCATTCGCAGGCCAGCATTCTTGTGAATACGCATTGGCTTCGATGATGCGCTTCAGATTATGCAGCCTATTGGACCGAACTGGTCCGCTGGGGCGCGTATTCCTCGAATAGTTTGAAGTTCCACAGCGTGCCCCCGGCCGGGACGTGCACCAGATTGGGGTCGCCGGATTTCATGGCGTACACCCCACCAATCCCGCTGGTAACTGTCACATACTGTTTGCCGTCCTTCTCCCAGGTTACGGGCTGACCGACAACACCCGACGGTGTTTGGAATTGCCAGAGAATCTTGCCTGTATCGGAATCGACGGCGAGAAATTCGCCGGTCATCATTCCGGTGAAAACGAGGCCGCCGCCTGTCACCAGCGTGCCACAGATATTGGGGCTCTTGAAGGGGATGGACCATTTGGACTTACCGGTGAGCGGATCAACAGCGCGCAAATATCCGCGCTGATCCGGATCATAGGCACCTGGGCGATTGACGCCATAATGTGGCTGGCCGGGCTTGAGGTCAGCGACTTGCTCGGCCGGCAGGGTCTCATAGTCCATGCCAAAATCGAGCGTGTTGATATACAGGAGCCCGGTCGTAGGATTGAAGGACATCGGTGCCCAGTTCTTTCCCCCCTGCAACGCCGGATAAATGCGCGCCTTCCCGCCTTTTTCCACGATCATCTTCGTTTCGTCGCTCCAGACCGGCCGGCCGGTTGCCAGATCAATTCGGTCAGCCCAGGTAACCTTGACAAAGGGATTGACCGCCAAGGGCTTCCCGGTCGCTCGTTCAATCACGTACAGGAAGCCGTTGCGGTTTGCCTGCATGATCACTTTGCGCTGCATGCCATCGATCGTCAGTTCGGCTTGGATCAGTTCATTGACACCGTCATAGTCGAACGGATCGTTTGGTGTCATCTGATAGAACCAGGCCGGTTTTCCGGTCTTCGGCGAAAACGCGACGATCGAATTCGTATGTAGATTGTCGCCTCTGCGATTAAGCGGATTCCAGGGCGCAGGATTTCCGATACCCCAGAACACAAGATCGAGTTCCGGATCGTAGGAACCTGTCACCCAGGTGCTGCCTCCGCCATGTGTCAGCGAACTGCCAGCCCAGGTCTCGGAGCCAGGTTCGCCGGGTGCGGGGATCGTATAGGTTCGCCACAATTGCTTGCCGGTCTGGGCGTCGTAGCCTTCCAGATAACCGCGCACGCCGAATTCCGCACCCGAGACGCCGGCGATCACGATCCCGTTTGCCACCAGCGGCGCCACCGTCATCGAATAGCCGTCCTTCGGGTCGGAAGACTTGGTACGCCATACTTCTTTGCCCGTCTTGATGTCGAGCGCGATCACCTGGGCATCCAGCGTTGTGCGGTAGAACTTGCCGTCGAAAAGCGCGCCGCCGCGGTTGACAATGCCACAGCAAACGACCCTGGTCGTCTCTGGTGCATACTCGATCATCGCCTTCCAGATTTCCTTGCCCGTCAGGGCGTCGACCGCGACTGTCTTCTCGTGGTCGGTCAGGTAGATGACGCCGTCCTTGATCAGCGGCTGTGCTTCCAGCCCTCGATTGTCGGCCATGCTGTAGGACCAAGCCGGGACCAGGCGCTTGACGGTGTTCCGATCGATCTGTGTTGCGGGACTGTAGCGCTGCTGGCTCATACCCATCCCGTAGGTCAGCACGTCACCGGGTGTCTTTCCGTCGTTGAGGAGATCTTGCCCAGTCTGCGCGAATGCGGCGAGCGGGAGAGTCGCGCCCACGAGCGCGGCGGCGAAGCGCACCTTCATGTCATCCTCCCTGAAGAACACTTGTTGAATGCCTAAAGCTTAGCACTTTGCCGCCGGGCAGCGAGCGAGAATTGGCACGCACAGCGCCCTCAGACGTCGATGAGTCCTGATGTCCGCTCCGGGTAGAAGAAGTTATTCGTCTAAGACCGTTTCAGGCATTCAGTTCGCAAGTGCATTCGACTTAGAAATGAAACTGAAGAATGTCATTCTCGTCGCGTTGCGATTTTTTTCGTTTTTACACAGCCAGGGTCATAAGCTGACCTGACGGCCCCGACATCCAACTCCCGCTTTGCCCTCGAAAGCGGACTCAAGTCGGACATCGTTCCATGTCCGGTAAGGGGCCAGTTCCGGACTCATGCACTGCAGCAAACAACCTTATTCGATCACCTCATCGGCGAGGGCGAGCAGTGATAGCGGAATGGTGAGGTTGAGCGCTTTCGCTGTCCGCATATTCAGCACGAACTCGAACTTCACTGGTTGCTCGATCGGAAGATCGGCGATGTTGGCCCCCTGCAGGATTTTGTACACATGGCTCGCCGCGCGCCGATAGAGTTCCTCAAAGCTCGGCCCATAAGCCATGAGCCCTCCAGCCTCCGCCTGTTCCCTTAGCCCGAAAACGGTCGGCAGTTGGTTCTTGAGCGCAAGCTCTGCAATCTGGGCGCGATGAGCTGTAAACTCGGCGTCATCTGCCACCACCAGGGCGCTCGCCCCTCGTACCGCGGCAAATATCCCTTCGAGATCTTTCGGATCGCGCTCGATTTCGATCTGCAGCTCAATCCCCAAATTCCTTGTTGCATTCTCTGATTCCTTCACATACTGCGCGGTGTCAGGACTGGACTCGCGGATCAGAAGCGCGATTTTGCTAAGCTGGGGAAGCAACTGTCTGACCATCTGCAATCGTTTCGCTGTGACATCGGCGCTGATGGTGGTCATTCCGGTGATGTTGCCGACGGGCCGGGCAAGGCTCGCTACGAGCCCCGCCGCCACCGGGTCAATGGCGGCCACGAAGACCACCGGGATTGGACCTGCAGCGTCCCTGGCCGGCAGCACCGAGGGCGTTCCGGAGGCGACGATAATGTCCACTTTGTGACGTACCAACTCCGCGGCCGCCTCCGGGATTTGCGCTGCACTTTGCGCCAGGCTGTACTCGATGACGTAATGTTGGCCTTCAGCATAGCCCTGTTCGCGCAATCCTTGTCGAAAACCGTCAATGAATGACGCAGGTGGTGGTCCTACCCGCAGAAAGCCAATGCGGTGCATCTGCTTCAGCGGCTGCGCGTCTGCTGTGAGCGACCACGCAGCGCCGGTAAGAGCCGAAATAAAGTCGCGCCGCCGCATGTGAACCCCTGGGAGAACACGCTTGGCCGATAACAAAGTCTAGCACTTTGCGAACGAGCGGCGAGTGAGAAACGGCCCCATTCGGACTCGAAACTTGATCAGCTCCAGTGCCCGTGCGGCTTGCGTCGTCCGACCAGCAAATCTCGCTGACCGATCCCGACAACTGGCAGCCGGATTGGGCTTCGACTTGCCAAGTCGTCTGCTGCCGCAGAAAGGAACCTCAGCAAGCAAAGGCCCAGTGACCCGATCCAGCCGCGCTTCGTCACGGCCTTGAAAACTTGCTGCCGTCGATGGCAACGCTCGAAAAGCCCCATCTCACCGCAGACGTCGCGACGCCGGCTTGGCCCGGCAAATCATGCATCGCCGCCATGCGCAAATTGCCCGTCGCGCCAACTTGCCGCAGGCGTCCGCACTTGTGGCGTCGGGGCGAAACACTTCACCTTTCCCGCCGTCCCGCGCCCATCTGGAGGGGCGTATCGCGATCGTCACGAACGTAGGACGCGGGATGCGACGGCCGTGGTGCGCCTGCAGACGAACGTGCGCGCCTTAACGGACAGCGAAGTCGCGTGGTCCTGATGCCTCGACGCTGGCATCAAATTGGCGAGTGATGGTCATCCATCGCGCCGATGACGGTGACAAACAAGCCCGATCACCGGGGAGAGCGCGGAGTAAGCCGTAAAACCGTCGTGCAGGGAATGCCGGCATGTTGCGGTGAACCTGTGGTGACTATGCTTGCGTGCTTCTTCACTTTCGCACGCGAGGCTGCGGGTGCTATCCGAGCACCCGGCATTCCCTGCGCCCTCCTTTTCCATCGAGGGTGACCGCTTTCAGGCCTCGGACGCATGACCAGCGCCGCGAGAAGGTCTGGTCGCGTTTTCCTCTCATCGCGGTTTGCGATAGCGACCCTGCTCGAAAGTCCGTCTTATGATCGCGCTACACAATTCCGTTGACGATTTTCTCGTAATCGGCGTCGGAGAAGAGCCTGACCGTGGTGGTTCGCAGGTTTCCCATGGTCGCCAACGACAGCACGAACTTTGCGACCGTCTCCTCGTCGCGCGCTTCCAGCTGCAGGATGAAATCATAGGCGCCAAGCGCGAGCCAGGCATTCTTGATTTCAACGCCGAGCTTGCTGGCCTTTTCGCGCGAGGCCGCGCGGCGGCTCGGCATCTCCTTGATGGTGCGCACGCCCTGGTCGGTGTAACTGCAAAGCAGCATATACATGGACATGACAGTGTCTCCCTTGGCTTACAGGGCCGTCTACCGGTCCAACGGGGAGAAGCATGCCACAAATCGCCGGCTTCGCCGAGCCGATCTGTGACGCGCGCGTGAAACGGGAACCCACGGCATGCTTTCCCTCACTTGTCGTGGCCGGGCCCGACTTCGATGAACCCGAGTCTGACCAAAAGTATGCACCGGCCCTCGTTGCATACGCCCCCAACACGGGCGAGACTGTGCCCGTCAGTCCGTGGGGGATAGTAAAAATGCGTACTCTGCAAAGGTCGCGTTCTGCGGCGCGCGCTGCGCTGGTTCTGCTCAGCCTTGTCTTCAGCCTTGCCTTCGGCGCGGGCCTGGCGCTTGCAGCGGAGCGCGACGCCGGCAACGGTCCAACCGGAGACGACCTGACCCGCTTCGACATCGCCGAGTGGCACGACAAGCTCTATGAATCGACGAATGCATTGAATTCGCCGGGTGGCGGCTCGTCGGGACTGCGCGGCTGGGCGATGATGGCGCTCGCGATGTTCGAAGCATCGAACACGATCGACCGGATATATGCGCCCTACGCCGTCTCGCCCGCCTCGATCCCTGACGGAATCGATCTGAAAATTGCCTCGAGGCGCGTTGCCGTAGCCAAGGCCGCCCAGGTCGTGCTCGATGGGCTGTTCGCTCCGCCACCCTCACAGCCCAAAAATGCGCTCGCCCATCTTCGCCGTTTCGCCCACGCCAGCGAATTTGCGATTCACACCGCAGCCTTCGATCCGGCATCGCCCGCCTACGTCAACGGTGTGGCGCTCGGCAACTTCGTCGGCCAGGAGATGCTCAAAAACCGCGCCGACGACGGCCACCCGCCGGCTGACACCAAAGTCGTCAACGGCACCGACTGGAACCAGTACCAGTACGGCCTGCCCTATTTCCCCGATCCACCTCAATCCTCCGGCTACACCAGCGTCCGCCCCTTCGGCGTCGCCGCTTTCGGTCTTGCCGGTGGCGATGTGACGTTTGTCGTCCCGCCGCTCGACCCGGACAGCCCGGAATTCAAGGCACAGTGGGAGGAACTCTATCGTTACGGCACTTCGAACAGCTCGCGCTCGGCCCGCACCGCAGAGACCGACGCGACTGCACGCTTCCACGACGGCAATTTCGGTTCGCAGATCGGCAACACGATCGACATTCTCGCTTCCGCCGATATTCGCCAGACCGGCACCGATTTACTGAGGATCATCGCGCTGACGGCGATGTCCGCGCACGATGCCCATGCGAACCATTGGTTCTGGAAATACCACTACCGCTTCGGCCGCCCGATCACACAGTACCGACAGGTGCCGGCGGACCAGCCCAACGGGCTCGGCGTTTTGCACGACGACGCCTGGCAGCCGGTTCTGACCACCTCGCCGAATCCCGAATATCCCTCCGGTCACGCCGCCCGCACGGGTGCGCTCACCGCCTCCTTCCGCAAGGCTTTCGGCGATAACCTCACCTTCCGCACCATTTCGTTCTCCGACCCCACAGCGCCGCCACGCACCTACACCTCCTTCACCGCGCTCCAGGATGAGGTGATGATCTCGCGGACCTATGGCGGCGTTCACTGGCGCCACTCGGGCCCGGCGGGGCGCGACATGGCGCAACGCGTGACCGACTACATCTGGAGCCACTATTTGCAAAAAACCGCGTCCGCCGATGCCGAGACGAAAGAAAAGGCTGATGCGAAGTAAGCGCGATGGCGAGAATCTCACAGTCAAGACTCTGGATTGAAGCGCAAATCCTTTTGTGGGCAACTCCTCATACGCGTGGATAGACAGGCGCGTGCCTTGCTCCATCCGCGATCCGGCGCGAGAGTCCTCAACCATCGATTCGATTGAGCGGCGCAACGCCGTGTTGCAGCACGACGCCGCGCCTGACCATCGCAACCGAAAGGGACCGGTTCCAATGGCTGAAGACACTACTGCATCGGTTATTCCCCTCCATCAAGCCCCGCCAAAGAGGAAGGCGAGGACCAGCTCTGCGCGCGCCAAGGCCAATCGCCGGCGCAAGCGGCAAGCGGTAAAGCCGGCCGCGCCGATGGAGGAGGACTCCTCGGCGTCGGCGACGCTGATTCCGCCGGAGTTTTCCTCCGTCGATCTGGGATTGACCGAAGCGACGGTGACGCCGCTGCCGCGCGCGACGACGCAGGCGAGTTTGCCCGTAGCGCGGCCGCGGCGGAGAATCTCCGCGTTGCTGTTATCGACCGCTGCGCTCGCATTGGCTGGCGTCGGCATTACCATGAATGGCTGGTTTGCGCGCTCGCTGGGATCAAATGACATTGCGGGCTGGCTTTTCCTCGCCGTTGGCGTGGCTGCAGATCTTGTCGCGCTCGTCATGCCGACCTGCGCGGCCGCACTTTGGCAGGCCCGCCAGCGCGTCACGGCGCTGGTCGCCTGGAGTTTCTGGGCGATGACGTTCGTCTTTGCGGTAACGGCCGGGATCGGATTCGCATCGCTGAACATCGCGGACGCCACGATGATGCGCGCCTCCCGCGTGACGCCCGCCGTTGCATCGGCCCAGGCCGCGCTCAATGATGCGATGGCGGCGCGCGATCGCGAATGCAGGAACGGGGTGGGCAGGTTCTGCCGCGAGCGCGAGGCAACCGTCAATGAACGCCGGCAGGCGCTGGATGCAGCGATGAAGTCGGTCGAGCAGAGCGCCGATCCTCAGACGGAAGCGGCGGTGCGGATCGTTGGATGGATCAGCCGCGGCGCCCTGCGGCCAACGGGCGACGACTTCGCGATGCTTCGACTGGTGTTGCTGGCATTGCTGCCGCAGATCGGCGGCATCCTGCTCATGGTCGGACGATCGACCAGGTAGGCTTTATGTCACAAACAAAGGCTGAGAATCTTCAGCCGGCAGGTCTGTTCCGGCGTGGTCGCGACCCTCGTCTTTTCTCCCTTCGCCGGCTTGGTGCGGACGTCTTCTCCCGCGATCACCATCGCCCAATAGGTGCGGCCGCTTTTCGAACTTCTGGCGCTCGCGACACCCACGCGCGATGCGTCGTGCAACAGCAGATTGCTGCGGTGTCCGCTGGAGGCGATCCACTGATCGAGGGTTTTCGGGAAGTTGTCATATCCGAAGGCGATGTTTTCGGCGGCTCGATGCGAGCCTGCCGACGCCACGCGCGAACCGAACGGGCCGAGTACAGAATGATCGAGCACGTCATTGGCTGCCATGGCCGCGGCCTGCTCATGAGCAATCCGGTTGAGCGTGGGGTCGATCTTCACCTTGCCTTCGCCGTGCTGAAGCCGAAAGCTCGAGATCAGCTCTGCCTGGTTCGCGGACTGGGCGGCGACCGGACCGCAGAGGCCGAACGCAAGCCCGAGCGCGATCAACATCGCACGCCGAGATCTGCGAAGAATCATTCGTCTGCCGTCATCAGAAAGGAACCCCATCCTGCGATTGCTAACAAACCAGGTAAGACAAAATTAGGGCGGCCCTGGGGTTCTGATCATTCAGGCGTAGTACGTTTGCGCCCCGAGATGCGCAACGCCAGCGGGCCAGAGACAGCGATGGCCACATTGTCCTTTAAAATCGGTCATATTTTGCACTTCTTCAAACCTAGACTCGTACAAGGTGATTCTAGGGCGCGGGGAATTTCGGCGGCGGCCGTAGCGATGAGACACGGAGCAGCCCATGCGCACCGTCGTGATCCTTATTGCCCTGGTGGCGACCACGCCGGCACATGCGTCGAAATCCTGCATGACTATGGCCGAGGCGCGTCAGCAATTTTCGACCTCGCATCTTTTCTGGCACGGTTCGGGCCACTGCTGGGATGCGACGGCACCGCGGCAGCGGCTCGCCCGCATCAAGCCGAGCGAAGATCAAAACGCCCGGCGGGACAGTCGATCGCCTCTCGTCGAGGAGCCCAAATGGCGCAATGCGATGTCGGAGATGCTGGCGGCTGATACACCGATCGGGGCCTCGGATGTACCGACGTCCATTGCCGCCATTGAAATGCCCGGGATGGACTGGCTCGATCGGTGGGTCGACGTCGTGCAGGTGGCCTCGCCAGTCGTTTCCAGCAGGGATGAGCAGATCGACATCTCGCCGACCGCAGGGCGGAAAGCCGATCCCACAATTACCCCGGTGGGACTGATCCTGATGTTGACGGGCCTCCTCGTGACGCTTGCGGTGATCGAGCTGTTGTTCCGCAACCTCATCCACGATTGGCGAAGATGAGATAACCCATCTTGCAACGCCAGGCGCACAATAGCATTCGAGATCAAATCTCGATTTCGGTCCCGAACTCGACGACCTGGCCGGTGGGCACATCGAAGAACGCGGCCGTCCGCTCGGCATTTCGCTGCAGGAATGCGAAAATCGATTCACGCCACACCCACATGCCCGGAACATCCTGGCGTGGAATGATCGTCTCGCGGCCGACGTAGTAGGTGACGTTGGAAAGATCTATCCCTTGCAGCTTGCCCTGCTGGCAGGCGAGCTTCAGCCCTTCATAAATCGTCGGATACTGCATGAATCCGAAGTGCAGGATTACCCGTGTGATGCCTTCTGTGATTTCGATTACCTCGGCACGATTTTCGTCAGCGACGCGTGGCAATTCCTCGATCAAGACGGTCACCAGCAGCACGCGCTGATGGAGGCAATGATTGTGCTTGACGAACTGCGTCAGGGCGAGCGGAACCCCATTTGGCGTGGAGGCCAGGAAAATCGCAGTCCCTGAAAGCCGGGCGTGGCACTTGGCGATCGCGGTTTCGATCAGCTCTTCCTCCGGCTGTCGCAGCTTGCCGCGCGCGCGCTCGACCAGCCTGACGCCGCTTCGCCAGGTGAGCATCAGGAACGCAACCGCGAATGCCAATACCAGCGGAAACCAGCCCCCCTCGAACAGCTTGGTCGAATTTGCCGCGAAGAAGATGCAGTCGATAATGAAGAAGAAGCCGTTCACGGCGATCACGATCACGGGCGAATAGCCCCATTGGATCGCAACCAAAGCAGCCAACAATGTTGTAATGACCATCAGCAGCGATACGGCGATGCCGTAAGCGCCGGCGAGCGCATCTGAACTGCCGAATCCGATGACGGCGCCCAACGTTGCCGCTGCGAGCAACCAGTTCACCAGCGGCACGTAGATCTGGCCGATCGCGTGACTGGTGGTGTGGTTGATCTGCATGCGCGGCAGGAAACCAAGTTGAATCGACTGCTGCGTCAGCGAATAAACCCCAGATATAATCGCCTGCGAGGCGATCACCGTGGCCAGCGCCGAGAGTGCGACGAGCGGATACTGCGCCCAGTCAGGTGCGAGCTGATAGAAGGGGTGATCGAGCGCAGTCGGATCTGTGATCAACATGCCAGCCTGTCCGAAATAGTTCAGGACAAGCGCCGGCAGCGCGATACCGAACCACGCAAGGCGGATCGGCACCCGGCCGAAATGGCCCATATCGGCATACATCGCCTCACCGCCCGTCACCGCAAGAAATGCGGCGCCGAGGACTGCAAAACTGATGCGGATATCCTCATGCAGCAGAAACCCGAACGCGTGGTGGGGGCTGAGGGCCGCAAGCACGAAGGGCGCCTTGATGATGCCGTGGATACCCAATGCCGCGAGCACGGCGAACCAGAAAAACATTACCGGTCCAAATATCTGGCCGAGAAAGCTTGTCCCGCGCTTTTGCAGGGCAAACAGGCCGACCAGGATGACGATCGTGACCGGGACGACAACGGGGCTCAGCGAGGGCGCATCCACTTTCAACCCCTCGATGGCGCTCAGCACCGATATCGCTGGCGTTATCGCGCCGTCGCCATAGAGCAGCGCAGCGCCCACGAGGCCGACAACCAACAGCTGCGCCCGCCACGTGCCCGGCGCGGCGTTACGCGCATGCAGCAGCGCCAGCAGCGCGACAATGCCGCCCTCACCCCGATTGTCAGCACGCAGGATCAGGAGCGCATATTTGATGGATACGATCAGGATCAGTGCCCACAATATCAGCGACACCACGCCCAGGATCGACGCTGAACTGATCGCGCCGCCATTTGCGGCTGCCCTGGCTGCTTCCTTCAGCGCGTAGAGCGGACTGGTGCCGATATCGCCATAGACGACACCAAGGGCGCCGATCGTCGCACCCACCGGAAGCACGTTGGATTGGATGGAACCTGCGGTTGGTGCGGCGGTCATTGCTTTAGACCCATACTTGCGCCGGCAGGAGGCTGACGGCGGTTACACATGCGATTTGCGATAGCGTCGTCGCTTGCCGAAAATCCGGGGAAAAGCAATCTCAAGCTGCAGACTTATATCACACTTGTGACGCAACAACAGTACCAGCCGCACTGATCGCGGCGGTAACGCGCGGCGTTTTTGCCTGATGATGGAGCAATCGAGCCCTCGGTGGCAGCGCCCCGGATGGCTGGCACGTCGTAGAAATTCTCGCCGGACGACGAGGTATTCGAAGATTTCGGCGGCGTCCGGGAGCGCGAGGAGGGTTCGATTGCGATTTTTGCGGAGCGCCGATCCCAACGCCGGGACCTTTACCGTCCTCTCATGCAGATCGCGTGTCCTGCGATAAGCTTTCGCGGAATCGGACGCTTTCGGACGCGCCAGAAAAATAACGGCCTCAGTGAGACACTGAGGCCGTCTGGGTCCGATCCGCCTACGGGCGAGGTGGGTGGATCGCGTTCCAACGATTGCTCCGAAAAGTGCGTCCCGCATTATTCTAAGTGAAATCTTGGGGCGGATGTCCCGGCTGTTTCTCTAAACCGGCGGTACTGGCGGGGGGCGCGCCCGAGCAGGCACACTGTATTCCAAATGAATTCCGCGGCGTCTCTCGTTCAACGGGCGAGGCGAGCCGATTGCATCAAGTTTGCGCCCACAAGCCTTCTCGCGGAAATAAAATTCAATACCGCGCCAGTCGCGCCTTGCGCCGGCGCGCTTTTTGCGCGCGGATTTTTGGGATGATGCACGGAATCGGCGCAGGCCCCGATGCGCCACAGAACACCTCCGCCTAGCTCCAAGGACGACGATCGTCGTCTCTGAAAGCCGCGGTCGCGCAAACCAGATTCTGGTGTGTGCTCGGCCTGCCGAGCGAAGTGACCACGCCCTGCAGAACGCCATCGACGATGCTCAATTCCATCCCGGCGCGGCGCCGACGTTTTTCACCTCCCAGCGAATCTCGTCTCAAAAAAAATGTGCCCGAGAAATTCACTTAGGTTAGCGCATCACCGTGATTCAGGAGCTAGTGATTCCCGGCTATCGGGCGAACAATGAGGAGTAACTCATGGTGAAAAAACGTCGCCGTTTTAGGCAGACCACCTCTCTTGCCGAGCGCCTGGCGGAAGAAGCGGCGCGACTGCGGGAGCGGGCGAGAAATCTGCCGCCCGGAGTGGAGCAGACCCTGCTCTGGCGCAAGGTCCGTCAGGCCGAAACGGCATTGCGCATCGAGGCGTGGTTGGGATCTCCAGACGCCCCGACCCCAGACAATGTGATCACCATGTTGAGCAAGAGTCCCAAGAAGCGCTCCTTGAGCAAGCCTTCACCCTCGACGTGACTGCAAAAGGGACGCTCGGCCCCTCGGGCTGGATTTAAGCGAATTCCTTATTTATTTCGGGACGAATGCTCGCGCTCCCACGCATCCGAGACGTCCAGACGAACCACTGGCTGCATCGCGCTGCCAGCTCGGGCTTCATTACTATTTATACCTCAGGTGAAGATAGCTCGGGCTGAACATAGCCATTCTGCTCAAGGCCTCGAAATCGTGGATCGTCAAAGATCGGTCTTTCAAGGTAATCAGGCGCGACGCCCGCAGTTCCTGCAGCGTTCGGTTGAGATGCACCGTGGACAGGCCGGTCGCGTCGGCCAGATCCATCTGAGTGACAGGAAAGGCAAAGGATTGTCGGTCTACGAGACCTACGACTCTCAAGCGCTCGAACAGCTCGCAAAGCAGATGTGCGACACGCTCCAGTGCGTCCCGACGACCGAGGTTGATCGCCCACTCCCGCTGGACCGAGCTGTCCGCGAGCGCCTCGCAATGGAAAGCCTCAGCCACGGATCGATCGATCGAGATCAAATGCTCGAATGCTGCGCGATCAAGCTCGGAATAGACAACCGGCGTCAGCGTCCCGATCGAATGATCCATGACGGAAAGAAGATAGACGTGCGCGTCGCATGTCTCTCCGGGCATGACGAAATTCACGATCTGCCGCCTGCCGTCCTCCAGGACCTTGTAGCGGCAGGCCCATCCCGAAAGGAATATCCGCACCTTGTCGGGCCTGTCGCCCTCGCAAGCGACGTCCTCGCCGGCCGCGACCTTGACAGTTCTTTCGAGCAACGCCGCCTTTACCGCGACCGCGCCTTCCTCGGAAAGCCGTCGTAGTGCGTTGAGCCGGCGAAGGACCGCCTGCTCGTGACCGCTTTCCTGCCCCACGATCAGCATCAGACACCCGCTATCGATGTGCGAACAAGCCGGCGGGTGATCGGAACGGAGATAGTGCAGGAAAAACCGGCCGGATCGAACGCCAACGTGGTCTTGCCCTTGAGCTCGAAGGCTATGGTCCGCTCGAGCAACTCGCTTCCGAAGCCCTTGCGCCTCGGAGGCGTCACCGACGGACCTCCCTTCTCCCGCCAAGCGAAGATCAGCTGCGCCGGCTCGGCGGCATTATCGGCGCGCCAGCATATGTCTATCCGACCTGCGGGCTGGCTCAGCGCGCCGTATTTGATCGCATTGGTGGCGAGTTCGTGGATCGCCAGCGCAAAGGTTTCCGCGGCCTTGGGCTGCAAACGCATGGTCGGACCCGAGATGCGCAGCTGCTCGCCCTCCCGCACGTTGTAGACCAGCAGTTCCTCCACGATGAGGTATTCGAGGTCGACGCCACTTTCAGGATCGCGGGTGACGACCGCCTGCGTCCGTGCAAAGGCATTCAGGCGGCCATCGAGGTGAGATGCATATTCCTCCACGCTGGTACTGGTTTCAGCCGAACGCCGGGCGATCGAGCGAACGACGCTCAGGGTATTGCGCACCCGGTGCTGCAACTCGGCCAGGAGAAGACGCTGACGTTCCTCGGCGCGGGTGATCGCAGTCACGTCGATGAAGGTGATGACCACGCCGACGATGAAATTATCGATGCCGCGATACGGAAGGATACGCACGATAAATCGCGTTCCGCTATCGGGTGCCGTCAGCTCCCGCTCGCTACTCGACGATGTCCGCAGCACCTGACGGACGTCGTCAAAGAGCTCCTCGATCGGGATGCGGGCCTTGATGTGCGCGATCGGACGACCGACGTCGGTTTCGACAAGGTGCAGCACGTCGGTAATGGCCGCCGGCGTGAAATTCATCACGCGCAGATCGTTATCAAGGAAAACGCTGGCGATCTGGGTACTCTCAATGAAGTTCTTGAGGTCACTGTTCGCCCGCGTCAGATCTTGCACGCGGCGCGCCAGTTCGCGGTTGACTGTTGTCAATTCCTCGTTGACTGATTGAAGCTCTTGCCGCGAAACTTCCAGCTCCTCATTTCCCAATCGCAGCTCTTGATTAAGCGACTGGTACTCTTCGTTGGAAGACTTGAGCTCTTCATTCGTGTTCTCGAACTCCTCGATCGTCGTTTGCAGACGCTCGCGCGTGATACGCCAATCGCTCTCAAGGCGTTCGACATGCTCCGTTCGCACCAACCCGTCTGGGTTTGTGTGCCCATCATCGACAGAACGGCTCGTTCCATCCTTGAACAGGACGACGAAATTGCGCCGCCCGGTCGGCGCTTCCAAAATCGGCTCAACCGTGATGTCCACGAGCAGGCTGTGGCCGTTCAAGCCGAGCCTGATCTGCTCCGCCAGCACCGGCTCGTTCGCCTCGCGTACCCGACTTAGTGCGGTACGCAGCTCCGGGCGCAGATCGCGGTGGACCAGGCCGAGCAAATCAAGTGTCGCCGTGCCGGTGGTAGGTTCGATATATCGCCCCATGCGGCCCGAGAAGTGGAGAACGTGGAAATCTTCGTCGGTGATGACGTAGGCCGGCCCATGTCGCTCGGCGACGCGCTGGGCGCGGCGCTCGAGACCGACGTCGGGACCGAGTCGGGGCGGAGGACCCTCAAGAGTTCTCCCTGCCGCAGCGGTGATCGGAAATTCCGGCGGCAGCCGGCTGCCGGTGTCGAGCTTTTTGAAGATGGGCGCGCGACGATCGACCGGCACGAACAATTTCGGATACCGCGTCACATTTTCCGAACTACCCAGGAAGAGGAAACGGTCCGGCAACAGGGCGAAATGGAAAAGCGGAATGACCCGATTCTGCAAATCCGCGTTCAGATAAATCAGGAGGTTGCGGCATGAGACCAAATCGAGTCTGGAGAACGGTGCATCCCTGATGACGTTGTGCTGCGAGAAGATACACATTTCGCGCAGCTCCTTCACCACGCAATAGGTATCGCCCTCCCGCACAAACCAGCGGGCTAGCCGCTCCGGCGACATATTGGTTTTGATGCCGGTTTGATAACGCCCGACTCGCGCGGCGGCCAGCGCGCGGCCGTCGATGTCGGTTGCAAAAATCTGCACTTGCGGAGAGGGTTCGAACTTTGCCATGTGCTCGGCCAGCAGGATCGCAATCGAATAGGCTTCTTCGCCCGTAGCGCAGCCAAGAACCCAGATCCGAACTTGTTGTCCCGCCGCCTTGCCGTTGAAAATCCGGGGAATCACCTCGGTTTCGAGAACTTCGAACTCGCGCTTGTCGCGGAAAAATTCTGTGACGCCGATCAGAAGGTCGGTGAAGAGATGCTGGGCCTCATCCCTGTCGGAACGGAGGAAATCGACGTAAGCGGCGATGTCATCGATCTGCACGACCTGCATCCGCCGCTGCACACGCCGCATGAAGGTGTTCTGCTTGTAACCGTGGAAATCGCTTCCGGTCTTGTTGCGAAGAATATCGGCGATGCGGGACAAGGATTCGGAGGCGAGAACCCCATCGAAGCCATGCTTCTCTTCGAGCCGACGCAAATGGTGAGCGTAGAGCTGGATATGCCCGGGGATATCCTCCGGCGGCAGGACGAAATCCGCAATGGCGGCCGGCGTATTGCCTTCGGTCAGGTGCTCGGAGGCTTCCTGGGGGAGGCGCTCGGCGATCGCAAGCCCGCCATGGTCCTTCAGCGCAGCAACACCGAGCGTTCCATCGCCGTCGGTGCCCGACAATATTACGCCAATCGACTGCCCCGCCCGTTCTTCGGCGAGGGAAACCAAAAAGCTGTCAATGGCGGCTCGTTCGCCTGGCGCCTGCCGGGCCGGTCTGACGGCGAATTTGTGGCCCTCAATCGTGGTGATCGCATCGACGGGACACAGGTATATGATGCCGCCGTTGATCTCCATTCCGTCCGTGATTTCGAAAATCCGAGCACCGTCCAGACGTTCGAACGTTCCTGTTAGCGAGCCTTCTTTGAAGGCCTCCCTGTGCTGCAGCACAAGGACGATCGCCTGTTCAGCATCGGGTGAAAATTTGGAGAAAAACCGCTCGATGCTGCTCAATGCGCCGGCGGACGCGCCCACTCCGACGATCAGCGGAGACTTCGGCTGACGCTTCTCTTCTTGCAGTGACTGACCGCCTTCAACCATGCTTCGGTTTCCTGCTCTAGCCTCGGCACTTCGAGAGGATGGTCATTACCGGATCGCGGGCATGTTCGACGGGGTGGTCGAGGCACGCGGAGTCGAGGCAGGTATTGTGATGCCAATCCTGAAGCAAGCAAGGCCAATATTGGCGTCGCGGCGCCGGTACATTTTGAGTTCTGGAGCCGTTCGAGTTTGCCGGCGCGCAAAGGTCCGCTCGACCACAACAGTCAGCGGGGCCGCGTTGCTCGCCGCCTTTGTCAAAATTTCAACACCCTGCAGCGGATTATGTAAACCACGACCGCTGCCCGCGGATCGTATTCGGCTCGGGATTTCCTTCAAGGGCGCGGTGGCCCCTGCCGAACCGCCGA